>JGI24021J15306_10003399_pt1 | contig 17915 bp, 6 predicted proteins | sample Ectturendosymbi1_FD_15306 | JGI IMG/M metagenome (IMG submission 15306)
CACCCTGGGCTATGATAAAATTTCCTGGTAATCACTGTTTACGCGGAACAGATGGAGAGACAGCGATAATGTCAGGGCGTTTCATGGAATGTTTTCAATGCTGTGTGACCTAAAATGGAGGTCCACGATGAGGACACGCGACCTCTGTAATTTCCGGTCAAATCTATATTTTTAACTCCCCTGCGACCTCATCATTTACTCATTTTTATTGCAAAATGGTATGTTCGCAGCGAAACACCAATTCTTTGCTAATTTTATTAGCATTAACCAGGATTTTCTAAGGTGATTTAGGGACCCGATTCGGGTCCCTAGAATTGAAAATCGGGTCCCTAGAATCAGAGAAATCGGTTTCCTGCAGGTCCGTACCGGGTACCTAACATTTTCCTTAAAAAAACTGCATTAACCCATACGACGCCTTTTCAGTAGGAAATTTTGACTTGACAGCACAAAAGCGTTAAGCGCGTTTCCGATCCGTTTCATCTCCATGTCAATTCACGATTTAGGTGCCCACTTATGGAAATCAACCTTCCGATGTCGCATCTGCCACAAATAAAGCGACCAGCAAGGACCTTGGACGAGTAACACATATCAGACAACCTGTGGCCTATTGAGACGCCGCAATCTTCTATTTACAGGCATAAATAAAAAACTTTTGCCCCATTCGACAAGTCTCCGAAAACTACGAAACAACAGATAGCTAACGCTTTTCCTAAGCATATGAAATCTATAAAAAAAAACATTCAAGGCAGTGGTAAGCCTCTACATTACCTGAGCTGGGTTAATGATAAGATCCTTCGTTGGCGATAACGCTATTCTAGAGTAACCTTAGATCATATCAGTATAGTTATAGAGTCCCATAAATTACAGCAGGATTCAAACTCTAGGATCATGAACATCTCTTAGCTACTGCATGTGACACAGTCACAGAACTTCCTTGTGAACGTTTCTTGCGAAGTAGATCGTAAGATCGTTTTTTCGTGAAAACTTTGTGGAAAAAAACAAAAAACGTGAGAAAAACGTGTAAAAAAGCAATTCATGAGAGCGACGTCTGTGATTAGACGTAACTGTGTTTTTTTTAAATTATGAAATTGAAATGTCCAAACAATAAATAAGCATACGATTGAACAGCAATTTTACTCAAAGAAAAGAGTTGTCTTTGTTTTTTTTTGAAAGACGTTATTATATGAATACAAATAGGTGTTCACGTCAAATTTATTCTTTATTGCCAAATTGAGCGCTTTCACAAACTGAAGAAACATCTTAAGATTGTAGTGGTTCACCAAACTTTAAAATATAAAATAAAGAATTTGTAACACTTTTTCATTTGCACAATCTCTTGACTGCGTTTACTAGGTGCCATGTACCAAAAAGACTTGCAAAACTCTGCTTTGAAAATGCTTAGTCTATGTCTGCTATCTTCAAAATATATCTATTAGATCAGCGGTTTTCAAACTTTATTTCGTTACGGCACACTACAATAAATACTGAATTTGGCCGCGGCACACCTACTTTATAAAACCCTACTCTTCACAAACTTTTTAACATACAGAAGGTTTTGTCAAAACATAAAAGTTTCCGCGGCACACTTCAGCTTCTTCAGAGGCACAGAGTTTGGGAAACATTGTATTAGATGTATTAGATCATCACTACGTAGATTTAGCACCGATGTTCAATCCCCGAGCAGGTTGTAGTAGAGAAGCGGATTTGACCGCAGGAACTCAAAAACCACGATGGGGTTCTTGAATATCTGCTTGTCGTTGAAATTTGAGGCATGCGACTATGTGAGGTTTCTCGAATTGCCTGTCATATTAAATTTGCATTTAAACGTGTTTGTTATGTACTGCGCAGCGTTGTAGTTGTCCTTTTTCTTCCATTTGTCAGTCGCTGCTTTTTCATAAAAACAATTAAATTTTGCGCACTTTTAACTTATCATTCTGTAATGTTTTGTTTCAGTCAAATGACTTTTCCCTGCCTAAGGTAGCTNTTCCAACAGCGCACAGCGAAAACAAGTAGTATTTTCAGCATGACACACTAATCGAATTGTCGCACGTGATGGCCAACACGTCTGTTCACTTGGACGGATTGTTTATTGATAAAGCGAAATTTCTGAACGCCAATAGTTTGATTGTTGGAAGACTAATCAAAACAGGTTTTCTCCAGGAAAAATTTGTTTAGAAAAAAAATGTCCAACTCATAAAATTACGAACTTACTTTGCAAGTTTGATAGTGAAAAGCATTTTTAAGCCTACCTAAGTTAGCATACGTAGGCTGTAAGACTTACTTGTTATGAAAAAGGAAAAAACACGCTTTGCCTAGATGTAGGTTCGCAAATTCGAACAAATGTTATAATTTAAAAGATGGTTGAAAGAGTGCTCCAATCAACAGTGTTACTCTTTGTAAGAAACGAGCAATGTCTTTGCTGGATTTTATCAAATCAACCCAACCCTAAGTTTTGTCAAGGTACTTACTGTTTTTCTCACTCTGACAAAATCATTGCAAAGATTTATTTGATATAAACCACTCACCAACTGATTGTCTTCCTGTCACAAGCAACAGCAACAACCAAAGGATAAACTTCACGCTTGATTTTTCCATCCACAATGCGGTTTCTAAAATCTTTCAAAGTTTCGACAAAACAATGGTTAGTCAAACTAAATCGAGTTTTTCTGCGATAAAATCCGACTGTTTGTATTGACGTTTATATCTTAGCACAAAAGTAAGTGCTTGTTACCGATTGAGAATTAACTGCTCGTAGCTCTGAAACTTTCGTCTGTTTCAAACAAGTTACGATAACAATTCTTGTTTTTGTTCCTGATTTGCAATTTAGCGTCTATCATGCTTGCAGCAAAAATGCGACAAATAGTATCCCGTTTCTAAGAAGTTTTCCTCAATAGAATTTATCAAAATGAAGCTTGTTTATACACTAGGTCCAAACATAAAGATAATTATAAGTATCCAAAAACAACGGTGCACCAAATATGTTGCGCAGTGCCACAGAGTGAGAGAGTTTTATCGACACGCAACGCGAAATTTAGTCTTGCTGCAAGTTTGCGGTACACCATCAGATATAAGATTGCGGATTAACCTTTTGGTTCATTATCAGTTGCATGCTGAAAAAATCAGTTGCATGCTGTTGAAGCGTAAAGACCTCGACAACTGGGATGTATTTGGAAGTATCTCAATTGGACTATGAACAAACAAACTGTCGTTTGGGCCCATGTCTTAGACCTTTCACGACTGCAATTTAAGAGCCAGTGGGCCACCGATTTCACGAATCCTTCAGAAGCAATCCACGCGAAAATCCCCTTTTACGTTATTAGAGCAGATCCATGTTGCTGATGTGGGTACTGCTGATTGCTGCAATTATTTCTACACTCAGATAATACCTTTGATCTATTTGCTATTGACTTATATGACTCCCAAAACATTTCTTTTTGGCGTTTAATCACATTTGCTCGACCAGCAGGTTACAACAATTTTCTAATTATGTCTTATTACAGACGACGCAGTGTCACCGATTGCATTGCTAGATGTTCTACGTACAGGTCAAAATCGCCTGTTTTTGCTGATGAAAAGAAATTAGTCTTATCATAAACAGTCAAACGATTATCGTTTTGATTCTCTAGTATGAAAAGTCACGTTTTTACTTTGTGGCAGCGACTTTTTATTTTTACTTCTGCTAATAGATGAACAAATACAAAATCTCAAAAACGTGACTTGAGACGTACTTTACACACTTGATACACGCTAAACGCGGAGCATACCGAAATTGCAGCTTTTCTTGAAGACATTACACACTTTCGCTGTATATAGGGACGATTGCGCTGATTTTTAGTCTAAAATGTTTTTATTAAATATTTCTATAACGCGATTAAAGAATGAGGTGTAAGCAACATATTAAAGAAAGCAAACTTTGGAAATGCTGCACACTCCTTGAATCTTCGTCACTGTACTCCTCCCGTCTTGAGGTTGTGCAGCTTATCATACTTGTTCCTAAATACAGTTTTTATCAAGATGTGAATCAATGGAAAATTTATCGCATGTCTATCTAACAAATTCGATGCACCGATATCTATTCGTGGTGGACCACAGTGTTTTATACAATTAAGAAACATTCATATTTAGTATGACGCCTCAAACATATTCCTATAAATGCTGAATTCCCTTTGTACATCTTCATGGGGAGTAGTCACAGTGTAAGACGGAAACCCAGAATACAAATCTAATAGTGTCGTCACATTTCAGTGAAATTGTATTTTTTGAGGCTATTTGAAAGTTTTTTTCGAATTACAAAGGTTTCTTAACAACTATTATATTCCTTAAAATGGAATCTTAAGCCAAAGCCTATTAAAACTATTTAGCTCCTTATAAGGTCATAATATAATTCTGTGATAACTTTCGGTTGCAAAACCTTCCGACTGCAGATGCTATTTTAGGTCTTGTATAGTTTTCTTATAAAAACTCACGCAAGCTCACAAAGTGGCCCTTCTAATGAAAATATAAATTCGGTTTAACAAAACTCAAAGAATTTTGACTATGTTTCACAAATTTTGAGAAGCGTTTTTTTCGTGATCGTATGAATCAGGCTTGTCGGTCAGTGTCTATCCGGGTCACAAAATAAGTTTGTTTTCAGTTTAGTTCATTGCACTAGCATGTGTGTAGATGCTGGCAACAACAGCAACAGTTTGCTAGAAGTCTTTTATTTTTTATTATTTCAAGATGTCTAACGAATGGCCAAGCGCATTTAAATCGTTTGGTAGACCCATAGACGTAGACAACTTATACTCATGTCCTGGTTTAAGATTAACTTTCATTTATTGTCTGACAGTAGATTTATAACTGGGTTAAAAGTTTTAGCAGTCGAACACCTTCCTCGCTGAAAAGAGTAAAAAAGTTCCATGCCGTTACTGCATCTAACGTAGTTCCGTTACTGCTAAAGTAGTTCCATCTAAAGTAGTTCCGTTGCTACATCTAAAGTAGTTCAATCGAATTATTTTTTCCTTTGTCGTAATGGGGAATGGTCACTGTCGTAAAAAAAGTTTTATCGTCGTTTTGTTGTGGAAATAATTTCTAACAAAACTGCTTTCCTGAAAACAAATCCTCACATAACTACGTGTACTGCATGATTGACAATCACACGGCTTATCTGTAGCAGCGGCAATGGAAATCAATTTGCTTTATCTGTTTTTCAACGGTCAGTGAGTTATGCTACGCACATAGAAAAACAGCCCCGGGCAGGGAAATTGTCGAATCTTATATTGTTGACTTCTTAAAACTAACTGATGTGTTCTGTCCGCAACAAATTTGCTACATATGTTTACCTTGCGAAAACAATGCTTGTGGTTTCCATTTACGGAAGTGTCAAGCAGATGAACAAAAAGCTTTCATTTCATAAATTTGCGTGAAAAATGCTTTCCAACCGACAGCATTGTTTTGCAGTTTGGCACAAAGTGCATGACATGCAATTCACAAAAGATACGACACACTATATTTGAGTATTACTGATATACCCCAGTTATAACTGTTTCGCCAACTAAAAGTACAATAACTGCAATACTTTGGGACTACTAAACATTCTTGCAAAATAAAGGCTATTTATAAAACAAAAGTTTAACATTAATACAATCGCATCTAAGATATCATTCCAGTTTGATGCAATTGAAAGTTGAAGTCCTTCAGTGAAACTTAATCCTCAAAGTTATGGTAATACCGAAGTAGTCACAAAATACACTTTGCAAAATTTTAAATTTAACGCATGAGGTGAAGTTTGGGAAAGAAATGACACTACAGTGTATAATAAATACGCTGCGATTCTTTCTCAGCCGCTCTCACAAATTGTATTTGCACACTTGATGAATAAGTGGCTTTGTTGATCGTCGGCATTGACCAATCGGTGTTTACTAATGTCACTATTCCATTAAATTAAAGAATCTGATGCAGTAATTTACGTTATTCATTATACGAACGATTTGTTACCATCCCCAGATTTTGAAACATCCTTGCTTTCAGCCTAGCTTTGTCAAAATACGTTGTAATATCACATGATCTGTTAAGTCTACATAAATACATCTTGAACCAGGCTTCAAAAACCACAACACAATACTATCAATTCTTTGTTTACTTTGACACTGTTTCAAAAGATTTATTTGGACTGCAATGAGACCAAAGTGACTGTCTATATTACACACATATTTTGTCTCTGACACTTGTAACTGACGCTCTACAACCAGTAGGGGTGTTTCCGGAAATGCAGAAATGTTTATGCATCGTCATGCAACCTGAAGCTTAAATTGCAGTCTTTTGATATCTCTAGGAGGCTGCAGCATCAACAACAAAAGCGGAGACAAAATATATCCTGACTATCTTCTTTGTAGTAGCTTTCTTTTATGTACCCTTATTTTTACTTAGCAGTATTTCTGTACACCTGTTCATAGTTCATGTTTGCTAGTGAATACCGTCGACTGTAGTAATTTTTATCGTAGAGTCATTTCACTCTTGTCATTTCGTAAATCTTTTAATCGATGCCGCAAAGCTTCAACCCATCAGCAGCAAGTAGCAATTTCCATCTGGTCTGAGTACTCGCAGCACGCTTAATTCCTCAGTGACGATCCGACTAACAGGAACTAACTGGTGACCTAGGTTTAATTACGTTTACGGTCACTAAACTCCGACCTTTATTCACATTCACGCTTGCATTTGTGTGAAAGTAACGGCCATCGACCTTGATTGAGTTGTTGTTATCTTCACATCGCCAAGGTCGTGCTTACTATGGTTAAACACGGTAGTTCTCGGAAAGGGATGAGCCAACTTTCTCATTACGCTGGCCAACACGAATATTTTGGTGCTCTAGATTTCAAAGCTGATTTAGACTAAATCTGAGATGCCAGTTCCAAAACTCGTGCTCATTTTTCTCTACCAGGTCAACTTTTCATTTTTAATTATGTGTTTTTCCAATGGTCCTTATGAGTGACTTAGCTTCACTTTATGACTTCTCTTTGACTTCACAAATTTAAAGTGATATGCTGTTTGTTGACAGGGGCGGATCCAGCCATTAATCCAGTAATGTTTAGGGGGGGCGGGGCGATTTCAGTAAGATTTGTCAGTCAAGTCTCATAACGATTTCGCTACTGTAAGAGGGATAAAGTATGTTTCACAAAACCGCTGTGACAAAACAATGGACGACAAAATGGCTTTATGCTGTGAATGCTGCTTTCCGAATCGTAAAAAATCATTGTGAATGAAGTTACTTTCGTATGTTTTAGAGGGACGATAGCACAAATCGCCATCTATTTAACCTACCTTATAACTGATTGCTTGCACATGTACCATCTTTTACTCCCGATTGAAACGTTTTAGGCTGGATGGCTGCTTGGATTTTGAGGCTTGGTGGCATAGGTTCAAACAGTGTGGCGGTGCCTGATGTGAGTTCAATGTTGACGTCAGGATTAAGTTTTTAAGTAGATTGACAGCGAAGTGAAGGGTTGCATTACACTTAAGAAACTACATTTCATCTCGGATTCTGTAGATTTCTTTCTGTAGTTTTTGTAAGAATGTTGGTTATGGATACATCATCGAGAAGACATATTTGTGGTGAATACGCACGAAAGTATCACGGAAAGTAATCAATGATTTTATAAAGCGTTCTTAATTTGTCAATCTCCGAGTGATGCTGGGTGATCAAGACAAGTCTTGGGCACCGCACATTGTATGTAAATCTTGCGTATATCATTTACGTCAATGGACAAACAACACGAGGAAAAGGTTTGCTGTTCCAATGGTGTGGCGTGAGCTAAAAGCTCATTGCTGCCACTACTACTTTTCTGCTGTGAAAACTGAAGGCATACATGGGAAGAGTAAGAACTCTTTGAAATACCCTAACTGAAACTTGGTGATCCGGCCAGTTCCGCAGAGTGAAGAACTCCCTGTACTTGTTTTTGAAGCCTTACAACTTANTGCTTGTTTCAACCTATAGTGGATTCCACCCTTGCAGATAAAATCTCCCTCACCTTCTTTTACTATTTTNCGGGGCAAAGCTTAATGACTTGACAAGANATCTGAATCGTTCTGAAGAGTCTTCTGAGNTGCTTGCTTCAAGGTTTAAAGAAAATTTTTCTACAACCAGGCACTTTCATCACCTTTTACTAGAAACNTCATGCTGTATTCATGCCATATTCCATCTAGAAAACGATATTGCGTGCTGCGCAACACTCTGGTAGGCCTTTTGAAGAAGTTTGCTGTAGCAGAATATGATCTTAAAGGAGCCTTCTGTTGATAGCTCGAAACGAAATTTTTTAAATGTGTTGATCTGCATAATGGTAACGATTTTGGATTTATTCCTCTTGGGCACTCAACAACCCTCAAAGAAAAATACAATGAAACTAAGTTTATAATAGAAAAAGGTTAATGCTATGAACACAAGTGGTTCATTTCTGTCGATTTGACAATGGCTGGACTTCTGCTTCGGTTGCAATGTAGGTATTGTGACGCATGGTCACAATATGTAATAATTTATTGGAGTTTGTTAAAGTTTTATTCCTAACAATGATCCAATTATGCAAACCAATCTATGCAGCGCGGACTTTGAGAAGTTGTTTTGAATGCCATGAACTTGAGCGAACCACAGAGAAAGCTTTGTGGCGTGAAGACATTGCGCCAGATGAATGATCTGTGACGTAAAACATTCCGTAGAACCTACCTGCATCGCAGCTTTGCAGAACCTTGAAAACACAGCTATGTAGCCTACATTCTGCTCTCTTCCAATAACGCACGTTTCGATTAAGGGACTCTCTACAGATGGTTTGCCTTCGAATCGCCGTACTTTTTATTCTGGCATCAATTTGATTTTCAACTGTGAAGTGATCAAAACAGAAAGTTCTGACCGGTGGAAATATTTCGCGAGGTCGCTTGACCTTGGGCTATTGACTTTTTGAAGTTCCTTGGCTCATTTGTTTCAACGAAATACAGTTTTATGACTTATAATAACACCAATAAAGCACGATGCAAGAAATATTTATTCGTCGTCAAGATGACAATTTCAATATGGGTAAATAGAAATCTCTTTAAAATGAAGTCGACGACAAAACAGGAAAACAGTCGAATTAAAAAGAACAGTTTTTCTCATTTAAATGTTCAGGCACTAGTCCCAGGGTTTGCAACATAGGCTATAGCATAGCTACATTCCAACATGGATAAAACAAGATTGGCCTGTAAGAGGAGAAATGGTACCCGGTCTGAACAATCTTCAAGCTCACCGTCTTGTGGCAGGATCTAAAATGGCTTTACCTCCCCTTCATATCACGCTTGGTATCATGAAACAAATTGGAAAAGCACTTGACAAGGTTAGGGATTGTTTCAGATACATTTCCACCAAAATATCAAGGACAGAATAAAAAAACTGGTGTTTATGACTGTTCTCAGATCAGAAAGTTCATAAATGACCTTGCCTTTCCAACTCCCGTGAATGAAAAAGAATTCTCTGTCTGGAATGCTTTGTGGAAGTTGTCAAAAACCTTTGGGGAAATAGAAAAGTGTCCAACTACAATGAGATTGTAGCAAATTTACTGAGTAGACTTCAATATATCTGTGCTAACAAGACCACAAAGCTTCATTCCTGTATAGTCATCGGGATCTCCTCATCGAAAACCTTGGTAATCCGAGTGATGAGCAAGGGGGTCGATTTTACCCTGAGTCAGAGGAGTTTATTTTGTATAATTTGAGGAAACCTCTCTGACATACAATTCTTTTTCAAGAAACACGTAGGTGACAGAATCATGCAGCAAGACTTCGCATCGAGGCTTCGGCGTTGTTGCAATCTATTGGGAAAATACACTTTGTTGTAAATCTTCTCAGAATTCGCAGCGTCTTTGAGGTACACAAAAATTTTTACAGAGTGAAGCAATGGAGTGGTCTACAGCATTTGATTTACTGGATAGTGCTCGCAGTTGCGTGAAAGATATACGCGATGAAGAATAATTTTTGACATTGTGGAATATTTGCTGCTCACAATGTGCAAGATGCAACAGCAACTCAAACTGGAAGCGTGCAGCTAACAGTCAACTGACAGATTTTGTGCGTGAGATGCATGGTCAGCAAGAACCAAACGAAAATGCTGATTTCAAACGGTTGTTTCCTAATGCTACTGACGTTGTGCTGAATGAGATGAATGATCGTTTTTCTAATTGCAACAGTGATGTTATGTGAGCGTCGTCGGATTTGAAACCAGACAATGAGGACGTGTTCCGCAAAACTGCAAAGATAACTTCACTTTTACACTTCGTGTGGAACAGCTGTACTTGAGAAGGAGTTGCTCTGGTTCGATCATTTTTACTGAAACAACTGAAGGACACATCCAGTTTATGTCAACATGAAAATTGCACGAAAGAAAAAATTTTGAAAGTGTTTTACGGAAGCTTTGAAACAACGCCCANCGTTGCTACAGTTTTTAAACTTGCAGCAACCTTGGGANATCCACGACATAAGAGAGATCCTTCTCGTTTTTTTCGGACCACAGGCAGTGCATGTGCCATCATCGCAAAGCCAACTCAATCCAGCTCGTCTTTGAGAAACATCTTACCAATAACTTTAAAGACAATTGGAGATATTGCTCTTTAAAGAGGTTTCACAACACGTCGCTCAAACTTCATCTACTTCAAGTGAAACTTTTGAAAGCGTGTGGTTTGTGAAACTTGTGTGACACATGTCCACCAAGAGGTTTCCACTTTGTCGTTTAACTTAACAAAGTTCATGACGTAAAAATGAAATTAATCTATTTTATGATTTTTCAATTTCACTGAAGTAGAGCCTTATGATCATATGAAATATTTTGCGCCAAATAAAATCTTGAACTGATTCTCGATGCCAGTAGTTTTTCGGTGCATTTAAGCAACTAAACTACCGTAGATGCTAATAAGATTCTGTGGCACCGGTTCTGAGTACATTTAATACAAATAGCATTTGCAATATACCAGGAAAATCGTTCATTTAGTGACATGGGATTTCAGAACCTTTTGAGGTAAATGGTGCAAATCCAACACAAAAATCATTTTATTCTTGATTTTTTCACTAGAAATAGTCGGTACAGGAATAATTTGAAATAGTTTCCAAAAGAAACGATTATATCATGAATAAAAAAATCTGCATTAACAAAATAAAAATTTGCTTGAAGACAACTCTTGTCTTGTGAATGCTCTTATAAATATTTCTGCTTGAGATTATCTGAAGTTGATTTCCGGTTCACTGGCTGCAATTAACAATCGATTAACAATGGTTCAAACTCAGATTACTCGAAAGTTTCACGACATGGGAATCCGGAAAAACATCATGTTGTTGTTTCAGAGTTTTTGCACTCTCGTGAACGTTACTCGTCTGAATGGACAAAGCCACAGCAAAGACGTGAGTTTCAACCGGCAGTCTGAATTCCGGCAAGTTGAAAGTTTGGACAAAACGTTAATCTACAAGCTCTGCTTTGCCACTGCTGTGCAATTTGCTGCTGCGTGATGTTACGAAATTCACATCTATATAACAAAATACTGTAACATTACGGAAATGTCTGAAATGTATGCACGAAAATACAATTGAGTTAACAAAACCTCATAGTCTTCAGAAATATTTGCAATATTGTAAATTTGAAGGTAAGAGGTAGCAGGTGGGCTGTCGTGACCTAGTAGTCAAACACGAATTCAANTCGTTCTAACTTTCTAAGTTTCAATCAAACCAATTCTCTTTGGAGATGACTTTTATTTTATTTATTTGTCAATGTTTTGCCCACCNATCAACTAGGGTTTCTCAAAGCATTGTTTTAAACCACCTTACATGCATTCGACTAATAACAAACAACCAATGGGCAATATGACCTCCAATGACAAGAAAGAAAAAAGTCAAAATTCAAAGGAAATAATTGACAGCTGACTAACACTTAACGGGGAAGCCCCAAGCAGTAGGTGAAAAGGCAGTGAACTCTCAAGCATAAGTATAAGTTACGCAAAACTCTTGCGCAGCGTCCAAATTACCAAAGCGCAGCGAAAAATACGCGGTGCAAAGCAACTGAGTCGTGTCAAACGCGCGGTAGAAATCAATCACAAACACTGCGGAATGCCTATAGGTCCATCAAACAGCAAAAAGTTCCACCCTTATTTCAAGATATTATAATATATGTCTGGTCAAATCGAACTTTGAGCGGTGACAGTGTTCGCTTTCAAATTTACGTGCAACGATTCTAGAAAAATACGTTTACATCAACTGCTTACTTGCTGTAGTACACGGGCACATTCGCAATCGAAATTATATACCACTTTGGGCTGCGTCTTTTGTTAACGCCGTTTTTACGGTGTTTTGAAGCTTTCTAGGTGTATAGTGCCTCGGTGGTGTTCCTTTTATCGATTGATTAGGGCTGTTTTTTTGTTTCTCCATTATATTCCGGCTCACATTCTCCGCACAGTATTTCCTAGACCGCCCTCAGCGTTTGCTGGAAGGTACAGTGCCATTTTCTGAAGATAGGATTGCGTTTATTTTAATTGCAAGTTTGAAGGCTGTTCGTGTATGATGTTTCTCCAAAATTCGTTATAATGTTTCCTTTAGACTATAACTGTGTACAGTAAAATATCTTCAGAAAAAGGACAGGTTGTCGGTTGTGGCGTATTTCTTTTATTTTTTTATTTGTATCATCCATGTGAAATAATCATTCAAGAAGGGAGTACGTTTCACATGGTTTATCTTAATCTTCCAGAACGCTTAGACGATGAATGATAAATATTTGTTTTCTAACGTGCATTAATTAATGGTGTAAAAGGTACTCATTCGAAGAGAGAACACGAATTCTTTTTGTGTTCGTAAATGCCTCTATTCAAAGTAAAGCCATGAAAAACAATAAAATTTTTCCTGAAAGCAAGTCGTATGGAGTAGTTGCCTACCACGTAAATTTGTAATTAAGATTCATTAAAGTCGCTCCTCAACAGAGATTAAGAGCACACGTGCTCATGCTTTGAGTTTTGAAGGAAGCAGTTGACAAGTTGTCATTATGAGCCGCAAAATATCTTATTTGCTGGCAAATAATCAACTGTTAGTGAACACAGTTAAGCATCAAATATTTGGAATATCCAATTAACAGAAATGATACGATTATTTCACAGATAATGACAGTTTCGTGGATTTTTACCTAGATGTTATGCAATAACGCGATGAGAGGCTCAACCCAGAAGTCCATCCGGGTTGTGAAAGCGATTTGTTTGTGTCGACAAAGCGGCTGCACTTGACTAAGGATTCAATCGATCTTGAATTCAACGGTGACATGTTAGTTTCAAATTTCATGCACATCACAGTTCTAGGAAGGATTTGGGGAAGGCGGAATGGTGAATTCAATTTTCTTGCCCGGCAGCTATTGCCCCAGGTTCTTACGTAAAAATAACAAAAAAAGTTAGATTCCTGTTTTTTTTTGGTACTCACACTGTCACTCAGTACGAATTTCCTATTATTCTACTGATTTTGATCTATTCATCCCAATCGAAGCATGCTAGAAGTGCCACTATCACCTTCTACACACTCACCACAGCGGTTTGAACAGCGAAAATGGCTGTTTGTAACCTAAAAAAAGCACTGAACCACCACCAGTTGCTTCCAAACGTGTTTCAAAAACTGTTGGAAGGTCAGCATCCCAACGGCTGCTGACGTTTCACGAGATCTGCTGGAGTCGGTGGTTCAACTGCTCTGGAACCGCTTTTTTTGTTTTTTTGTTCAAAAAGCAAATCGCAGAACTGCCTGTGGTTTGCAGTGCACCGTTGACATATTTTTTCAGCTCAGCACGTTAACTGTAAATGATCGAGAAGACTGTTGGCCGAACACGATTCAGGTGTTTATCCATCCCCACGTTTAAACTTTTCCACATTTGCATTTTGCTTTAGGCGGATCGCCGAACGCAACAAAGAAAGTGGCGAATCCAAATTTTTAGATTTGAACACAGTTATCTTTTCTCGTATGGTCTGCAGGACTCTGTTTATGTGATGAAGTTGCAATGCAACTGCAGGTAAGAGCTAAATTTCTTACTTTCACTTGAACCGTATTCCTTACAATGACGCTCAGAAAAATTACAGAAATAAATTTGTTGTCACTTGCATAATGCAAGTGGAAACGTCAACTACATTTTATTTTGTCCAGATAACGCCAGTAAAGTTCACATCATGTAAACAATCAAGCCAGGAGGTAGCGAAAAAACTATTTAGTCATCTTGTCTGCCAACACCTAACCGAAGACTTTCGAGCACCTGAATTGAAACACATTTCAAGATTAGTGCTACAACAAACCTTGCACAAACAAACAGAAGCGAATGTGTGGATTTACTCACATAGCACGTGGACGATAATAATAAATTGAAAACAGACTGCGATCGAACATAACAAATATTTTATTTTGCTCAGTCATCGCTTCTACAAGTTAAGAATAACTCCAAGCCTACCGGGAGCACAAAGCAAATTAACAAGAACGTGTGAATAATGAAGACGAAGCTAATAAAACATTTGCAAATCTGAACCAAGCAAACACAGCTGAAATAGGGTCACTCCACATCGATGAAATACAGCAAGATCACTAAACATAGTTGTTAATTAAATAATTGGCGTATTTTTCTTAAAGAGCGGCAAGGCTTTTGATTTTATATCAGTTGGAATATCTTGTCAGATCTTCGGACCCAAATAAACTTCGATTTTTTCCGCGTTTGCAGGAAAATTAAACTCTCAACACAATTAACGCACGCATTACACAATGCCCTACTATTTGTGTATTACAGAGACACAGTACCATCGAAAGTAGACAAATGAAATAAGGATCATCGTTATTTATAACATACAACGCGGCAGCTACTTGCACAAAAGTCAGAACTCAATTTTTTTAAACTTTGTTGCCTGTTTCATGCTGTAGCAAATGCAGTCACTCGTTTCACTGCAAGAGATTATTGCTCCAGTGACATCATTACGAAAGAAAGGGAAAAATAATTTTTCATAAAACTTTTTTGCTGTACCTTGTAAGAACACCAACAGTCTTTCAAAGTGACGTCAACAGATGAAGCTGCTCAGTTTCCAAAGTGACCAGAAAGAACAGAAAGGCCCAATGAGGTGGCAATCAGTTGACGTTATACTGTCTTCTGACGTGGTAAGCTTTGATCCCATTGTGCGCTGTAGTTGTCAGCGGACTTGCGTAAATTGCGACTTCTGTCATTACGACCCATAGCTCCTGCGAGAACTTGTTATGAACTACGAAACAACGGAAATGTCCTCAGCTGTGAAGAAAACCACCAAAGCGGTATGAGACCTGGAAAAGGCTACCTAAATAGCATCTAGACAATTTTTGTTGTCAAAAACAATTGTGCAGGTGTACGAATTTTACTTGCTTCAAACTCGGAAAAGCTGTTCTGTTTAAGTGTCGCGCAAGTGTGTTCAAAATGAAAGCGTGCAGAAAAACTGAAAGCTACGGTGAAAAAAATAACACCAACTGCACACAACGTGTCCCCTGGCCAAATTCTTTGACTGCCCCAGTTGCTCCTGGCTACTTTACACTAAAAACACTTGATTAACCCTCGGGTTGTGTTCATATTTTGAATATCAAAACTTTTCAGCTATGCACTGAGGATGATAACAGTAGTTATCGAAACGTTTGCAAGATGTCAGTTGTATCGTTTGCTTTGGCCGTGATATTTATTATAAAACTTTTCAGAAAAATCAAAATGTTTAAATCTAGTTGTTCAGCGAATTCATCTACAATAAAAATTTCCGCTTGCGGGTCCTGTCGGCAAAAAACAATCATCAATGCACTCATGAGCGTTGGAAGGTTTTATTCCATTGGGATGGCCAATAGTGTATTTTTCCAGAGGAGCCAATAAGATTTCTCCAGGGGCAGGTCAAAAGTTGTGAAATTTTATTTTAACCACTCGAAACTGAGAAAACAAACTTTTTGCTAAAAAGGCAATAGAAAATGTCAAATTTCAAAGTCCAGGGAGTCTTTCTCCCCTGCCCACCTTCCGACACCCATGATATGCGCTTCATTTCTTTGGTATCCGCGCAAAGAATCTTCAATAAAGCAGGTTTCACTAATACTGAGCAATGACTGAAATGAACTGAACAATTTTTATTGATTATATCCGTTGTTGAAAAAAAATTGTTCAGACCGTGTTTTAAAAATAAATAGCAGGAAATGAAGACATAAGTTATAACGTTAACTTCGATGTAATCGTAAGGAACTGCCAATCTTTCCACACTTTGCGCTCAAACATGAAGTTGCTGCAAATATTTTTTCACATATCCCTGGCTTCAATTATAAATATTTTTACCAAGACACCATTGTGCTGGTTTGCATTTACTTCGATATTTTCACAAGGCTCCCAGCTTTTTTCCATCAAACGTGTTAACAGCGAACCAAGGAAACACGCTTATCAATTGGCTGTTGCTTCACATTTTCACGTGCAGATCGCAGTTACTCAGAACTCAATGAAAAGCACCTGACTGGAATGTATGGACGAAAAACCACCCTCTTGAAAGCATACGGTCGGGCACTAGTGATTCCTTCTGGTCACAACAAAGTCGATATCACGCAGCCTGGTATTTTCAAACAAATTTGACGTGGTTCTCGTTTCTGAACTGCACCTGCTTGGGAAGAGAAAACGTTGGTCTTCATTTTCGAACGACGCTTTCACGTTTTTGTTGTCGAACTGAGCACCCGCCTATAATTACTTTATTGACACACTTTTAGTGCTTTTGAAAATGCGCTTCTCTGTTACATAATTTTGCATAATTCCACGTTTTGAAGCAAACCCAGTAGTAGTTTGTATTTTGTGACAAACAAGTAGACCAAAGGCAATGACTTTTTCAAACCGTTTATAGTACTGTTGTCAAGAATTCACAATTTAATTGTAAAGCAGTTTTGTTCATACAAATTTTCGTTTACGGTCGAGTAGCTTCCTTGAATCACGAAAATTGAACATTGTTTAGCTTTGTGACGCAATGTTTGATTTCTGCGCCCAGTTCTCCAGTTTCACTAATGAAATTGGACTGATAATTATTCAAATATTCTTTCAGTTGTTAACCCAAACTGTACTGTACGGTTCAGACTGTTTGCCTATTGTCGTAATTGTACGTTGAAGGCTTGTTTTTGAGAAACATCAGACAGTTTTAACAATAATGTATTGCTTTTCATAATTATGACATTCAAATTACCTCTTTTTAAATAATGAAGCAAGTCGAATAATTATTCGGTTCAATTATAATTGAATAATGTCATGCAGATCATATCTAAAATCATGCGACATTTCATTGTGGTCAAATCGATAAAAGTAGTTTGACAGCGAATGGAAAAATAACTGGTTAAAATAAGATTTTATCCCGATCAAATGTGTTTACCAAGTGCCTCTGTTGTGTAACAAAATGCTTTAATTTTTTCAGGGCAGTGAGGAAAGCAGTCACCATCAAACCTCGTCGAAATTAAGACGTTAAAATTGCAGCACTCAGCAAATTCCGAATAATTTGGATAAGTGCTGGGAACCACAATGTTTTGCGCAGCCCGAGAGGTTTGTAGCTCACTTTGTCAATCAAGTGGAATTAATGGGGATATAATTGTATCCACTTTAAATTTGTTTCCTTGTTACCAGTTACTGACAAGTATCGTGAGTCACAAGATTCATTCAATCTTCACTGATGGAGTCACAAGATTCATTTTTCACTGCGGCTTACGTCATAAATTCTCAAGAATGCAAACGCATTTTAAACTCAAAACATGTCACAGTAACATCACGTGCTCTGCTTGTTGACAACGTTCTGCTCACGTTGCGTAGGTGTGTGTGTGTGTGTGGCAGAACATCTGAGTGAAAATGACAGCTTTGAAAAAATTACACAGCGAGTTCGGCCACGATTTCGGGTGAATACGTTGCCCAGTCATCG
>JGI24021J15306_10003403_pt1 | contig 17909 bp, 10 predicted proteins | sample Ectturendosymbi1_FD_15306 | JGI IMG/M metagenome (IMG submission 15306)
GGGGGGGGGGTTCGCACCCCTGCCCCCGTCAGTTACACCACTGTCTGTGAGACCTTTTCGAATCAGTTAAAGATTTAAAGATAATATCGGGCTCCACAAAGGAATTAGAATTATTGAATAGAGTGATAACTGATGTATTTTTGGCGAAACCGATTGTTTTCGATTACATCACAATGCGACCTGATACTGACTTGTTTAGTCACTGAGGCTTTGCAGATATCATTAACAAGCTGCAATAACGACGTCACTGCCCCCGATAGGGTGTGCCCGTGCCATGGCTGAATTTTGCCAGCTCGAAATTCTTCGAAAGCGACAATCCCAAATGTTAATACTTTTTAAATAGCTAATTAAGGGCGGGCAGACATAATGGTACAACTCTAATGTTATACGGCTTTGCCAATCTTTAATGTGCCAAATTTAACTCTGCATTTTTTCCTATGGATAAGCAACTCTTGCAAAGTACTGTAATTCTCAGAGGTTTTGCTGGAAATCTTGCCAAAAATATCTGGAAATGCTTCTCAAACTCAAGAGTAAAAAATAGAAAGTGTTTTTTGAAGTTATAACTCCAATAATGTTCCGAGAGAGTTAGAAATGGAAAACACATTGCAGCTGTTGCAGTTCCACTCTATGTCGATCGGAAATCGTACCCTGCTGTTCAATTGTACAAAGATTAGACTTCTTTAGAAAAAAGGTTAAATTTCCGTACGTTCCGGACATGTTTGCTCAGGCCATTTGAAGACCACTCGAAAGCCACTTAATTAGCGGCCTGAGGAAGTTACAGAATGCTCTACTAGAGAGAGTCAATAAAGACGCACGATGCAGAATTTCGTGTTTTTACTGATAATAAAAAAAAGAGGCACTTTGGCATTTTAAATTTTGCGTGGCAATGTGATGTCACCATAAAGCCTCTGTGACGCCAGACAAGTTTCAAGTGCAAAGGTGCCTATTTTTTGTTTATGAGAACGTATACGAAATTCTGCAACATGTGATGTCTTCATTGACTCTCCAGCACGATCGGGCGGCGAGTTATGGCCTAATGTGCCTCAAAAGCCAAAAACGTTGGATTCTCATGGTCCTTGCAGGGTTAAAGAAACCAGAAGAATAACAGTTCTAGGGGCAGACATAAAAAATCGCACGAAAAAAAATATGGCAGCGGAAGAGTACGGACGCCCGACAACCTTAGTTCGCAGAAAGGCAAATGGGGCATTTGTCCGAACGATTCCAAAGATCAACTTTTCGCAACAAGAGTAGGTTTATCTCAGATGCAGTTGCCTGTACATGAAGCCACGAACTGATAGAAAGCGTCAAAGCAAGCGCCCTCTAAAAATATAGAAGGCAAAAAAGGCTTGCATATTCAGGCATTAGCAAAAAGATCCCGGGGAGTAGGGACCATCTAAACGCGCAGGGACAATAAAAGCAACATGGTTTTAAGAAGAAATGTGTGCGTGCTTGGGTGGCTGTGTGTGCAGACAACACATGTAGAGGATGTGCTTTTCAGAGATTTTTGATACGTTCCAAAATGCCTGTTGATTGGGTTTGGGTCGAAAAGTGTGTTCAGATTCATTAAATGCTTTTGGGTAACTTTTCAGATATCTTCAACGACAACCATTTTCGCTGAAGAGGCAAAATTGTGAAATACTACATTTTGTAGAAACTCTTGAGATGTGCCAACTATCCTCCGAAAGGACGATCGCAAACAAGACGCAGGGACCCTGCGGTATCACGTGACAAGCTTTTGCTGTGTGCGTGCTGCCACAGTAGCTTATCAGGCAAAATTGTTCTCGAACTTAGCAGCAACTAGAAATTGCCGATGACATTCAGCGTCTGAATGAAGCATGAAAGAACATTAAGATGTACATACCCCGTACATGCTTCAAAAATATAAGCACAGGGTTGCACCAACCGCCCCCGGAGCAGGGAGCACAGCACTGGAGCGGCGTCTCGCAACTATGCCCGGACGGAACAAACTGCTTTGTGGAAGAATGAAAAAGTAATAACGTTTTGGTTGTGTTCATAGATTTACGGCCTTCTTTTTTGTTTTTCTGCCATCTTTTCCCGAAAACCGAGGCCCCGCTATGATTTTAAAGAATTTACATCGTGTCGAAGGGGCTTGTGTATGCAGGCTAACCACCAGACGCTTCTGGTTGAAGTAAGTGGTTCCGTCTTCGCTAATTCGCGGCCAAATTTCTCAACATTTATTTAGTTCTGAAAAAACTATAAGTGCAGGGAAACCATGACTTCAGGCCCGCAACCTGAAGGCGCAACCGTGTAATTGCGCTCAAACATTTTCAAAATTATATTTAGTTGTTAGGTACAACAACAAGTTACAATCATTTGCCCTCCTGGCTGGTTGCGGCCCTGCATTAAGTTATCTTTTGATCTCCATCGAAATTCGCAAAATAGCCCGTTAGAAATAAACCAAAGAGCAAAAAACGATCCTTATTTTTCCTCCTGAAGTGAATCGCAAATTTATGCTTCTTTTTTTCGCGTTTACTAAAACCGGGCTGCGGCCAGCACAACAAACTTGATAACACAGCCATGAAGCTCCTTATGCTGTCTGTAGTCCGGACGAACAGGTAAATGACCGGCCCTCGGGTTTACGATCCCGAAAACCTGGACTGCTCCTTGCAAGCCGGGAGGTGTGTTCAGTCCCGGTCCCAAACAAAACTCCAAGTCCCCCTAAATTGAAATGTGAAACGCTATAACTCAGTGGAGTTTTGGCCAAATTTTGGAATGTCAAACCCCCCACACAAATGTTAAGCCCCCCTATTGAAGACTTTCTGGCGACGGTTGTGCGTGCGTTTACCTTAAAAGTCCGGAACGACTTACGTTGTTTCGCTGGGTGGCTGTAGTACAACAGTTTTTTTTTTGATCTGTGAAAAAACATAGGCTTGCAGCTGAGGTAGTATATTGCTCGGCTCAGTTCAGTTTGTTTAGCGTCCAGAACACAGAATATGTTATCGGGATGCAAGCTCACGAGGAGAAGCCGCAACTGTCATTCGAATCAGTTAGAAAATGTTTTAATAGAAAATCAAGTTCACGTAAATTGTTCTTGTCCTCAGTCTTAAAACTGCAAGCAAAAGCTTACGAGTGCAATGCTGAAGGACTAAAGCAAGAGTAGAGAAAGCACGCAAACATTAGCTTACAGTAAAGCAAGCACAAGTTGCGACTAGGGATGTGTATTATGGAACACTTAGCGATTCTGTAATATTCCGGAATATTTATTTCGAATCCAGAATATCGAATCCTATTCCGGAATAACTTGTTAGGAACAAAAGGAGCCGATCGTGCAGAGGTTTAGAACGCCGGTCAGTGATCACATGACCTGTTAATTAGCTTGTTACGTCACTACGCAGTGCCGCGAGCTTGTTCAGGGTTTCTTTCTTTGTCTTACTCAGGAGCGCAAAGAGTGTGCCGCAGCAAAATTTATTGAAATTATGTTTTGCCAACTTCGCAATCTTTCACGTTTATTTAATCCAAATTTATTTCGAATCTAAATATTCGAAAAACTCTGATTTTTGGATTCGAATACTGAAGGATTCGATATTCCATTATATGCATCCCTAGCTGCGACAAATGGCAACTTGAAGATAGGCTGATCTAGTGAAATTGGTCTCGCTAAGGCTGACAGTCAACTAACACCAGTGCAGCACAACAACCAGTTTCAAGCAATGCGGTTATAAATCAGACCATAGCTGCCAGCGACAGCGAGCCGTACAAGAAAACAATCTGAAGCAGAAAAGCGCTCTTGAGGTCGCAAGGATCGTAAGACTGACTCGTAAGACTTTAAATAATGAATCTCCAGGGGATTAATTAATTACTTATCGATTTTTGGCAATAACGTGCTAACCACCAACGCTAAATGGCCAACGAAGGGCTCTAAAAATGCGGATTTTCGCTTAGTTTATGATAAAAGAAAAACCGGTTGAACTACCGCTTAAACTCTTTTCTCTGATTACGTCATCCAAAAATCCCGTAACCTACCCCAGTCCTGGCATCACACCAAAACTCAAAAGTGCCTGTATTTTTTCAATCGAACCGAGGAGACTTTATGCTTTTTTATTAGGTTTGAGCAGCTCTTCAGGTCTATCGGTTGAAAAGTTGTGACTGAAGAAGGTCAAAGCCAGTATAGTGACTCTGCGGTCATTGGTGAGTTAAATCTGTATCAAAATTAATTTGCTGCTTTGGCTGTGAGGAGAAAATCAGTCCATTGATCGTGGCAACAGATACCAAGCTGCCATTGTTCGTGGAAACAGATTCGAACAGTTGCGCCATCTGCAAAAGGACACACCCTGCAGTTGCGGAATGGCTGTGCAAAAAAATGCAAAAAATGAACAGTCCAGATTACAGCCAAGCCACGAGACTGATTCGATGCACGATCCTGGATCTCATAGAAGGTGTACGGCAGTACGGGAGGGCATACTTTTGGGGATGCCAAATTGTTTGCCTAAATCAAATTTAGGCTGTTGGAATTTACCCAAACATTTATAATATACCGAAATCTGACTGAACTCTTCTAATTTACCCAGATGTTTCTAATTGTACCCATATTTAAAAGAAGCTGTTGTACTGTATAGTAATTTGAATGTAAGTTCTTCTATTTGCCCAAATTTGAATGAATCTTTTCAAAATTTATCAAGTTTGATTGAGGTTGTTAAAATGTACCCAAATGATTCTAATTTTACTCAAATTTGAATAAAGATCTTGTGATTAATTTAGACGTGTCTAAATGGAGCCTACTCAAATTCTAATGGAGCTGTTGTATACACAATTTGAATGAGGCTCTGTCAATTTGAAATTGCTCAAATCGGAAGGAAACTGTTGTAATTTGCCTAAAACTGATTTGGCTGTTGGACGTCACCCAGTTGTTTCCAATTTATGTATATATTTCTAATTTCACACAAATTTGAAAGCACCTTTTCCAATTTTATCCAAATTTGCATGAAACTTTTCTAATTTGCCCATATTTGGTCTGGGCTCCTGGGCTTTACCAAATGTTTCTGATTTACCCAAATGTTTCTCATTTTACCCAAAAGTTGAATGAACTTTTCTAGTCTGCCCCAATTTGATTAAGGTTGTTGGAATTACCAAATGATTCCAGTTTACTCAAATATGAATCTTAAGTTAACCAAATGTTGAATTTTTTGCCGGAAAAATCGCAAATTTTCCAGCATTAAAGACGCGACTGCATTCCTATGTCGTAGGTCATATGTGTAGGAGCAGGCAAGTTTTTGAGGTTGCAAAAGATTTTTGGCCAAATTTTCTCAAACTTGCCCGAAAAGTTAGTTTTCCAGCAACTCTTTATGTGAATATTTCCTCCCACACAGATCTTTTGGGATGTCCACCAAAAAAAGGTCTTCACCATGTGATTCTGCACGTTGAACAACCAATTTTGGCACGTTTGGTGCCAATTTTTCAAAATCAAACAACGTTAGGCGCCGTTTTTGACCGTAGTTTCAGGTAGTTTGCCCAGATTTTCAGGTATTTGGAGAACATTTTCAAAGATTTTGCCCGGATTTTCAGGGATTTTTGACAAATCAAAACTTGTGGGGGTGCGCTTGCACATCCACCTTCTACACCACTGTCGTGGGCTTCATTTATATTGAGGAGCTATAAACTGAAAATTGGTAGTTCTCACGTCGTCGAAAATCTATTTGTTACTCCTGCCATAGCTCTTGGTCATGGACGCTTGGTGCGACCATAGCAGGAACAATGAATTCCAGAAAAATAACTTGCGTTTGAACAACTGTTCAAGTAATTTCATTTCAATGCTCAATTTCATTTATTTGGTAAATACATGTCAGGCACTAAGGACATTTTTTTAACTTCACGACAATTCAGCGAAAACCTGCCATGGTTTTGCGTGAGGGCGACCGAATTAAGGTTCGCGCGAGGGAATTAGGCAGAATCGTTGCCACGTCTTCAGTAGGGGGACATTACGTTTGTGCAGGAAGGCTTGACATTCTAAAACTTGACTAAAACTCCACTGATTTGTAGCATTTCATATTTCAATTTGGGGGTCTTGGAGCTTTGTGGCTAAGCCTCCCCGTGGCGACGGAACTGGGATTAGGCACTCATGGGATTCAAATTTTAAGAACAGGTTCTCTTACTCCCAGACTCACTAACACGTTCTCTCATTGTCAGTCTCCCTAGGCAAACCATGCTGATTAGCCCGATGTAAGAGCAAAGGTTGATCTTTGTGTTGTTGAATGGGACAGTCTAGCATGGCAAATTACTGCTTTTAAAATTTTCCCAACTTTCAGTTTTGTTTATCATTATTAGAAGTTAATGACAGGTCTATGAGAGAGGTTTGTCAAAATAAGTTACAAGTAATAGGTGTTTGTGGGAAAAAAGTGAGAACCCCTGACTTAGCTAACAACCGGTTCTCGGGATCAGGGTTGCGGCGTCGGAGGTTTTTGGGTGGAATCAGATTCCTAGCAACATCAGGAGTCGGATTTTTTGTCCGACTCCGGAAGTCCAATTGGATCATTTTTGCATCACGCTGTTGAGTTGGGAATTCGTTGATATGCTACAATTTCTTATGAAACTTATTGAAACAGGGAATTGCTGTGTACCACGATTTCCATTGAGTGTTAGATGCTACAAAATTCTTGACAGCCAAAATTCATTCACTTTATGTTAAGGAGTTGGAAATTTTGGAAAGGTTGGAGTGGGACATTTTGCCTCCGCAACCCTGCTTGGGTTCAAAGAAATTTCAAAAACAGATTCTTGCGAACCGGTCGAATGCCATCACTGGGATTAGTTGACTTAAATGTGTAATACTTTTTTACATGACGTACATAGAATTACCGTAATCAGTCTTCAAGGTGTAGCACATTTCCTGCAAGACGAATTACTACAGCTTACTTTAATAATTCAACCCGTCTCAGGTTGGTGGCCAGACAGAAGAGGTAAATCCTCTTCAAACTCCAGCAATGAGACAGAGGGCGAGGTGGAACGTGTTGGCCAGTACATGCAAAATTGTGTGCACTACAGCGGCAGGTCGACCAGCGGTTTTACACATCTGTCAGTGACGACGAAGTGCCGTTTTTTCGGTTTCAACGCAATATTTTATCACGTTTTGCACAAAAAAAAAACGCGGTGGATAGATTAGCGACGAAGCGCATTTAAACTAACTTCATAGGTTTGCCGCTTGAGATTGCAATTGACCTGGCCAACGTAGAACACAGGCAACTGACATGCCGCACAAAGTGCGAGGATCAGATGTGGTAACAAGTTCCTCAAGTATTTGCACAAACCATAACAAAATTTGTCGAGAATATTAGTGAACTGTTTACACCCCAGGTGATTGCGGAGAGCATCAGCTCCATCCTATCTCGCTCGGTTGACTACAGCAAAGAGACTTATGAGAAAAAGGACGCACCAAATACACGTTTCCGGCTGAAACACACAACGGCGAGGTCATCAAAGAGAGACCGTTGCGGTCTCTCAAAAAACACTGCATGTGTTGCACGGTTGGCATTTGCGAGCTGAGGAACGCAAAGCGAGAAAAATATGCAGGTGGAAAAAGTGGCTTCTTATTTCTTCTATGGGGGTTTGTAGCTCGCCCATTTCACTTGCAAAGGGGAGCGGATCGACGCTCGTTTGATGGTCAGTTTTTCACAACCTGCGTGATGGCTGAGGTCACATGACACACGATCAGCAAGATTCAAACTTGCACCGAAGTCTTTGTTCAGGCGGTTCGCGTCAGCAATCGGAGTTTCGCATACAAAAGAAGCACTCACACGTCTCTAACGGGGACAGGGAAACGTTACTTGCTGAGAGAGGAGTACACGCACACCCCCTGGCAAGCAGCTGCAACTTGTTTCTTATACTTCGGTGTATTACCACGCAAGTCAGTCAGTGCAACTCTGCCGAAAATATTCGTCATTATAGGGGAACACGCACGTTTCGCACTTAATAGGTCAGTGGTAATCGTTCTGCCTTCAAAAACGCTCCAGCCTACTTGTGGGTTCAAGTGAAGTTATTTTGCAACAATTCTTGTCTTTGCGCCCATTTCGAACGGTCATGAAGATCATGATGACACGATTGCGAAATGGAATCTTTTGGTGTGTCACGTTAAATTGAACAGCACATTCTGTACAGCGTCTTCAATACCGGATGACAACAAAATTAGGTTTTAGAAAAATTGACCTGGATTATCACAAGTCTTAGTTGCAAATTTCCAACAACGCCAGCACGTTTGCGCAGCGGAGTTCGAATTCTTATCAACATTTACCTTGATCCTAAAAACAACAAATAATCGATATTTCCTTAGGCCCTTTGGGGATTAATCAATTATTTTGTTTTTAGGCCGTAACTTTTGAATCAGAAACGCTAGAAAGCCAATCAAGGGCGCAAAGATTCGGATTATAGCCTAGTTTCCAATAAAAACTAGAGTCAAAAATTTTCCTCCAGTGGTTGGCGCCCAGGGCCAGGTATCCTGGGTCAAAAAGGCCTAAGCCTACCCCGCTAATGCGTCACCCACAAAAAAACGAAATCCAAAACTTTCCAATTTTTTAAATGCAAACTAGGAGACTCTCCGTATCCGTTTGAAGGTTTCAACAGGTCTCTAGCACAATCGGTTGACGAGTTATGGAGTTGCAAAGTGATGGTAAGCAAGTGGCTCACGCGGGCCTTTCCGGTAAATCCACTCTGCAGCAACGGTGTTCAGCCATGCCACCGTTGTCACAACAGTGACCATGTCTGAAAGAGGTTTCAGGTCTTTCCTTAGAGTTTTTTGACGTGCGACCAGGAAAAACATGGCCGACAGCAATTTTCAACGATAGGGAAGTTATTGTTAGGACGTCATCGACAAGCACTCCTCAACAACGACAAGTACAAACGAGCTTTTGCGTGCTAACAAACTGAGGAAAATGCACTGAACATAAGTTCCGCGTTTCGGACAGAAGGGCACAGAAATTAAAAAACGAGGCACAACAAACACGCGCTTATGATTTCAAGCTCTCGACACAAACTGTTGCACGTGCTTCCGAAGTCCCGTGTACACAGGGTGTGTGTTGATCAACTGGTTTACATGCCGGCGATCGGCACCGGAGATGAAATGTTCTGTAAAAGCGAAAGCTGTCACTGTGATTGATTTGTCTGTTGACGAAAACATTACGCTCTCAGTGTCTTCTGCTGCAAGGCGACCTGGCTCTTAGTCCCTGCGGGGTTCTTTTACCATACCTGCGTAGATCAGGCGCTAGGTGTTCAGTGTGAAGAAAACACGTGCTTATAGCGCTGATCCACCTCCTGTAAACGTTCGCTACAAAGCCTTTGCGTTTTGGTTGCTGGCCATGAAAGTTCTTGCAATTCATTCAAATGCAATCAGAAACAACACGGAAACCACAGGCAAGAATGAAACTGCGATCCACATTTCAAAAACAATAGTTTTTATCGAAGATAAAAATAGGTTTCTTGCTTGTCCGCGAAAAGTCAACCATGGTATGATTTAAATCAGGTTCTCAAACAAGCGGTCCGCGAGGGTATTTTGTGCGACACGGTGAATTTTCAAATAATTAACATTTAGGTTTAATTTATTTACCGGTGTTAAAAATGCTCGGCCATCGAGTGAACAAGTTCTTTTTAAACGAACGCAGAGACGGCTAGAAATGATCTACCTATTACTCCTTATACCTTTCGCAGAAAATAAGATGTAAAAGCTGCATCTAGCAAGCTTCAGGTACCGCCAAATTGTTGCATCAGCGTCATAATGCGGCCCTCGGGTTACTTTATAAGTCCCCATTAGGCCCTCGGAGAAATTTGAGACCCCTGATTTATACACTTGATATTTGACTGGTTATTTCCAATACATATTAGCAAGGGAGGACTTTGCGTCTGTTCTGCTACACTGGAATGTTTGTAGCAAATTTTGTCGATGACCTCATTTTTAATTTATGTCAATGGAAAGACACACGTAATTCCGACGCGACACGTTTCTAAATTCAGAGCAGATATCAACAACAAGCAAAAAAGTGTCTTTGTCACTTAAAGAGTAGTTAACACATTTTTGCTACAGGCCGCATTTCACAAACTCTTCCAATCAACTCAAGTTAGAAAAACGCGAGTGTTGTGTTGTTCTCCGAATTATTTCCTGAAAATAACCAACCTCCACCTGAGTGCGCAGCTCTCGAGGACACAGGCCCGGTCCACCAGGCGGTGTAGCGCCAAAGGTAATTCTTACCTGGGCTCTTCAAGCAGTCGCAGAAAGAACTACACACTTCGCGATTTCGCAGAAAATGCACTTAAAGTCTTTCACACAAGGTTTGCGAGAGACCCGAGCGAACCGTTCGCATGGAATGTTTTCGCTGTAGCGATACAAAAAACTTTCGAAACGCTTCTGGACAAACTGAGCTCGATTCGCTGCTGAATGAAGGTCGCCGTTCGGGGGGGGATAGCAGCAGGGGAGTACCGAGGTTAGATGGCGCCTGGGGCAAGAAACAAATTTGGCGCCAACTGGGAGCAGATGTACTGTATTGAAGATAGTACTCGCGACATTGGTGGGATTTTTCAGCGCTCGGGGGCGTTGTGCCCCCCTTGGTACACCCCTGGACAGCAGCCAAGTGTTTGTTGCGGACAACACAGTCGGTTTGCGACTTGAGCTGATAATAACAAATCGTGCGTGTCTGCAAAGTAAAGCTATGTCCAACCGAATTGCCTTATTGCGCAAAAGTACATCAATAACTTCATGAGGGCCGAACACTGCATGACTGACTTTCAGTTTAACAAACCAAAGTTTAGTTTACTGAAAGCATTCGAATACTAGCGGCAGTGATAACGACCATACGGTACTTTTAATCACTCCCAAACTGTGATGCCATAGGCAAGTTTAGTGCTATTGGAAAAACAAGGGTAGTCAGAAATCAGTTTAGCGCAGAGGAGCACGTGAGTAGAAATTAGTTTTGCACTGAGGTGTCAGTGGACGCGTGGAAATCCAGCAGCGTATAGTACATGAATCTACCAGTGCAAGTGCACAGTACAAGCACTGAAATCACTGCATCGAAAATTTTGAATTTAAGATCATCAAAATGAAAACAGGTTGTCGTTGTACTGTGCCAGGATTTTTAAGGTGTTTTAGGGACCCGATTCGAGTCCCTAGAATTGAAAATCGGATTCCCAGAATTGGAGAAATTGGGTCCCTACAGGTCGATACCGGGAACGTAACATTTTCCTTAAAAAAACCTGGTTATACATACACATTAATGAAAAGCTTACTGGGCCGCACATATCCTTCATGCGGCCCGCGAGTTGGACATAGCTGGTCAAGTAAATGAGGGGGGGGTGAGACTTGCTTTGATGTTTGAACAGAAAGCACAACAACCGCGCATCTACGCGACCCGCCTTGCGAGGTCAACAGCATCGTGCATGCAGCAAACTGCTTCAGCGCACGAGGCACTAAGCACAGGAGCAGTAATGATTTGTGAAAAATTTGGTGGCTGTCTCCTGATAATGATGATGACCACAATGGTTTGTGAAAATTTTGATAACGATCGCCGGGTAGTCAATGTTTTTTTTCTGCTGAGGGAGATGACGACAATTGCGCGTTACCATGGAGAGAAAGCGGCTGGACTGGGAGGGTATATTCTGTGCGCTGTTCACGGAAATAGAATTATTTTAAGTTGCTGACTGACACACATTTTGCAACAAAAAAAAGACAGATGCGCGTTAGTTTAAAGACTGCATAGTCTTTACGGCCATACACAATTGAAAACTTAACTGCGATCGCAAGAGCTCATAGCCATTATTCTCGTATGACTTCTGTAGCAACGCATTTAACTCTGGGTCCTAATACCATTGAGCTTAGCGCTACGGCGTCTCGGCATTTGAGGCGATCGCCTGCGAGCAACGAGCGATTACGTTCCCAGCTTCTAGTGCCTGCAGTACGTAGGTTACCAGTCGTATTTCAGTTTTGTGCTTTAGCTACAGCTCTCTGGAAGCGAAGACACATTGAGGCTTCGCGCAATTGAACAGCATCGTCGGAAGCGTCATGCAACGGCACTTTTAAAGCACCGCACTGCTATGTACGCAACCGACTGATTCTGACGAATCCGCGACGAAAGTTCATTTCGAAGAAGTGAGTCTTGTTGAACCGCAGAAAGGACTCTCGGTGTGTGTGACGTCAGGTCGTTTTTTTAAACAATGCGAAGGATTAGGTGTATCCCCGAATCCGTGAAAACGGGTCCGCTCAGTTCGCCGGGATGAAGAGTGAAGGCGGCCTCTTCGAACGGCTTCTGCATCTGGCCTGAAAACAAAGAAGATGACATTTGGCGGGAACGAAGCAAACGCATGCAAACAAGGAGCTTTTCAACATAACGGGCTACAAGTAAGGCTTTTTTACTGACACCAGCAACTCCTTTGATTTCCATGTTTTTGTCATGACGTATGTGAACCAAATAATGCGGAGGGCGTAGGCCAGGGGTGGAGAACCTATTTGCTACCACGGGCCGCATGAACTGTGCATTATCGCTGGCGGGTCGCAAAATCAATCAATTAATTTTACCCTAAAATTCTACCTTTATATCTAACCAAGTGGAAGAGTGACTTCTCTTGACTTTCGATCTAAGTACCCGCTTATCATGGAGCTTCGCTTTGACGCGATGTTGTGTTCTGACTTAGGGAACGAAAATTCTGATGCGGGCCATATCAAATGTTCACGCGGGCCGCAGGTTCCCACCTTTGCCATAGAGCAATGTTTCTCAACGCCTTTGTTCCACGTCTATTAAAAATTTTTATTTAATCGTACGACCTATCACGATCCGCTGCACAGATAGCTACACTGAATATGAAGTGAAAAGCAAAAATAGGCCCTCCGCTTTTACGGCGACTTATCGAAATCACACATTGTTTCATTAAATGTTCCATCAAAATATTGTCGTGGGCCACTAGATGAGAAGCACTGCCATCTAGAGAAACTGTTCTTTTTAAAAAACTGACCAATCGTTGATGTTTCTTTTCTTGCGGCTGAAGTCAAATCGAAAAGAAAGGAAGCTTTAAGCAACCCGCCGACGAAACATAACACAACCAGACCAGCTTAATGCAGTGAAGCCGCACAAGCCTGTACGAGGAAACGCTATCGATTCCAACGCAAGGCTATGAACAATTAAACAGCCGAACTCCTTTAACATGCTTTTGGTCACACGGGGATTTCGCTACGAATTTCCAATCGCGCAGATTGAAACTTTTCGCTCTGTTAGTGTCAAGTTCGATCGTGAGCCCCAGCGTGTCACACCGTAACCATAGATAGGTCCGCAAGAACTATCGCTGATTATTGGCAGGTAGTTTCTCGCTGGTTCGTATAAATTCGACAACGCCTTATTTTTTACCCAACATATTCACATTTCTACATCACAAAATGATCACTCCAGTGTTCTCTCTAAGGTGCACGCAACTGCGCAGTACCACCAGACAATTTGCGCAGTACTATCTCATTCTCGCGCACTTCCAACATTATAAATTTAATACGGTAGATATACATATATATATATCGCACAGCCCTTCTAACGTTAGGAACACTTCACTGTTTGCGTGTCAGCATGGTTGCGCAGTTGCATGCGCTTCGTGCGCAACAAAAAACATTTTCTTGGTGTAGAATTTTCTTGGAGGGAACACTGGCTCACCCTATTTTAAATGCCCTTGTTATTTTAAAGGAACCCTATTTTAAAGGAACACTGGCTCACCCTATTTTAAAAACTAGCAGTCTTTGCAAGAAGCCTAGGTAGGCAATCACTGTAAAGTCGCCAGACACCGTTACGATTCGTGGCTGCCGCATGGACAAGAAACAACTATTTCGGGACTCAACTCAAGATAGAAAAAAAACTACAAGGAGAAGATAAACCTCAGCAAGTGGTATGCTAGGCGCTGTCCCAGCCGGAAAGTGAGCCACAGTACGCGAACAAACAGAGCAGTTCACTGGGTGTTTAGCGTACCTCGGGTAAAGGAGCCAAGGTCGCCACCACGCTTGGCCGAACTGCAATCACTGAACTGCGATGCCAGGTCTTGAAGCTTTACCTCTTCGGCTACGATTCGTCTGTGATAACCTTAGCGTAAGAAACGGAACAAGTGATTAGATTGCTGGCACACCATTGCAATTTTATTCTCAACGCAAACAAAACCTGGGGCAACAGGAACAAACATGAACTCATACACAGGGAGGTGTTCGACGAGGTTTTCAGTTTGGAGACAACTTATGGAGACAGAGCCTCAACCAGCTGGTATTTTTTAGGGGGCAAAAAAGGTTGTAACTTGTTGTATCTAGCAAGTAAACACGTTGTTGAAAAATGTCGGGGAGGTGAATTTCTCAGTTGTCCTCCTGGTTGGAGGGAGAGAGGGCTAACTACCCCGAATTTCTTGCTAATAATTCTGATGATTCTAGTTTTTGACCTTCAACAGCCTACTGACACTTGATTTATATTTTAAATTAACATTACTCTCCTCGGGGATTCAAACCCAACAACTAACTTTTGGTATTCCCGGCGTTGTCCCGTAAACAGCATGTTTTGCGTTGTTATTTACAAGCAGGTCGACGCGCTTCAACAAGTCGGAAACGACCATTCCAAGGTTCGCTGGCGCACGAATCTTTTTTATATTTGTTGCAAGATTTGCGAGATTGCATGTCACGCGCCAACATGACAACACACAGATCCAAAGGTGATCGGAACACGATTTAAGAAAGTGTAACGACATCAAGTGTCAAGAATTAAGTTCAAATAGCAATACAACGTTAATGAACAGCACGTCGTAACAGTCCGAAGTACCGCAAAACAAAAAAATATTTTCTTGTTCAAGAACGGTTATTTTTCAGATCAGACTGTTCATTTCGACGCGTGTACACAGCAAGCACCATCTAAAAATTTTCGAAGAGAACCTTCGGCAATAAAACGTGCTGCAAAACCGACAATGTTGCCCAGTTGCTTAACTTCTGATATCTACACAAGATAAATTCTCTTTGGTTGTTCGTGTATCTACTTTCACCTTGGTTTTCAGGTTTGTCTTGCTAAAAACAAACACTGCATATTGTGTCGCTAGATAAAAACTTTGTGGTCAGCGCGGCCACTGGCAAGTTTTAATCAACACAAGGCCTTCTCTCGGAAAGCCCCAGCTGATGCTCCGCCACATTTTGGAGTTGACGTTAATAGCGTGGCTATGACGTAATTCCGTATCTGTTTCGAACAGATGTTTGTTAAAGGTGAGCTGCTACACTGCCGAAAGTCTTTGCTGCAAGGCGGTTACCACTGCAGTGTTACTAGCCTGTGTATCAACAACAAAGCAGTCGGGGCAACACAGCGCCTTCTATATCAGCTTTTAGAAACTTTTTATGCAGAACAGTAAAAAAATTTGGCGCACACGAAAAAGCTGCGCTTGCGTAAAAAAATACAGTGGTTACTTAACAGCAGTAGCAAATGTAGCCATTGCTATGAAACCCGCGCTTTTGGGGGCCCGTGGTCCTTTGTGTTGAACTTGTTCTTTATTATATGCATAGAACCAGAATTTGCCTTAGCACAAGTATATTTTTAACTTGTGGCCCTGCGCTGCTTATGCTACAAGCCCCGCGCCGCCTTAACCCAGCACTGATCAAACAGCATCACTGGCATGTCTTGCAATGGGAGAGGGTCGCGAAAGTCAGTCGCCTTCGGCGCAAACAAGCCAACACAGCAAACCTGTTGCAAATGTAACCAGCTTCAAAAACTACCAGTCACCTCGAATTATTTCCAGTGCTTCTTCCTTACTCCTAGTGATGGTATTCTCTCGCCAAGACGACGGCCTGCGAACGTCACGGTGTTTCACAAGCAGATGGAAACAGTGGACACTCTAGATAAGAGAGACGAAACAAACGTCGAACATTTCTGTTGATTTTTACAGTTGTCCAGACTCCACAAGTTTTTTTTCCAAGAAACAGTTAATTTTTCGACCATAAATTCGAAAATGTCATCTTTTTGACCTTTCATAAACCCCATCAGACGCAGTCCGATCTCGTTCGAAACAACGAACATAATGTTAGTTATCAGATTAATAACCACACTGCCAGATTGGTTGCAAATAGGGGTGCAGTGGGGTGGGAACGGCGTTCCGACACCGTTTTGCATTAGTAACATACTGCAACTTAAAGGTTTAGATTACATTAAAACATGTCTGCGATCTCACAGATGTGCTAGCGACACGCAGATTCGCACTGCTAGTCAAAAGTCTACAGTGAAACAGGAAGATCCAATGTGAAAATTGTTGCAGGCGAATGCTCACTTTATTCGAACTATTTGGTGCAGTCTTCCTCTTTATATGGCCGTTCCCACACCTTATTTTTTAGCAATACACCCCTGGTTGCAACTTCCATCAACGGTTTTTACTGGTCGCCACTATGTGATGGACCATACAGACCAGGATGGCAAATGTTAATGCACAATCCACTGCGTATTTCAGTATTGTTCACAGTTCAAGAAATCTCTGCAAGTTTATTTGAAGAAAATAGAATAGGATGGTTACATGTAATACTGTACAACTATGCTGTAATCTTATTGCAGTTCAGGCAGACAAGACAAACCGTGTGTGGTAAATGCTGTCTGCTCAAATAAGATTTGAAATAGAGCATGGTATATCACCTAATTAGTCAACTGAACATCTTTCAAACTTCAAGTACTGTATTACAAAGAATTTTCGCATAAACTGTAGTTGCAATTTCAAGAAAGCATAACTGACAGCTTTTTTTCTGCTGTCTGGACAGAATACACCTTTTATTTCATAAACTCTTGTTTCATTTCAAGGGCAATAAAGATCTTATATATATATGGATCTATTTGGTATACCATCTATGCCTTTCAAGGAGCAAGCAGAACATATGACAACCACATAGATCAAGCAGGAGTATAAATATTAGCTAACCTCAGGTTTTTCAGGCTTTTTAGCAGGTTCAGTAGGTCTAGTCCACTGGCTCTTGTAGGTGTACTTGTTCATGTAGTATTGACGACCTGAAAGCACTAAGTCAGTAAATGGTATGGTCCTAATGTTGGCTGTGGCCACCTATGCAGGTTTTGTAACCCATGGAAGTTTTTGAGTATGTAAAATTTTTTTTATAAAAACTAATGCAAGGTTAGAAGTAGAAAGTATCACAAAATGAGACATTTTTGCTATGAAAGAAAGTTTTAGCTCAGCACCCCTCACAGTTCCTTCCAGAACATTTGCATTCAAACATCTTTCTGTTTTTGGCAAAACAATTAATTTGTTCAACTTCACTGGTGTTTTGGGAAATACACTGCGTATTTGTGATTGCAAATCATCAGCTGCCCGAAAAATTAATTATTTTGGTAAACAGCATCAGGTTCTTTGTTTTTCATTTGTAATAACATACTGCAAATGGTATAACAGCAATAGTTAACAGTATTTACAACAGTACTTACAGTTAGTTTTCATCTACATATTTGGGCCATTATTCATCTTAATCGCACCACAACTGTAGTCTGACACGTTCAAGTTGCAAATCGATTGGCCTGTTTTGGTTTGATTTTGGTGACTGCAATTGGCAACAGACTGAAGCCTGAAATTTGCTTCTTGCTGGGGTGGTTGAGGTGTCTACACTAAGAAAAAAGCAACTAAATCTAGACTTACCATAATTTTTTAAGCTTAAACCAGGATAAATTCAAAACCATGAATGAAATAACCTGACGTGAGGTTAAAGGCCTGAGCTGGGAAAATTTTATACCTTATTTATTTGTTTTAAGATTGTTGTGAGAACACATATAAAGTATCATATACTGCACTGCTAGCCTGCCACATTACTCTGCATTAAGTCAAGGTCTTGCTTACTTTCAGCATAAAATGGCTCAAAACTAACTGAAAGTTATCCTGCCTTCTCAAAGCATACAAAATGGCTTCTAACTGCAGCAGTTGCTGTAGTTCCATTGAAGACAATGGAAAAA
>JGI24021J15306_10003406_pt1 | contig 17908 bp, 9 predicted proteins | sample Ectturendosymbi1_FD_15306 | JGI IMG/M metagenome (IMG submission 15306)
TAGCCGAAAAGCCATCCTTGACGTCATGTGTCAGCGGGGTGACCTGGTCTACGGTCGACCTCCCGTGTCGAAACCCCCTCTGCTCCTGCTGGAGCAGTGGGTCGATGATTGGTTCGACACGGGTGTAGACGAGTCTCTCGAGGATTTTAAAGGAGACACACAGCAGAGATATAGGGAGGTAGGTCTCTGGGTCCCCCAGTGACTTTTCTGGCTTAGGTATCGCAACTACAGTACTAGTGCTCTTCTCCAGACCTTTGGAATTTTGAGTTGGCGCATGGAGGAAACGAGGAAATCGCACAACCAAGATTTGAGAGCCGAGCCGGCGTGTTCGGCCTGTGCGCAGAGTTGCGAGGTAAAAATACCAAATCTGAAAAATCTTTAGGAGTAAAGTTGGAAATATCAGGGAGAAAACAAAAAAGCAACATGTCACAAAGTTTCAAAACTTACAAAAATACGTATGCATGTAAATAGAAACCATTAAAACAGGAAGCACTATGACCCACCCTCAAATTGCTTTATTTTGTGTCTTCAGTGGATTTAAACCAATTATGACTGTACACTTTTGTGAAATTCTCAGCAAGAACTGAGTGAGTGAAGTTAATTTTCTCCGAACGTGATATAAAAGAGTATGCTTTTTCATAAAACCCATGAAAAGTACATTTTTAGAAGTCCTTTTTCACAGTATAGCTTTACTAACAAAAATACCTGAAACTTGGTGGCAGTCACAGGCAGGGTTGCCAGGTTGACCTTTTTTAGGCCAAATTTCAGAAATTTGTCCTTGTTTCAAGTTGGTTCGCCTCAAAAATTTTTTGGCCTTTTGGCGTTTTTCTGGCCTTGTCACAAGTTGGTTAGCCTTTAAAAATTCGTTTGGCCTTTTGGTTTTTGTACGCTGAAAATTTTCTTCTGCAGAAAAATATTCACTATTCCATTTTTTCGGCAACACTTTTGCAAAATCTTGGTGATAAATACTATATTAGACCGACGCCCGCGTTCTGATGTTAGTAACAATTGAGGGGTGCGAGATTCGAAATAACTTTTGCGAAATTACTGGAAATGCGTGCACTGTGTAGTGTGTTGTAAGGCTGTAAGCAAGCTCAACGCTTGAGGTCTGCGTCTCTTCGACAGAAAAGCGATAAAGGCATCAAGAAAGTGAAAGGGCTCTTTTGATTCTACTCGTAAGTACAGGAGTGAATGGGAGGTGACTTTTGTATGGGTGCAGAAAGTTGCCGATGGATTAGTATGCAAAATGTGGCACCACTGTACCCAGAGTATGCAATCTCACAAACCATGAAAAGTCCGAGAATCATCAGGAATGAGCTCCAGTGACAGGCCAAGCAAGACTTTACTCTCAATTTCGAAGAAAATTTCCAGTGAGATTCTTGCAATGTTGGTGTTTTTTGTGACAAATGAATTGCAATACCAGAAACAAAGCTTGGTTTTCTTTCTGGTCTTTAAATAATATAATCGTTTTTTTTCTGGCGTTTTTCAGCACTGTATGGCTTTCTATTGAAATTTTCATCTGGCAACCCTGATCATTGATCACACGCGTCACCTGTGCATCAGCTGTTTTGGAGATTACCACAAGTATGAGTAAAATACTCATGGTTTGAAATTAGACATCACAAGCATTTTGAATTAGGTTTTACTTTTGAATATCATAACTTTACAGTGAAAAAATTAAAATTATTTCATTAATTCGTGAAGTTTTTTCTTCAAAACTTCCTCAGCAAAACTGTTTTACTCTGCAAGGTGTATTTCCTACGTGTCTCTATTTTAAACTCAGGTACGCATTCGTTCACGAGAAGGCTTCTCTTCAGAGGAGTAAGTAGGCTTAAAATATACCTAGTAGACTTTTTCTTTGTCATTTGTATCTTATGCAAATAATAAATACATGCCCTATTATTTGTGGTCTACATTAAATCCGAAAATTTTGTAAGGTATGATTTTGTGGCTTTGATTTAGCCTGAAAAACGAATTTGTGGTCAGCGAAGCATACATGTAACATTTAGCTCAAACAAACTGATGCTTGATCGCATGAGCCTCACAAATATTTAAAGGTGGTCTGGTCAAGAGATTTAACACCAATGTAATCGTTTCTCTTGGTATATCGCATATTATCAAGTAATATATACACGCAAGTTACACTTCACCCACTTTTTTAAAGCAACCTTTTGTGAAGGTTTTTCAAAAATGTAAGCCGGTATGAGGTAACAGCAACATACCACTTAATACGGCGTTGGGCGAACGTCCAGGGGGACAAATGAGGTTATCTTTCTAAATGTACAAAGTTACTAAACCTTTTGCTTGGAAAAAAACTTATACGATTTAGTAAAGGAAAAAATTGCACAGCATTTAAGAAGAAATCTAGAGGTTAGCTAAGTGTTCGGTTGATCAGGCTATGCCTGCTTTTAAAAATGTTGTCCTCTACTGACTTTGCGCAAGCGAGTTTTAAATAACAGAATAAATGTTAAGAACCCCTTAAAAATTATTTTTAGCAACATCTCTGTTTAGGAAAAGCTGAAAGTTGCCAATAAAGTTGCATGGATACAAATTGAGTGTGCGATGTTCTGTGATATTTGCATGAAGTGAAAATTATAAGCGAAATTCACATAAAACAGGCGCTTGGCCTGCGTTTGCCATAGTAAACTAAAACTTTCCCAAATAAACGATTTAACGATTTCCAGGAATGTCACCACTTTATATTTTCTATGTCGTTGAGCAAACGCGGGCATACCATATTTTCTTGAATGTAACATGTGTTTTGTTGCATAAATTGCAAAACCCGTTTTATAAGTAATTCATTTTCTTGCAAATTTATAACGGAAAAGTTTTCAAGAAGACTAAAAAGTTTTTAAAAGAAAGCAATAAGCATTTCAAAGAAGCTAGAAATTACTTCAAAGAAACTAGAAATTTTCAAAAAATAGAAATGTTTTCAAAAGACTAGAACGAGAAAAATCGGGGTATAGATCAATTTGGATTCGTGTTCGGTTTTTTATTTTGTGAGCTTCATTTTTTTCAAAACATCGAAACAATGAAGATCGTTGGTTTATAAAGGCATATTCATGGCTTCCGGAACTATGCAAAAAGCATCGATAGAACAAGAAAAAGGTTTAATGCATGGCGAACTGAGTTCGATGCTTTTAAAAAAAAATCAGACTATTGCACTTCATGTTTTTAACCTTCGCTTGGTCCACCGTTTTCTTCTTCTGTGGGTTTCTTCCCCTTTGTTTTTGTTTCACGATCATCTCGGTTTTCTTTATCACTTTTGATGTTCTGGGCCAAGGTAATCGCAATAACGAGGAATAACACTGTGGTTGCTACAGGAAACCGCATTGTGGAAAATTGAAAATCCTGCAACAGAAAAAAAGTTTATTTTTGGAATTGATATCTGTGGCACCAGAAACTAGGCAGGAAGCTAGTAACAACGTTCTTATAAGTTGGCTATATGCAGGATTCTAGCTGAAGTTTTATACGTTTCAATACTGCGTATAATTACCAACTTGTGTACATTTAAAAGAACAGTTTAGGTTCTTTTAAGAGAAACCAAACCATTCCTTTGTACTCATTCTATTGTAGTACACGATGGACAGCTGGAGAATCAGAGCTTTTCAGTGGTTACAGTGCCCACAATCAGGGCCGGTGTTAGCAAGTGCGGGGCCCGATTGGAAACATTTTTGGGGGGCCCCACTTAGTGATGTGTAGAAATTTTTGGGGGGTGCATCAAGTCATAATGGTAGAAATCGGCATAACACCTGACTGTCACTGTATACTTTACACGTGAAAAATGGTTGCAGTAATATCCACTGAATACAGCATCGATTAAATGAGTACAAACCGTTTATTAGAGCAGGTTTTGAATATCGCGGAGAAGTAAAAAATTATTTTCGCTTTAACACTGAAGTCAAAGCAGTGGATGTAAACGACATTTTCGTAGACGTTTCGGTAACTTCTGCTACCATCATCAGTACATTATTAACACTGAAGTCATAATGATATAAATATGTGATGTTAAAAGACGAGGCCTGAAAGGGCCACGCTAAGACCTCTCCAGCGGAGACTTCAATGAACAGCACCGCAACAATCAATAGATATGTAAATTGATTGTAGTGCTTCCAATAAGTTTAAACCTACTTTTTAATTTTTCAAAACGGGTAAGTTCTGTAGTAACCTTATATGCGTCCACGAAAATTATTCTACTTTCCACCTTTTCAGAATTTTTGCAACTTTCGATTTATTAGGCTATAACTAAGAAATTCCGACGCCAATCTGCAAGATTTATGCCATAATCCAGGGGTTACCAAACGTTTCGACCCGAGGCCAAATTCGCGACTGCCTGGTCACTAGAGGGCTGGATACAGCGCGAAATCAACAAAAGACAGGCGTTTGGCGGACTGGATTAAATTGGTCGGCGGGCGACATGCGGCCCGCGAACCGTAGTTTGGCCACCTCTGTCATAATCCTTGCTTCGGTAGTAATTCATGGTGGAATTTTCACCACAACAATATCATGAGGATCATTTCACTTGAACGAAATTGTCACTTCTGTTACTACTGTTAGTAATTTTGTGTTACTTTTTGAGGAACCGTTAGTTTTTGCATAGCTGAAATAGTCATTCATAACCAAAACTAACTAGGTTTATTTCAATAGTTTTCGTCAACCTCGGGTTGCCTCATCAAATCTCTGCGAGAGGGAACATGTACAACGCTTGTAAAAGACTGATGATGCAGCACACATTTGCAATTACGAACTAAACTGTGCCTTCAGAATACAAGCAGTAGTAATTACTGAAATATCAACAGCTATTGGACCGTATTTTGCAACAACTATTGAAACCTGACCTGATAAAAACGAAACACTTTTCAGTGAAACAGAAAATAGCTTTAAAACTTAAGCTCTCTCTGCCTTAACAAGATTCTATGCAAGAATTTGGCTATACATTACTGAAGATTTACAATAAACATTCTTATCAAAGAATTTGATGAGGGTGAAACCGCGCGGTTCACTTAGATTTTGATTTTCATTGGCAGGGGATCCCACTCTTACAAAATACTATGATGCCTGCCACGGTTATTATTAAAGTTTGACCTTGCTGACTGCAAAGACAGTTTAAGAGACCGCAACTGTTTTATCTGAATACCGAGGTGACTGTAAAGCAAGGTTTTCGTGTATTTTGAGAGACAGTTGGAAAAATTGAGAACAGTTATGGCCTCTCAAAACACCGTAAAAACACTGGGCCCCACGCCGATACTATACACAAGCAGCTTTGATAAAAAGTGTAAATTTGTGTTGGTTAGTACGCGTGGCGCGGGGCCCTCTTTGGCGCGGGGCCCAATTAGAAGAAATCGGTCATATCGGCTTAAAACCGGCCCTGTCCACAATTATCTCTTTGCTACTTCAAAAAAACAAGCCTCTGGAAAACTTGGTTCAGCTGTGAATCATCCAAGCCAGTCGCACACAATGCTTTGAAAAGGGTTAGAAAATTTAAGTGCAGAGCAGATTTGCCAACTCTGACAATGCAGGATTTCAAAGGACAACCATTCATAATCCAGGTATACCTCTGAGCTAGAAACACCAAGTCTCACCAAGATAGCGATTTATACCTGTTGGTCTGTTTTGAAGCAACTGTTCGAATTGCGGTCGCAATGCATTAAGTCAGGGGTCTCCAAACTACGACCCGCGGTCCAAATACGGTTCCCGAAGCTATTTCGTCCGGATGTAAAGACATATCAATAATGAAAAAATACGATATATACGAAAAATTTGTTGATTTGGTAGAATGTAACACATCCCAAAACAATCACATTACGTAAGATGTCTGGCCCTTGAATTGTTCTGCAATAGCTTATGTGGCCCTCTGACAATAACGTTTGGAGTCCCCTGCATTGAGAGATATATCGAGCCAGTACATGACATTAGTTGTTAAGACACGATGCATGATTGTTCACGAATTTTAAGAAGCAAAGAAACATGAAATAAGTGCAGACCTGAACCACGTCAGCTACGCCGTAGGCCAGTGGCTTTGACCCTTTTTCGTATCGCGTACCACCTGGTGGTTTTCTATTGTCACTGCGTATAAACTGACCTACAACTTAATTTGCTCAAATGTTCTCATGATTATTGAAACACCCAAATGAATTAATGAAAAACAATTCCATGCTGGTTTGCAACTGTCTAACTCTAACTAAATTAAAACCAGCTGTTTAGCTGCGGGTGACTAAGGTAACATCGCAACTGCGGGTAACATCTAATTACAGGGTGGTTCAACATTGTAACAAGACATGCAATTTGCGACAGTTGCAAGTGTAGACTACTGACACTAAATCGTGCATAAGATTAGCAAGCTGCTCGCGTACCAGCTGGAAACCTCATTGCACCATTGGTGGTACACCTACCACAAGTTGAAAGCGCTCGGATTCGAGTGGGAAGTGTGATCATTCGAATTCGACTCGACTTCCGGATTTTTGTCTTGTGCTCACATTTGGTAAGTGGTCACGGTATTAATCAAGGAATTCGAGGCGTTTTTTATAAATTCAACGTTATGTTGCTGGAGAACCGCTCAATATTACTCCAAAATTGACACCTAATTTTTTAATCTTATTTTGTGACTTGAGCTACCTTTCTCGAAGTACCACCTTTCTTTAGGATTTTCTAGCTTTTTCCACTACCCTACAGCCCCAAACCGGCTTAAAGTCTATGCCCTGAACAAGCAAAGCGAAAAATCTGAAGTAAACTGAACTTTTCAAAGGTTTGAGAACTGGCAATTGATTGAAATTGTTTCCAAACTTGATCCCTGCATTGAGCTTCAGACCTTATTAGATCTTACGGTTCTCTCTCATATGGCTGCGCGGTTTGTGGTGAACGTGCTACACAATTTCACGTAGGAAAAAACAACTTTCGCGTAGGAACAAGACTTTGCCCAATACACAATATTCTTGTCTAAAAAATATCATATTGCCCAACATAACATTTTTGCCAACCAATTGACATTTTTTCTCCAAAATAAAAAATTTTAGAATCTGACGTTTTCCAATTACGAAGCAACTTCTTGTATTATTTACCTAAGGGTATAGATCTGACAGCTAAAATATTTGGTGTAATAAATAATCGGAAAGTTCAATTAGAATTTCTGTTTGCTGCAAACGTTTAGTAAAACATCAAAAAATTTCAGATAATCTTGCCCAACACAAGGCGATTTTCGAATGCTTTTGTGAGGCAGCTGATCCCTTTCCTTTAAAAGTGTTATACCTGTGGTGGTGTGTTCAGGCACTGGTGGTATACATACAGTAGTTGCTTGTGACGTATTAAGTTGCTTGAACAAGATATCACTTAGATTTTATGAAGAATGGCCAATTTTGCTCAAAATTTTTTTACTTTCAAATTTCAGTTGAAATGATTGAATGGCTAGAGATTGCTTAAATGGAAACTGTGAGACAATTTTTACCAAGGTGAAATGCGGAAGCTGTTGTGTTTTGGGGCCCAAATACACATGTCGAAATCGCACTTCTCTTTGAAGAAGTCAGACGAAAATTTACCAGACACCTTGTTTGGATCAATACATTACAGTCAATTTGAATTAGCTCTAAAAATTATTTGGTTATTTTGAATGGCAAGCTCACCATTTGACAATATTTTTTGTCAAACAAATGAAGTTTGCATGAATACTTGTTTTCTTTTTGCAATGATCTTTTGCTTGATTTGAATATATTTCGGAAATTTATCGGTTATCGACTTTTCTTGCAAAAAGACATCTGAAATCGATTCTTAAGAAAACAGAGGAAAATCTGCATAAAATCGTTGCACGTCTCCAAATCTTTTTTCCCCTTGGCTTATTTACAATTGGAAATTTTCATATATTTATTAATAGATCAGCAATGAAAAAGATTTGACAAAAATCAGCTATAACAGAGATTTTGTCACGACTCGACATGAACATGACAGAGCTTTCAAACGAAGTCGAATTCGGCCATGATGTCCTTTCTCTGTGAAAACCAAAGGTGGCAGCATTTTGAGAAACTAGAGGGACCGTTTTTGCTGTTGGAATGCTGACAAACAAAACAATTAGCTTCCAGTATCTTTCGAGAATTTCGACACAGGTTTGCCTTCAGATTTGCTGCAAATAGAAACTACAACGGTAATTTGAATTGATTGTTCCGGATAAAAAATACGTGGGCTTATCCAGTGGCGTAAGGAGGGGAGACAAAGGGGGCACAATGCCCCGGGCGCCGAATCACTGGGGGGCGCCAAAAAGTCCAACAATGTCGCAAGTACTTTCTTCAATACAGTACGTTTGCTCCCGAAAGACCTTAGGTTCGAACATGGGGGCGCCAAACTTGTTTCTTGCCCAAACTTGTTTTCTTACTCTTGCACTTTGAAGGTTTTCCAATCTTTCATAAATGACCTACATTTTTCAAATAACAGAAGTTCTACCAGTTGTCACTTGTAGCCTGTGCAAGTGGCACCATGCAAAGTTTACTAATCACCTAATCACCCAGACAGCTTTCTTTAACGCTGGTGAAACTAGAAAACATGGGGACAGATTGAAAAATTTTTGTTTTTTATCAGCAGATGTACTCAAGTAATTTGAATTTTCGTGCTTTTTAGGATTTTGCGTTTGCTTTTCTGGACAAGCTTAATTTCTTGTTAAGCAGTTGTTTCGTCAAACAGCGCCCTCGTGCAAGGAAAACCTCCAACTCATTCCTGATTCGTTGCGTTTGTGTGCGTGAGCAACACGCGCAGACCTTGTTTCGTGCAATTGAGAGTTTTGTGCCGGTGGGGACCGCGTTTTCTGTTACCGTGCTGCTCTGTTGCTCTAACGAAGCTTCCTGTAAATAAAGTTTTGTGTTACTGCATCTGCAAATCTGTAAACGAACTTCAAGTGGTGAGAGCCTTACACCAGCCTTGCTTCGGTTTGGCAATTCAAAATGCCAGGTCGCTTGGCCGGGAGACAAGACCAGTGCTCGAACAACGACCAGGCTATAACGTCTCTACTCGTAGTGTCCGAGGACATCTGTGATTGAGCAAAAACGAAGTAATTCAATCCGTAGTCAAACTTCAACACAATTTCTTGTATCCTGCAACCGCTTGCCCACTTGAAAACGCTACATTGATTCCGAGACCGCTATATTGGTTCCTGCACCGTTTTTTGCTGGCAGAAAGCAAGATCCTGCAAATGAAAGTTTCAAGCAACCTCGACAGTCAAACTTTCGCTCGTGTAAGCACTACATTACGTTCAGTGGCATAATGCGTATTACTAGCTTTTTACGTGCCAGTATCGCAAGCTTTCTTAGCATGACCGCCTAAACTTAGTTTGCACCTCCTACAAATAGCTCCGAGGAGTCAAATCTATTTCACCAAACTGGCTAAGACACGCTGATAACCTTAATCATAAAATCATCGCCCTAAATAAACGCCATATGCGCGTATGTGCTACTTCACGCTTCAAGGAAGTTGTCTGCCTACGGCGTGCATTCCTTGTCCGGATATTGTTGCAACGACGCGAAAGACCTGCAGTTCGCTTGTGCCTGTACCATGACAAAATAATGAAGTTTCGTTATCACTTCAAAAAGCAATTGATAGCAAAGGAAATCTCAGAAATTTCGGTGCTGATCACACAAGTACAGTAAGATCAATCCATCAAACAATGCTGTTGTCAACGACTTGACGAGCACCGCTTTGCCCTACAAGTGCGTGCCTAGCATGGAACTATGTGGTTACGCTTTGGCATGTGTTGTGATGATTGCAATTAACATGCTTTTATCGGCAAGCTACACGTAACGCAGGTACCTTCTTGCTATCTTTTAAAGTGGCCAAATTTCGAAGCGCTCACTAGCTGCTACCTACAAAATAGCACCGGTTCAAATCAGTGGCTGCGAAGATATTTCACCGTACGTCAGCGTACAGTACTTGCTGCTGTATCAAGATATGGATTGCTTCCATCGAATGCAGGAAAACGTTTTGACATTTCACTTTAGCTGTGTTTTTATTTGCTTATTGTTTGCAATTAAGTCTACAAAAACTTTCATGCTTACCTGTTTGGCATCCTCCAGATATCTCTGGACACCCCCTGTCAATTTACAGGAAATGAACGAACTAAGATTTTGCTGTGAATTCAAAAGTTATTGTATTCACAGAAAATCTTATTGTATAAGTGCTACTAAGGTGAAATTAAGTCACGTATTAAGAAAGTTATGATAACCAACGGAGATTCAACTCAAGGTTACACGCTTGGCCCAATGCTCTTTACATCAGGGGTGGCAAACCCGTGGCCCGCGGAAAGATCTAGATTTTAAAAGGGTTTTGCCAATCTTCCGTGGGTGGCCAGCGAGTTGTCTACACCCCAGAACTTGAAACATGCAGCTGTGACCCGTGGACCAATCTGGTCATGTGCAGTTGGCCCGACAGTGTTGCATGATTTCACACCTCTGAAATACATTAATGATTTAACAAAAATAACCAAAAGAAAGTCTTATTTCTTTGCTGGCGACACCACTCTAGTGCTCTCACATAATAATACAATACAGATGGGATTTATACTCAACTTGGAAATATACAAAGTTCAGAATTGGATGACTGCAAAACTTTAATTACACAAACACTGAATTCATACCTTTTTTGTAAAAGTTCACCTAACCTCTCTTGCGGTGGTCTCACAAAAGAACAAGTTGATAGTATTAAATACCTAGGTGTTGTAATAGATTCGCGTTTGAATTGGGATCTACATATTGCTCATGCGGACAAAAAAGTTGCCTGTGGTAGCGCAGCACTGTATAAGTTGCAGCCTTATGTAAATGTGGATCTGCTTCGTAAAGTCTATTTATCTATTGTTTATTGTCACCTGCACTATGTAATACTTATGTCGGGACACTGCAAACACAACCATGCTAGATTGTCTAGTTAAATTAAATTAAATAACCGAGCCATACGCAATGTACAGTATGTAAAATTTCCAACAACAAACAAATACCCACAGAGAATATGCATTTTTTTAATAGTATTCTTGAGATAAAAACATGTACAACTACGAATTTGCAAAATATGTGTATAGGATATATGTAATCAGATGCTACCAAAAGAAATTACAGAAGGGAATGAATACGTATCAAACTAACGTAGCTACTTGATAATAAGATATTATTTATTCCTTTATTAAAATCCGTCAAACAACAGCGCCATTCTGTTTACAGAGGCTCTAAGCCAATGCTTCTTAACCTTTGCGTTTTCGTTCATCCCTGCCATCGATTGCTGCTTTCCCATGCAACCTATTGTGAATGTCTGGCCGATCTGACAATAATCATTTTATTCACAGCGTGTTTTCCGCCATGCAGCAAATCGGCTACAATCTTCAAATACGATTTGATTACAGACTTTGTTTCGCAAAATGTTTTTTTTTCGTTTCATCAGCACACGCGCTTTTTACAAGAGGAATGGAAAGGCTTTTTGCTAGCAAAGTCATTTACAACTGATGAATGGAGGCAATTTCATTGTTAGCATAAACATTCATGCTGTTGCTTGCAGGGGCGTAACGAGGTTAGATGGCGCCCGGGCAGGAAGCAAATTTGGCGCTCCCATGTTCGAAGTTAAGGTATTTTTGTAGTAAATGTGCTGTTAAAGAAAGTACTTGCGACATTGTTGAGACTTTTCGGCACCCCCCGTAGTGATTCGGCGCCCGATTGAATTGTTCTTCTAGACCCCTCGTTACGCCCCTGTCATGCAGAGAGCATAGCAGAGATTCCACCACTCGATTGAATAAAACGTGGTATCTCCCGGTGAAATCTATCCCAATTACATAATAGACGCAGTTAATTGCACCGTGGCACGGCTTTTCTGAAGTTATAATAAGTTGTTGACTGCTGAAGACGCAAAGTTAGAACTCTTGAAGCTCGACTTTTATTCACGATTGCTGATTTGTTTTGGGTAAGAAAAAGCAAGACAAATGCATGTTATCAGAGAATAAAAAATTAGGAACAGACATTTCATTCACCCCTTTGCTTTCATTCACCTTGCAAAATTTTAATTCACCTTGGGGTAAACCATTCACCCGGTTAACCCATTAACGTCCGAAATTCAAAAAATTTGAATTTTTGGGTTCTGCCGTAATATGTTATTCGAGATGTTGTCCTGAAACTGGTTTCAGATGGTTTTTCGTGAAATTCATTTTTAAAGTCCTTTTTTGGTCATATGATGTATCATACGCTGGGCATTTAAGAGAGTGTCAGCTGCGAATATGGCTTATATGTTGAATCGTCATTTCAGTGATTTGTACAGGCGCAACTTCCAGTTTTAGCACATTTTATTAAAAAACGAAAAGTCTACCCTTTAAGGACCGCAAAGCCACTATATTGGCTTTGACTTTGTCCAGTCATAACTTGCCGACCAATAGAGCTAGAGAGCTGTTCAAACCACCTAACGAAGCAAAACATCTCCTAGGATCGGTTTTTAAAAAATCAGAAACTTTTGTGTTTAAACATTTTTCGGTGTGACGTCACAACTGGGAGGTTTGGAATTTATCGGATGACGTGATTGGGCCCTGAGAAAAAGATCAAGTGGCAATTCAAATGTTTTTCTTTAAAATATACTAAGTGAATATGCACATTTTTAGAGACCCTGATTGGTCATCTGGCATTAGTGGTTGGCAAGCTACGGCCAAAAAATCAGGAATTAATTAATGAATCTCCTAGGCTATAACTGTCTGGATGAAGCCCACATGGAATTTTAGCAAATGAATTTGGTGCATTTGCCACATGCACCATACAATCTCTGAGTGCCTGTGCATTTTTTGTCCACTAAATGATGTTTTTCTTTTAATCTTACAACGTAAAGAAATCCTTTGTTTGTTTGGGGACGAACACCTCATTTTGCTCTGACATTAGCTCCTGCTGGCAAAGAATCACAGTCTGACTTGCGAAAACCAAAAGTGAAATACTTCCATCAACACATTTGCACAATGCCCACAGATTTGCGAACCTAAACAATGGCCAAAACCACTTCATTCATTGGGTTCAAATCAAGTACAGTCCTGTCAGCTTATCAAAAAGATCAACATTTCCCATCCGATGAGGTTTGGTTGAGTGACACCACCAACACTTTTTTTCTCTTTTCTTTTCCAGTGATTGCACTTCCCGAATCCAAACAACTCTTAAGTTTGTGGGTTTAGTTATCATTGTGACTTGGTTCTTGTTACTCAACCTCACAAGTCATTTTTCGCATTTTCAACCGAGCAGCAAGGACCTGTTGCAGACTAGGTTTAGTGAATCAGTAACCAGCAAATAGCGAGTTGGTCTGCTAGTACATGGTAATCCCACAGAATGTTCACATCACAAAATGTGTGGTGCTATAACACACTTTGTCCTAGACCATTGATTCATAGCCTAACTGTAGCACACATTATGTGTCCCCAAAGTCTTCCCAACTTTTTTCGAGGGCCACATAAGCTATTACACAGCAGCCTGAGGGCCGGACATCTTACGTAATGTGATCGATTATATCGGTATATGTTGCATTTCACCAAATCAACAAGTTTTTCGTAAATCTATTATTTTTTCATTAGTGGCAAAATGTCTTCGCGGGCGACGAAATGGCTTTGTGGGCCAGATTTGGCTCGAGTCCCGTAGTATGGAAACCCTGGTGTAACAAAAAATGATTATGAAACTTCGAATCAATTGGTGTCTGGTCTAGAATATTTCATCCAGCATTTTACCTTGCACAAACATCATTGCCAAAAGCAGGGTCAAAGCATCAAAGACAGGGGAGAGTAAAGTTGGATAATATAACTGTATCCATAGCCCTTTCAATACTATTGATTTTGCAAGGCAAGGTATTATTGTACAGATTATTCTGGACCAGACTCAACGGTTCTGACTCAGCACATCTTTAACTCTACACCTTTTGATTACCACTCTCAAAATTTGTTTTGAAAAAGCGAATTTCTGGAAACCGTGCTCTAACCTCTAATTGTCTCACGAGACACTCGTTACTACCCAACGTATGATATTTCATACACTTGGTAATCAGTGTTTCCCGACTGAAAATATGAAAAGTTAGATGAAAACCTTGGGTAGTAGGAAGATGCTTATTATGCTAGCAAATATAACCAAAGGCCAAATGATACATTAAAGATATGTTCTGGGTATGAAACCTCACTAGTCAGTACCCACCACTAAAATTTTCATTTTTGAAAACCTACTTATTTTATTGTTAAAATTTTACCAGCTTGTTGTCACTTCAAAAGCTTCAGTTTCTCATGGATCATAAACTGCCTCTAGGTAGTAGCATACCAACCACAAATAATAGTGAATCGTTTTTAGTTTTCCTTTAGTGTGAATTTTAAGAAGGCCGCTTTTGCGTATGAATAATAATCATATGCTGGGCATTAATGGGTTAAGAATCACTGCTCTAACCCATGGAATGCAATTATGAAAGACCTATTAAATAGACCATACCGTACTAATATAATTTTCATTGATCCTTGATATTCTATATACGTGTCTCCTTCTCTGTTGCAAGGACGTACGCAAGGGGGGTTTGGGGTTACACCTCCACTTAAGCTTGACATTTTACAAAAACTTCATTACCTGCACAAAGGAGATTAATTGTTTTCGCATGCTTTTAGCTTGTTAATTTGTCGACTTAATCCAAATACCACGGAATAAATATGCATGCAAATTTCAAGGAACATTGTAAATGGGCCAAAAGGTAATCATTATAGTTTGGTGGGAATCTGCGTTATCGTCTACTTCCGGCAACCATCTCATCACTTTTTGCAGACCCTCCGTCAACTACGCATGTTTAAGGTTGTGTTCCGCGATAGTTCACTTTATCCGAAACAATTGTGTTTATTTTGTCTGCTAAGGCTGATCAGCGCAAGCGTTGACCGCATTGGCTACATTCCCAATTTCTGTAGCATGATAGATCTGTTGCACGAGCTCAAAAACAGCTGTTTTTAACGTAGAAGCATTCAGGCTTTTGAAAATGTCTCAACAGGGACAAAGGAAAACTAAAAGTTTGCTGGACTTCTTTACATAGCGAAAAATCGAAAGTTTTCTTGCGTAATTTATGCACATTCTCAATTCTTGTATAGTTTAGCAAGATTCGATCTTGCAAACCGGGGTGAGCGCCAGTCAGTCCAGCCGCACACTTTCTATGCTCGACTGCTCGTATTCGACAAGACATTAGCGCAACCTCATTTTGCAGTTGTAAATTGCTCTGACGCAATGATGAGTGTGTTTTCCTTCCCTGTTTTAACGGGCAACCTGATATTTTTGCAGTTATGAACTGCTATACCGTAGTGTTGAGATTATTTTCCTCCGATATCCTAATCTGGAACGCTGATAGTTTATATTCAGTGCATTGACACATAAACTAAGAGGAGTGCGTGTGGAAGAATATGCATATTATGTCAACAAACTTCCCCAAAACGTTGGTTTGGAAACATGAATATGACGTCAAAGTGTGACATCACAAAGAGCGCACGCCAAATAGAAACGACCACCATGTGCCACTGAATGACTCCCCCATGAAAATTTTCTGCGTACGCCACTGCTCCGTTGACATAACTAGGCAATTACCGGTTGTCTGTAATTACTTCGACGCTGTCATGCACCACTGTTTGCTGCAATTCGATTCTTGATGACTATTACACAGCTTTGTCTCTTGTGGTTCTTGTATTATTTTTTGTTTTTCTTTTTTTCATTTCTCTTTGCGTTAATCATATTCTTTCATTGGTTTGTTTTTGTTATTTAAGGTTTGGCTGACTTGTTGACCTCGCGGTCATTTCGCCAATCCTCGCATTCTTTTCCTTGAAACATGGCATGTTTACTAAGTGTAAAAATACAACTGATTGATTGGGCCGATCCAACGTGATGCGACTCCTCCCGAGATTCACAAAGAAAGCCTTCGTTTTTCAGTGAAGTCTAGAAAACTAGACAATTTCTAGTGAATTGATCAAAGTTCGCAAGTTTTTCACAAAACCATTAGGGCGCTTCATGCCTTTGGATGATGAAAGCTCCTTTCCAGTGAAGCCCTCGTCGGTAAGTGCTGGGGCCGGTTGGGTCCTGCTTAGCTCATGTGTTCGTAGAGTTTTAAAAAAGAAAATATAACGGTGCTACTTGAAAAATATTATCAATTTTCTTTCCTAAAATTTTAATTGAAATGCTTCACTCTTGTTTCAGCGAAAAAAACAAAAATTTTTCAGTGCATAGTCAGGCCCTTAAACTTGGAATGGATACATTTGCATTGTGTTTAAAAGTTGTTAATATACACCTGGTAACAGCACCAATTTTGCGGAAAAACTGTGGATTTTCAATATATTCTTCCATAAGTTTATTTCAAACACTGCATCAACGTTACTGGAGCTGCTTTAGCCCTCAGGAAAGTTCGGGTGGAAGCTATTTTGTTATCTGACAACACTGCTATGACAAGAGCAACCTTCTTTAACATATTTTCTGATTTAGCCTACATCCCAATTCGCTTTAGCCTTCTGCGCAATCGCAGAAGGCGCGTGGCCAAAAATTTTAACAGGAGGGGCAAACAACAACCGAGTCTCAACACTGAAGTATTTATCTATTAACTCCCGCGTGCACCACTTTTTTGCACACACTTGCGCCATCATAACACGACAGCCGATTGAGCTAGAGAGCTGTTCAAACCAGGGCTGTGGAGCCGGACCTCAAATTTCAGGCTCCAGCTTCAGGCATCAAAATTTTTTGGCTCCGGTCCAACATCTAAAAGTTTTTGGGTCCGGCTTCAGAACAATTTGATCCATTGAACACCAAAAACCTTTGTATTATTTGCACAACTCGCTTGCCCAACAAAATATTTATGTGGAACCGGAACCCAAATTTCAGCCTCCGGATCTACCAGCTACACGTTTTTGGCTCCGGCCATCCAAAATTGCTTGGGCTCCGGCTCCACGGTCATAGTCCTGGTTCAAACCCACTAAAGATGCTGTAAGTTTCTAGTTTCGATTTTTAAAAATTGATAAGTTTGGATTTGATTTTTTGTGGGTGGCGTCATAATAGGGATAGGTTTAGGCATTTTTGGCCCATGCCACTGGGCCCCAACTACAAGAGCCATTTTTTGTCTCTATTATTTAGTAAAAACTAAACGAAAATCCTCATCTTTAGAGCCCTTGATTGGCCATCTAGCGTTTGTGGTTCAAAAGTTACGGCCAAAAAGCAAAAGTTTGGCAGTGTCTCAAGATTTAATTTTTTGGCCATAACTTTTGCCCCTCGTTTCATCCATGAAAACGTGTTTTCCGGAACATTTGCAAATGAAAAGTCTGCTTTCATTGAATTGACAAGTTTCAAAAGTTTCGAAGTTCAAAGCTTTTACTTTGGATCATAACCACCATTTGCTCGCAAAACCTTCCTGCCAAAGCGTTTGTGAAAATCTTGATGCTAGAAGTGTACAATATGCAGTGTGCTTTTTGCAGCAAATGCTGCAGTTGAGCAAGAAATCATCGTGGCTGCCATAACGACTGCGCTTCTTATATTTACATGCTTCTGATGTACACCAACAATCAAAATACGTTCAATCGAGGCCGAGTATAATGACTTCACTATTCTCGTCCGAAGTAGGCTTATGAAACCTGCGTGCATATGAGACGTGGATCCCATTGTCGTCCAGTTCTTGAGCGACTAATTGGCGTATGCAGTTGAAAACGTAAACGGCAGAGCAGAGATGGACTACCTTCGGTAAAAATTGATGCGGTCGTGCCGTGCACATGTAATTTCAAATATAAATTATGGGAGCTGTGCATTAATAAAAATCTTTTGTTTACTGTATGAGGATAATTAGTAGAAAGACAGCCAAACAGATTTTACAGCTAAATTTTAGGATTTTGGGGTGGTTTAACCTTTTAGCTGCTTTAGGCATAACTGAATGGCTAGCTACATGGGTTCGTCAGTTATAC
>JGI24021J15306_10003407_pt1 | contig 17907 bp, 4 predicted proteins | sample Ectturendosymbi1_FD_15306 | JGI IMG/M metagenome (IMG submission 15306)
GCTAGGGCGTTGGTAAGGCAACCGAAAACTGCTGTTTTAGGCTGAAATCAAAGTACGAATATATCGTACCCCGGTTCTCAAAGTGTTAAGAATAATCTGAAACGTCTCGAAATAAAGCATGTATAGTTTTTTGAAGGTTTTTTTAGTGTTGATGAAACTGTTAAGTCTATCCCAGTTTTATGCTCCAATGATTATGTAAGTATTTTCGTTAATTGTAGTCAATTCTAAAACTCTTTTCACATCCCTTCGTAAATTCAAGCAGAGAGGAAAATATTTTGAAACCAACAATTGCATGAGAAACATAAGCAAGACATTAAAAGTATCACAATGTTGCTTTCAGATTTTGTGACTTTTGACCCAATTATTAGAAACGAGCCATCATAAGTCAAAACAAGATTTCAAATGATGCCTTTGCCGTTTCCCGGGTTGGTAACCTACTTGACCCTGAAATGAATTTCGTGTTGCTGTAGCCTTCCAAATCAGAGTCAAAATTTTCACTGATGCTAAATGCTATTGTGGTAAAGATATGGATGTTTGGGGACTTCAGGCCTCTCTTTCAGAATGAATGCTGATCATCACCCATGACATTCCGACATCAACATTTATAGACCCTTTAACCACATCAACATACTTTCCAACCTTTAGTCTTATGGCCTCATGGCAGATATCTGGAAACACAATGCACAGACGATTTGTCCTTGGGATAAGGGGCATTGTCAGGTCTGGGATGTTGTACTAATAATGGACATATTCGCCCCTAGCCACTACAAAGACAGCGCCATCCAGCTTGGCTATGTAACTGAACAAGCTGAAATAGCAAAAGTCAAAAAATACCAATAACTTATTATTATTATATTTTACAACCAGCGGTCATTGAAATCCCTGGTGTTTATGGCATGAAAACTGCCCTGTCCTTGGAACTCTCACCAAGAAACTTGTTGATTATACTGGTGATCTCAGAGAGCACCACTGGCTGCACCAATGCTTTTCCTTGGCTGTGGTCCGAGGCAATGCTGCCAGCATACTGAACTACGTTGTTTTCTAGGCATCTATGTGCTCTTCTGTCAATGCCCTCCTTCTTTTGCTGGTGTTACCTTTTTGCGTTCTCTTCTGTGTTTTCCCCCTTGTTTTACTGTTGTTTTTTTTGTGTTGCATGTGTTATGTTTTTGTATATTTTATGATACTGTACATTAACTGAGCTTCTTTTGCATTTTTCATATGTTGCATGCCTTGTCTTTACCTATCACAATGTGATTTAGCAACTTGCAGCTAGGTTTCATTTCGGTCATTTTTTTATCAAAGACTGAAAAAAACTAAGTCATTTCAATCAGAATGTCTAAAAATATGGGCTGATGAACACTGTTACAGCAAGTTTTAATACAACTGAAAAAAATACCGAAATGTTCCAGTGAAAAAAAAACAGATTTGTAGTGGTGGTAGTGCTAATAAGAAATTCAAAACCCCATTTTATTTATGATGGATTCTTCTAGACCAGGTGTGACAAATCTGTTTGCCATCACAGCCCACTTTGTCACTTACCGCTGAGTAAGCGGGCCGCACAACTTTTTAGTCATACTATGAAACCTGTTAAAAACAAATAAAATTGTTCAACAGAAACAAACAGCAAGCATTCAGGTCTCGCCTGAATGCCTTGCGGACCACACACTACAATCCAAGTCTTTTGATACTTTGGATGACCTACTGGGGTTTCAAGTTCAAAAGTTATGATCTAAAGTAATAAAAATATTTGACTAATTTGATAATTAATTTGTTTATTTGAGATGATAACTGTTAAACCAGAAACGCTAGAAAGTTGATCAAAGGCTCAAAAAACTAAGACTCTAGCCTAGCTTCCAATAAAAACTTCGCGAAATACTTTGGCCTAGCGGTTGGGCCCTAAGCTAGGTAACAAGCTAAATTGGCCCCAAAACTACTTCACTTATGACGTCACTCACAAAAAATTCGCAACCCCTAACCAAAAAATTTTTTTCGAGTGCAGACTAGAAGACTGGCCGATCCGTTTGAGCCCTACAACAGCTCTCTAACACAATCGGCGGAGGAGCTATGACGTTGGTAAGGCAACGAAAAACTGGTTTTAGGCCGAAATCTAGGTACTAATATATCGTACGCCGGCTCTCAAAGTGTTGAACAAATCAAGAAACATGCAGCAGAGCATATAATAAAAATAAAGAGATGCCTTGGAAACATGACAAAAACCTGCCTTAAAATAAGCGAATGGATCTGATGACAAATGCCTGTCGAGCAGTATGATATACACATGCCGAAAGCATGATGTATTGCATGAGAGATCCGTGAAAGACACATGACCGGTCACAAGGTGAGAAAAGTCATAAGACGAGGCATGTGACAGTCATGTGATAGCACGACCTGATCATGCACAGGATGTGTGGCATAGACAAGATAACCAATCAGATGATGACAAGCGATGGCACACCCAGAACACAATAAAGAAAGAACAAACAAACAAATGCAAAAGTGATAGAAGGCATTCCCACTGACAACTGGGTATAAATATGGCTGTTTTGACTCCCAATCTTGGGCACTCTCCCATGCCCTATCTGAGCCTGTTGGCTCTTCCCTCATCCCATTGCATGTCAGCTCGTTGTGGTCTAAAGTCTTCTACTCGTGGGATCGCAGTAGTTGGCACTGTTGTCCAGGTTCAAAGACATTGATTAGAAGGCAAACTGTTGCCCCTGCAGAGCGAATTCTGCACTGGCTGTTCTTGCACGGTTTATCGATGCGTAAGTTGGACAGCCACTGGCTAAACAAGAAGGATTTTCCATGTAATGTGGAATTTCCTTCAGTTGGCTACAAGACCTTGATTGGAAAGCATACAGTGTAGTCATACAGTTGGCTCTGCAGTGAGATCACTTTGAGACAAGAGGCAAAGTTTCCTATTGGTTTGACACTCCAATGACGTGTAAGGGTGACAGCCCTTACACGTCATTGGAGTATATAATTATTGGAAGTAATTGGAGAAACTCTTGTATGATGGAAGTGCACAACAATGCTTCACTGTTGATGGCCTGGCAAACCATCAAAGCATGATGACTCACAGTCATATGGCTAAGTTTATCAATGCGACTTGTGATAAAACTGATATACCTTCTTTCTTTTCTAAAAAAACTGACACACTTCTCTTTTCTTTTACATGTTGCATGAATCATTTCTCATATTGCATGCTCTTGCAGTGTTTAATGCTATATATAGCTGTCTAACTTTAACAATGCGTTTTAACAGCTCAATACTTGCTATAGTGAATTAGTGCTTGACTTTTATAACGTTTTCAGCAACGCATGTATTGGACTATGTTTTTGTTTATAAAAGAACAAATGGAACATCATGATGCATGATGAATACTAGCAATTGTTTAATGTATTTCCATTCATACTTTTGATTCTTTTTGCATAGAGTGAATGTTCTTTCGGTTGCATGAAGTAAATGAAAATATAATCGTTATATACAACTACTTTGTATGCATACTAACATTTTAAGAGATGGCAGACAAAGAAACAAATCATTTTAGGGTAAGCTAAGCTGTCCTTGAGAGACTAGTAAGCACCAAGGCAAAGTTGGACGCTGGGACTAGTCATTCTTAAGGATTTGGCGTTGCTTGTTTTTAAGTCACAAGTTGACTTGAAATATTGCTGGTAATTCCAAACCCAACATGACCTTCATAACCTTTTGTCTCATTTACCCTTTAACAAAATCAAAAAATTGCTTTTACCCCCAACTATGTTTAGTGTGTCAAGGCATGACTTTTCTGGAAAAGGTCCAAGGCAGGTTCTGCTGGAAAAATATTGTAGACTTACACTCAGATACATAATTTTTGTGCTTAATGGAACTAATTTTAGGGTAATGCTTGTATGAAACTTATCAGTCTCTGAGATGAAACTTTAATAAAATGATCTTACAGGCAAGCATGAATACTTTTCAGAAGTGGCAAGAAGTGTTCGCTAAGGTTGTTGAAATTGTATAAACAGTTTCATACGAACTGGAATGTCACTGAACCAAGGGGCAAAACGTTTAGAAAAACGAATGTACAGCCATGTTTAAATGTTCTTTTATTGAAAAATGGCAAACAATTCCAGCCAGTCAGTCGCTCAGTGAGACTTGTGCATGTTTTCTTGCAATATCTAAGATTCTGGGAACAGTGGTTGAAAGAGCTACTCTAATGTCATCCTTGGGAATCAATTGAAATCGATGTTTTGTTTTATGGTCATCATTGAGGAGAACCTTGCATCACGCAGATAAGTATTTTGAAAAGGTATAGTAATGTCAAGTGCATGCTTCGGCAGCGCAGGAAGCCTAACCTATACCAAAATTTGGAAAATTCATAGTTGCAAGATATTAATTTAGAATAAAGCATTGTTTAACAATGAAGATCAATCAAATCTTATCTTTACAAAGTACTTTGAAAAGACAAGCCTGTGCCTTGATAAAATTTACATATTCAGTTACGTGTTTCAAAACTATTTTCAAATTTTCTGGAAGTGCTTTACTCAGCCAATGCATGTCGATAAAGAACACAAGGGGTAGAAAGATGTCTGGTGCCCATTTGTTCACCATATTTGTAAAACCTGACTTCGCAAAGCATTGAAGGGTCACTGTCTATGTGCAGCGAGCCAACATAATTTCACGAGTTTATTTTGTTGAAAGAAATGATTCATTTTTTCGTGATCAGTCACTTCACTATCATCTCTAGACTTTTGCACATGAATAACTCAATCTTTCAACTCAACTGCATGTATATATCCTTGTAAATCAACAAATACGTGCAGTTCAACATGTCAGTTGATTTATGTAGCAAAAGGTATTGTTGCTTCGAATTTGATCTGCTACGTAACCTAACATATCACAAGAAATAACACGTATATGACAACCTACCGCATGGTTTCATAAATAAATTTTCTAGGTACAGTAGGCACCGCTTATTATGACCACGGATAATATGACCAGCCGCTTATGACCAATTTGGTATGGTCCGGAATTTCTCCATTTAAAATTCTCCATTTAATATAACCAAATTTCAGATAATATGACCAACATTTTCTCCATCTCTCTTATTACATTACAGTACATTTCTTCCCGCCACGCACTTATAACTTCGCCTTTTCAACATGCGTATTTTCTGTACGCATGCTGTGTGTGCGCTGTAGTGTGTGTTCTGTGAGTCAAGTCTTAATGACGACACAGTCACATCGCTATGACATAGATTTACTCGGACTCTGACAACCAGAAAATTAATTTCAGTTCGTAACACAGTCGTACTTCATTCTTTGTTTCAAATCGGCCAAAAACGTTTTACAGCTTGAGCAACGTGTTGCTGAAAAGAGCTCGGACAGTTGTTACAGCATCAGAAAAACTTGAACTGCTTGAACAATTTAAAAACTGCCCAAGATGAGCGAGAGGAAAACGGCGGAAACTTAGTTTTACCATCACTTGTACTGTTACAGTACTGTACTTTGTTTTACTGCCAACGTCACCCTGTTACTTTGGTTAAACAATGAATTGACGGTATTTGGGCTTCTTGTGGCTTACGGTGTTGATTCAGGTGCAGTTATGGCGGCTTTGGTTTTTATGACCAAAATGGTCTGGACCCAACGTGGTCATATTAAGTGGCGTCTACTGTATCTTTTATTCTCCTTTCAATTAAATCAACAGTGTACAGTTTGATAAGTCACTCCCAATTGTACGCGGTTTCTTTTCTTTTGCTATTGCAAAGCAACACGGCACGGTGCTTCCAATACTAACGTTTCCTCAGAAACAAACTCTGATATAGGCAGAGTTCCTACAGCACAAAATAGAGGGCAGTTGGTCTGCATAGATATGTGGTTGTCATTTATGTTTGTGGGATGGAGTGAAGCGAGCTTACAAAACTGATGGCTTCATTGAACCATTACCAGGCACTTTGGAGAAAAATATACATTGCGGTTTTTGAACATCATCTGTTATGATAAAGTTGACGCGAAATTCACATATGATCCTAGATAAGCAATCTTCTTTGATAAAACTGAGAATGTTGAAATCTGCAATTTTTAACTCATTCACTAAAAAGACCAAAAATGGCTGTCCACTGTCCAGTCTATAGCATACTGTGAAAAGAAAGAGAAAAATGGTGCTGGAGTCTGAACATTGTGAAAACAGTGAAATTTATTGCACAATAGAGGATTTTTAATTTTGAAAGAGCTACAATCTTGATTTACGTAGAAACTCCAAATGAGGTCGTGAACAGAAACAGTGTTGCACACATGTGGTGCTCAATGAGTCTGGTAGCTTACATGCGTAAAGATGAACTAAAAAGAGAAAACTTACCACTAGGCGTAACTCTGAATCATTATCCATGGTGCAACATCTCCAGTTTGTGTGATATATTGCTTTGTGTAATGTCTTCACTCCCACATGTAAGGCACTAGACTTTAAACATGCATCGCAGTAACAAGGAATACACACATACATGAAGACGAGATGCATACATGGCGGTAGTAGAGAGTATACGCTTGATGGTGCTAATACCTTTACTTTGATGAAACACAAGCGTATAAGACACACACATGAATGAAGCCATTGTGATTATTATAATGTTGTACTGCGATGACTTCCAAGCACATCGATTTGTAAAATGCATGAGGGAGTGGCAGGCTGGGAAGGACCAACTGTCATCTAGGCTTGCAAACCTGCCAAGCGTGAAGCTGCTTAAAGTGTAAAGGGAACAGTGCATAATAGTTAGTGAAACTTTTTTGCTCTGGGTATAAAATGTAATATGGGTCATGCAGTTATACAGTAAATTGAAGTAAAATGTATTGTAGGCAAGGTTAAGCCACCGGAAGAAAATGGTTTAAAATTGTCAATTTTAACATTTACTGTGTTCACACATTCAAAAATATTCTTGATTGCTAGAGCAGAAATGTGCCAAAAGCTATAAACTGCCACAGCACCGCAATGGTGTCGCAAGATTAGGCAAGTTGAGAACCAGTCACGCAATCATGCTTTGCGGAAAAGAACTAGTCGTCAATGCATGCTTGAGAATGGAAATTCGTTTGCTTTGTACCTACAGACCAAGGCATCCAACTTCTTCATACATTGGTTTCATGCGACCAATTTCTGTGAACACAACAAAACAAAAACAATGTAATATTTAACGGAGATACTTCATGATTTGACAGTTTCCACTGTAACAACATTAAGTAATTAAATCAAACCACTTGGTTTATGTACACCCATCAATAAGAACACAAAGTGTTTCTATTGGCTGAGTTTTACATATTTCTTATACTCCTCCAAAAAAGGTGCCAAACACGTTTTCTTTTTTATTTCTGAAGGAATTCTTGACCAGATTTCTATTGCATTATGTTTTATCATTTTAGCATCTGAGTTTGAACGTGCTTTTGGTAAAGCAAATTGTAGATCACCATCAAAGTGGTTGTTGTGAAGCATTCAGTCAGGAAACAATTGAGCAATGTTGACAGTCCATTCATCTAGGTTTAGGTGGGAATCATATTTTTACACTGCTTCACCGGCAGCCATATGTTCAGAACAGAAAAAAGCATTCCATCATATAATATTTACACATTTACATACGCATTTTCATGTGTCAGCCTACTTCATAACAATGCTCTATGACGTCTGACATTAAGTCTGTCATCAATCTATGAACAAAATGCTGTTGAATGTACTTTTGTGTTTTGTCCTGTGACTATAACTAGCCTAATAATCAAAGATACTACATTTTGTGAAAATTTATATAAATGTATGTTTGCTATAACTTGTGATTCAGTAAATTTCACCCCAAGTTAAGAATCACTGAGCTAGACCATTCATTTGTAATTTTTGTCTTTGCTAATAATATTGACAAGTAAACAAACAGACAATTGTTGCATCATATAGCTGCTCTTTCCACTGGAAGTTACTGTGGCTAGTCTAGCCTGTGGATGCTGATAAGATTGCAAAATAGGTCTTGCATCCAAACGTTAGAGACCATTGGTTTTAAACTATACTTTGAAAATTCACATTGTTTCTGACTAGTAAGCAGTTAACGGCAAAAGATGCAATAGTGAAAAAATGTCAGAATATTGCTTCACAACAATATATGTTGTATATCTTCACATCTTTACATCACATTGAAAAAGCAAATCAATGTGCAGAACAGAATAGCCTTTAACATTTTTGAAGCTCTCAAGTTGAAACGCAATGCTGCAGTGATGGCCAGTGAAATATTTGTGGAGCTCCATTAGCAAGACTAGTGTTGCTGACTTTGCATAAAATACTAAAAAGTAATTGCAGGTAGCATGTGAAGTCTGATGTCAAAATTTGCAAACACTGGGCTTGTTTTCAGGNGAGTAAGCTGTTCAAACTTCTTTAAATCCTCACTAAAAAGTTTTTAAGTTGTGAAATTTCTGTGCCAAGAGAAAACTGGTTGTGATAGATTGATGTGTGCTCTGACAAGGTAAGAGAATTTAAAGTATTAGCAAATAATGTTTCCAGGAATTAGTTGAAGGTTCAGAAATTTGCGTACTATGCTTTACAGAATTACCTTACGTAATTTGTAATGTGAACAACAAGGAACATATCAGGTTTAACTAGTGCTTAGATTACAAGCAATCTATGATCTGTGTGATGTTTGTGACTAGCTTGGTGAAATTAAGCTAAAATGGGAAGCGGTACAAAGATTTATGGATTCCATGAAACTAAGATTTTCAAGTTAAGGCTGTTATAGAGTATTTTTTCTAGAAACAAAACCAATGGTGAAATTTCATCATGCCTGGCTTAACAGCAATGTAAAGCTGGAAATACAGACGTAATTACTTCATTTTTAAAAGATGCCATCTTAGGTAACTTTAATTGATCATAAAATTATATGTAGACTTATCGTCATCACTTATTTTGTCACATTCACATCTTTATATGCAAATTTTGAATGTTCAATAGTCATCAGTGCGTTAAGTACTATGCAATTATCTACAGCAGGCCTGCACAACATATGGGCTGCATGCAGCCTGCAAAAGCTTTTATTGTGTCCTGTCAGAACTTTCTCAATTGTAGAAAATGCTGCAAAAGCTTAACCTCGAATGAGTAATTGTCGTTCTACAATGTCATCCATACTAAAATGAAATCTCCACATCGCAATAAAATAGAGTTTTGCGGCCCGCTGCAACTTTATGTTGATAATTTGGCCCTTTGGACTTTCTGAGTTGTACAGGCCTGTTCTAAAGCAAATTAATATAAACTGTCATAATGCAGCTAAATTAGCTGACTTTTTGTGTAACTATTACTTACATCATGGGTGGAGAAACAGAAGCCCGTGGGCTTAATATGACTCGCTGCAACGTTTTCAGTGGCTCGCGGAAGTATTCATGAAAATCTGAAATTCCCTCCAGCTTATCACAGTATAAATGCTGAGGCTGACTTAACCAAGACTTGCTTCTGTTTTCTCAAGAAGTATGGCCCTTTGCTAAACGCGCCCCTCTTAAGACAGCCTCCAAGCCAAATTAATTGCCAACCCCTGACGTACACAATTGAATTTGCCTATAAAGATGCTGTTTGTCGGTCCCAGCAGAATTCCTATCTTTTTTGTGTGTTCGACTTTTGTTATAGCAACATTGAATATATTGTCACTTCACCTATAGTGCCGCTTTCATTAGTTCAGCAGAATATTTTGTTTGTTGTAATGATAGTTACAGCTTTTCTTTGTATTTTCGAATGTAAGCTCACCTATGTGGATCTCTCACACTAATCTTTTATGACTGAATAGAAATGCCGTTGAGATAAGTAGTGAATTGTTGACCCATGACAGACGTCTTTTAACAATGGCCTCAAAAATTTACCAAATTTGCACCTCACTCAGCAACAATTGAGGTAAATCAGTTGAGGCAAATCATTACATGAGTATTGTAGGCTACTGTATTAGAGATTGTTGCAACTGTTGTGGATTTGATCGATAGTCATGGTGGAGCAGTGCATAAAATGACAAACAAAAGAAGCAATATCCTGTTATGGAAAAGTATCACATTGTTGTTTCGTTCAATAGCGAAAATGATACAAAAGTTGCAAAACTGCAAGAGATTTTGTTATCCCAACAAGGATGTTGACTACAATTTTTGAAAATAATGGCAAAATGCAAAATATTCTGGTTAATTGTATAGCCAATTTGTCATGAAACATTTTCTGCAATCGTGGCTGTTATTCGTCTGCTTGTTTTGGACTGTTTAATGCAGTTGTGAACACGTTTGTTTCAAAGTTGTTTTGTACTTTGCCTTGATTAGACAATGACCTTAAAAGCAAAACAGTTGTGTACTGACATTAAAACTTCTTTTGTTCTGTGTGACCAACTGGCAAGGCTGCCGTCTAATCAGTTGAATTTGCAAATTAACCACTTGAGGTTGAACTTGTAGTGTTGATTTTACTCAGCCAAAGGTGTTACTATTTTTTTTCTGGCCATCCCCATGGGGATAGTTGCTTGATCGAATTAATGATACCATGGCTTTCAACTGTGCAGTGCACTTCCCTTTCTTTGAAGTGAAATATGCGATTAACACCTTCAGGGCCGATGTACAAAATATTCGTACTTTAAAATTCCACATTGATCTGCTATTTTCCCACCACTTTGTAACTCCATCCATACCTTGCCAGGTAATTGTGTTAGAGAGCTATTCAAATTCTCAAAAGATGCGGCCAGTCTTCCAGATTGCAATGAAAAAAATTGGAAAGTTTTGGACTTCGAGTTTTTTGTGGGTCATGTCGTAAGTGGGGTAGGTATTAGGCCTTTTTGTCTCAGGCTACCTAGCCCTGGGCCCCAATTGCTAAATGGAATTTTGGCTCAAAGTTTTTTTTGGAAACTAGGCTAATGTATGAGTCTTTATTGACTTTTTAGCATTTCTAGTTCAAAAGTTATGGCAAAATAACAAAAATATGGGTAAAAATCTTTCTGGGTTGTGTTTTTTGGCCATTACTTCTTGAGACAGAAAGCTTAGTGAAAAGCTCAAAAGACTCAGATTTTAGCCTAGTTTTCACAAAAACTTGAGCAAAACACTTCCCTCCTGTAGTTGGGACCCAATAACCAATGACCTCGGCCAAAAACAGCCTAAACCTGCTCCACTTATGACATCGTCCACAAAAAACTAAACCCAAAACCTAAAATATTTTCCATTGCAAACTAGAAGACTCACTGATAAGGATGGGCATTTAGGAAATCCTAAACTATCTGAATCCAAAATGCTAATTTAAACTGAGTAATTGGATTCAATTTAGGTGCAGCGGGACTTTCTAAGTTTGACCGGGAAGGCAAATAATGAAATACGGCCATAATTTAAAAACTACTTGGAGTAGGAAGATGATTTTGGTGTCTAACCCTACTAAAATATGTACCAGCTATCCATAAAAGCTATCAGAAAGACATAAAAGGTTAAGCAATTTCTATTTGCACTGATTTTTGTGAGAATAGATCAAAATTATGTATTTCACAAAAATGTTCAAAATTTTGTCATGTATTCTTCTTCTTGGACAAGTCTTTAGCCATGGTGGTGTTGCCAGTGATGTGTTCGAATCATATTTGTCGAGTCACTAGCCCTTCGAGTCGGTAGTGCCCAATGTTGTTTCACTGCTTTTGTTATCAGGTTACTTAGATCTATATATTTGGTGAAAGCAGTTTTTAGCTTTCATTTTAGTTCTCTTCTTCACTCTTAGTCAATTCTATGTCACATGCCCCAACAAATAACTCAAAGTAAAAGTATGAGGCCAACTGCCATGATAGTGCTATGTAAATACTTCATTAAATCACGATGTATTGTGCATAGTGTTGTGTGCTGCTGGCCCCTCAGTGAAAGCTGAGACTCAGGTCTAACTCAATGTAAGTTGGTGACTCATTGTAACACTTAATCCAGAAAATCTAGCATAATATCTGCCACGAGGCACAGTCAAAACAGAAAATTGACTCCAGTCATGCTATCACTGGGTGCTGCTACTACCGTTTTTGGTGAAATAAGCAAATGTGTGAAATATTATGAAAACTAGATAAGTGCGCAAAATTGTGACAATGAAACAAGCAGTGTATGACCTCCAATGCCCATGCTGAGGAAAGGCAATATAAAAAATTGATATAGACTAATCATCAACNTGATACGATTGTCATTATTGCATTTCTTTGTCACAATACACAGCAAAAAGACACAGAAGTTCTAAACGTCTTGTGTGTTCACAAGACCAGNACAAAAAGTTCTTAATACTCTGTCTCTTATGACGCAAGCTTGGATGTTTTCTTGTTTCGTTCCACCACTTGCATGAAATTTTGTTGTAAGAACCTTGTAACAGACTGTTCACAGCAGACGATTATCTTGAACTTGTTGAGCTTTGTCTTGTCTTAATAGGAAAACATTCCTTTCAAGAGACCAGGAGAAGTCCAAAAAGCAAGATAGACAGGCAAGATGTTTTATGCAAGTAAAATACTTTTGCTTGAAGCAAGGATCCTATAAGTACCCCAAGGCACCATCACAACAAGAATGCAGCTGCAATAGTTAAAGATTTATCTTGCTTGTCGCTCTAATTTACTGTGTGATGGTTTATCAGCAGTTGTACTGTTGAAGGGCTTACAGTGATTTGCGACTTTGCAAAGGTCTTCTGTTGTATCAGCATCAGGCTGTTGGCAGCTCAGTTTCAAATAGTGCTGTCAAAGCATTTAATCGCCATCTTTGGTGTGTTATTTCAGAAATGGTTCCACTCCCATTGTTTACCTGTATAGCAACTAGAATTAGCAGATTGCTTGTTAGCTCTTAACCCAAAAGAACCAATCCCCTTTCCTCAATGCCAAAACGGTACTGGGTATGGTAAGCCTAGATACCAGAAAAATATTGACAGCTGCCCTACTTTGGCACACTCGATTATCGTTACTCTCTTAAACAATGTTCATTCATTTTTGGTTGAAGATGTTCTAAACTGGCCTTACCCACCATTATATCTATCACAATGCTTTTGTCAAAATTGATGCCATAAATATGATATATGACTGTACTGAACGTGGTGTTAAAACTTAGATCAGATGTGTTTACTGCAGTGAGGTCTTAGTGGTGCTATCAAAGTTTCGTACAAGTGGTGGAACAAGACAGAAAAAAATCCCAGCTTGCATCAACCAAGAAATAAAGAAAATGATAGAAAAGTGACATATTTTTGCTGTTCCAAGTCTTGTGATGCAGAAGAAATACAATAATGACAATTGTATCGTGTTGATGATTACAAATTCTTTTATTGTCAGCATGGTCATTGGAGGTCCTGCCAGTGGTGTAGCCAACCCAAAACTTTGGGGTGCAAATGTTTGACTTTAGGCAAACAACAGCACTTTTGTTTGGGACGCCACTTCCCAAAGCACAAAATGATTAGCTATGCTGAAATTTGGGGCGCATGGCCCCCTGGGGTTCTCCCTGGCTATGCCTATGGGTCTTGCACCGCTTGTTTTTCATGAGAATTTTGCACACTCAGCTATTTTTTACATAATTTCACAAATACATGTTTATTTCATCAAAAGTGGTATTAGCAATACCACCAGGGCTTGAAACATGAGCAAGAAGAAGAGTACAGAATACAAGTTTAAACATTTTTGTAAAAAACACAATTTTCATTTGTTGTTGCAAAAATCAGTGCAAATAGAAATTGCTTAACCTGTTAGGTCTTTCTGATAGCTTTTATGGATAGCTGGTATGTATTTTAGTACGGTTAGAGACCAAAATCATGTTCCTACTCCAAGTAGTTGCTAAGTTATGGCCAAATTTCATTATTTGCAAGTTTCACCCTCCAGGTCAAACTTTAGGAGTCCCGATGCACCCCTAAACATCAACCATTTGCGAAAAAATTCTAGAGGTCTCATTTTTTACTAAAAATGCAACACTTTAACATTAGGTAGAAGTTGTTTGAAAAAAGTTGAGGACTCCTGATGCACCTTAACGCACACGCAGACGTCTTTTTAGTCGACTCCCTGCGTTTTCCTTGCACAATATGGGCAAGTGGAAACTTGGCACTGTTGTGCATACATTGACAGTTTGCAGTGCACCACATAAGCTTTCTTGAGACACCAACATGTGCAGCTATTTCTGCAGTTACTTAACTGACTACATGCATTTGTAAGTCGTTGAGTGCATCCTGCATATATATCAGTTGTAGTCGTTTTGTTAACGTGCCAGTTAGAAAAGTGCCTGGAGAGAGGAAAACTGTGAATGAACAGTTGCCTCTGCTTGCACTAATGGCCTGAAAAAATCTTTGTACACAAGCCACAAAGAAAAAATCTTTGTGGCTTGAAAAAACTTTTGTCAAGATCTTTTTCCAGGGCGTGATTAAATACCACCAAGTTGCGATCACAGTTAACATGCAGACATTTGGAAAACCTTGAGGTATTGCACTACATCAGCGGCGCATCGCTTCACTGTCATTTCATGCCCCCTGTGCTGTAGGTACTCAGCAGTGATGCTACGCTGCCACTGCAGGTTTCTAATGCGAGTCTTTTGGAACAGGCAACAGCATTTCCCTTCTAACGCTGTGTACGATTTTTACGCAACAATCACATCGCTCCACATGCATGCCACCCTACACCATTGGCATCTGCAGCTTGACAACCAACCAAACACAGATTTCATGATGTTCTACAAATGCCTTGCTCCTGATACAGTACATTAAATTCTGAAATCCTTTAGTGTTTAGTAAACCAACGGTCATCAGTTGAAATTTTAATTCAAAGTTGTTGTGGGCCTGTGCATTGCATGTTTTCTTAAATGGGCACACTGCGTGTTTGATGTAATAATTACCCGTGTTAGTCGTGGAACGTTTCCTGCACTTGCTGCCATTTTTCTGCTTGCTTTGAACTATGCATACACTGCAGTTGGGAACACGTTTATATCTCACAGCTGCCGTGTATGAAGATTTGTAGAATTGCTGAATATTAAAATGCCTCGAAGTTCTAAAAATCCCTTGGTCCTGATGCAGCTGAGAACTGTACGTAAAGATTTAACTGATTTTTTAGCCTGTGGCATCATCAAGCTTTCCTAATCTCAATGGCGTTTGGTATGTACCATTTGGTTGAGGCATTCACCAAATGAATCTTATTGATATGAAAAAAAAGTAACAAAGTTGAAACAGTGCATTATCCGCAGAGGATCGTACAGCATATATCCGCATTTTAAACTGTGAAGTGCACTGTGCTCAGTGCTTCAGAAAACAAACTAAAATTTAAAGTTGGTGTACACTGTACAGTACTGATGCACATTTTTTTTTTGTTCTGTAGAGAATTTAACACATCTACTGCAAAAGTGTCAAACATTGTCGCATGCATTCGGTAGTTACCCAATGCCATGAAATTAACTTCAAAACTGCTACTTTCACAACAAAGCTTAGCACCCACAGGGATGAGACACGACTAGGCAGCGCTGAACACAGTGTGCTGAAGCCTGGAAGTTGAACGCTTGGTGTTGATTTTGGCACGTCAGTGAAGGGAGTCGTTTCAGCAATAGTTGCTGCAAATGAATGGCACTCAGGTTTTACACTATCTGAGCAGTGCGCTTTACACTCCTTCAAAGTTATCTATGCGATTAAGCGACTTAAGTTTACAAATGAAAAGAACATTTCCATTCGAATATCCAGTTTATGCGATTAACCATACTATTTTCTTATATTTGTAGTTTCTGTGCGATAAAGCGATTTATGTTTTCAACTGGCATGAAATTAGCTGAAGTCGTTTGTAGTTGTGCTAGGCCACTAGCCAAGGTTGATTGGGTCTAAGGACACCTATAGCCTAGAAAAATGAGTTTTATTTTAAAAGGTATTGTCAAAATCTGGCCTTTCCTGGCATAACCAATTTCGCTTAGCAAAATTGCACCACTGCATTGGAATAAATAAATTTGTTCTTCAATGTTGCGCAAATGTATTGATTGATAAAAGGATAAACTGTTGATTTCCAGTGCCAGATTAAGAAAAGTGCACTGTGTGGGCCTCCTGGGTTTTTGAGTGAACGACGTTTTTTTTAGTAATTCTTAGGTGCAATGTATTGTAGGAAAAAAACAATAAGATTCTGGATTCGGTTTAGTTATTCTGGAAAAATTCTGGAATAGTAAAATATTGTTAAATGCCCATCCCTACTCACTCTAGTCTTTTGAGGGTTTGAACAGCTCTCTAGCGCAATCGGCTGGTGAGTTGTCGAGTTGCAAAAGTTGCCAATTATGACCAAATTATACCTCTTAAAGTGAAAAATCACCAGGCTCCAAAGATGTTAACCATTATGCAATTTACTGGAGTTGTCTGTAATCTCTGACTATGAGGCAGGACATATTTTGTGAAGCTGTTGGTGCAATCCTGATGAAAGAACATTCTTAACCCTTGCGAAGCTAGGAATGCTTTACTGTAGTTCGGCCATAACAGTGGTTCACCATAGCGACACTTTTACTCTGGTCCCATGAAGTAACAATATAAGAGAATTCTACACTAAGTCCAGCATGGGTTGTTTATGATCCAATGCAAACTCAATGAGTCAAGGTTTACTAGACTATTAAGTACTTTTTACTGGACTTTATATCAGAGATTTTCAAACCAGGTGAAATGTCACATATGGAGTTTCAGTATAATGTGTAGTGCTACGCCATGCATTCAACAAAAGCTCCTAAAAATCTAGGAAGTTGGATGGTCAGCAATCTTTGCTGCAATCTATAGGGCTCCTAATTTCTAGGTCAACTGCCAAAGAATTTTCATGCTCATCTTGCGGTTTTTTATGCCCTTTTCTGCTTTTTTGTGTTTATAGTGGTTACCATCATGAGCCAGGAAAATGGAGTAGGTTCTGGTGCTGCTCTTCATGTCTCTGATGTTGAAATGAAAGAGAGTGATCTATCAACTGATGATCATTCTGTCACAGATGATATGTCTGAAAAATTGAAAGAGTCAGGCAATCAAGTTATGATTGCTGAAAAAAAATCAGAAGAACAGCCACATGAGATGGAAGTTGATGATAATCATACTTGTGAACTCACTACTCATGGTGAACCGGCAGTTGACACAAAAAAAGATGCCACTACTGAAGATGAAGCTGTGAAAACTGCAGAGAAAGACATTTCAACTCATGAAATTGCTCAGCCTCCACAAATAGAAACTCACCTTGATAGTTCTAATGAGCCTTCACAAACCGATACAGCTGCTGATAAACCTTCTGAGGATGGTGCTAAGGTAGTAGAAACAAACACACCTGAAAGTAGAAAGCATGACGAAAGTGGAGAGCATTCATTGAACTCAACAAACCAGTCTGATGAAATCGTAAGTTTACAACATGTTTGGTGATTTTGATATGCACAAATATGTTTTGCCAAGAATATTTGCTTGGTATTTTTATTTTAAATGTTTAACCCACTTATATTTAAAGTGCAATTTTCAAATCAATTATATATTTAGTGTATAATTACAAATATGAAAAGTTCACTGGCTTAATTCTAAAATCTTCATTCATTTTGATAATTTTATTTTTAACTGTGAACTTGATGTACCCGAACCTAGTTTTTGTTTTTTGTTATAGACTGAATTTGTTTGTAAATGACTGAAAAAATTACATAAAATCAGTCATGATGACTGAAAATATAGACTAGTGAACACTGTTACGGCAAGTTTGAATAGTATTATAGGACAAGTGATCAAATTGTCTCAGCGAAAAATAGAATTAATTTTGAACCCATGTTTAAGATTCTAAAAATATCCACCATGCACCTTTTTTTTGCTGAAACATTTCGATCAATTTTAGCTGAGAAATTTTGGTCACCGAAATATTTCAGTTATTTGTTTCACAAAAGTCACCATGGAAGTGTTTTTATCTTATATTTTCAAGCATTCTGACCGAAATGACTTAACGTTTTTGTTCGGTCTACGACCGAAAAAAAA
>JGI24021J15306_10003409_pt1 | contig 17904 bp, 12 predicted proteins | sample Ectturendosymbi1_FD_15306 | JGI IMG/M metagenome (IMG submission 15306)
ATTCACCACGAACGGGATGTGCGCGAAGAATAACACCATTATATACGTAAGGCGAGCAAGCAATAGTAAGAGAGATTGCGACGCAAGATCTCTATTGTTGCTTGCTGCCACGGTGCGTGCGCATATGCCGCTCGGGATTTCCGATCGCAACAATATGACACTTCACTGTAACAGTGTTAAGTAATTAAATCAATCCACTTGGTTTATGTGCACCAATAAATGAGAACACAAAGTTTGGTTCTAGTAGCTGAGAAACACACATTTCTTAAGGCGGCTTCACACAGAATCCGGTTGCGGCTTACGAACCGGCTTATGGCCAACGTCAGACTTTCCACATGCGGCAAGAATCCCATCACCGACAACCACGGCAATCCGGCTTACATAAAACAATTTTAAACAATTTTAAGTAAGCTGGAAGCCGGTTGAAAACAATTTTAAGTAAGCTGGAAGCCGGTTGAAACCGGGAAAATTCACCGGGATGCGGCTAACGGAGCTGATGTGAAGACTGCTGTTGGCCATAAGTCGGATCATAAGCCGTGACCGGATTCTGTGTGAAGCTGTCTTTATACTCTGCCAAAAAGGTGCCAAACACATTTTTCTTATTGCCGGAGGAATTTTTGGGCCAGATTTCTACTGCGCTATATTTTATCATATTAGCACCTGAGTTTGAATGTGCTTTTGGTAAAACAAATTGTCGAGTTTTAATTTGTCTTGTATTATACGGATGAACATCTATAATGAGTTCAAAATAATTGTTAAACATAGCAGGTAACTGAGACTTAGTATATTTGTACATGAATTTGCTCACTTCAAGATTGTATATATCTTTTAGTTGGAGAATTTTTTGCATTTTGTAAATGGTGTGATGATTGGCTGCGTGAGCCCTCAGGGTCTGCGCTTTGATTGGATGCGTGCCGTTTATTTGTACAACTTACTAACCAACGTATGATGCTGCGTTCAGTGTAGTACGCCATGTTGCATGTTTTGCGTCTCGTGTCTTAACTGTACTTTTTCTGTTTAGAATCTAACTAGTGTTGCTAAAGGAATAAAGCCTTTGCTAATGTGTACTCGCTGTCTGTCTGAGGCATCACAAATGGCAGTAACTTTGTTAGTCAAAAATTCAATTGGATTTAAGCATCTCATGGCGCGGTTTAAAACAACCGATATTGGCTGTACATGACATGAAGCTGCTCTTTCCCAGGCAACAATCCCATACAGTGCTCGTGAGTTTATCAAGCTGTGATACAACATACGTAATACTTGGTTATTTACATAATGTTTCACTTTATACATTACATCAACATATTTGGATATAGTACAACACAAATGTTCACAAAGAACCTACATCCGCAAACAACGACCACAAAACACCGTTGAATACTAGAATGTTGATGGGAGCATACAATGGCACAGTCGCCCTGGCATCGGCATCACAATGACAAGCCCCCCTGTTGAAAACTTTCTGGCGACGATTCTGCCCCCACCATGCCTCCATTCTCCGACGTCCCTGTGCATATTATTCTACACCCACTCTATTTAATCGTTGTTGTATTGTGTGTCACTGTGATGAACATAAATTAGCAGCGGTATCCTAAGACAGAGCAGTTCATAACCGAAAAAATGTCGTTCCAAACCACAGGGGGCCAGTGTCACTTTTTCAGATTCCAACTCCCCTCATGTTCATAAATTTTTTAATCCGGGTCCGGCTTTTTCAATTTGAGAATCATGATTGTGTTCAGACTCCGGCTACAATCATCGATCCAACCGAAATTTTCCCATGTTTTTACTGAAGAAATGACCACACAGACTCCCGCTACTGCCGAAATTGAAGAATGACTCCGGATCCGGTTTTTCACTAATTTTTGACTCTGGACCGGACCCGGATCCGAGAAAAAAACGCAGAATCCCGCCGGAGTCGACTGCGGCACTCCGGTGTCAAGCGAAATTTCTGACCTCTGCGAAATTTCTGAATTATTACTGCTTGTCAGTTATTTTGCTTCTCACTGCACAGGAATAAAGTTTGTGGCTTACTTTTTGACGTGTGTTAAAAAAGTTAAAACTTTTTTGCTAGATGTCAGATACCCACAACAAGCTACAGCACGGGATAGCTATATAAGCACTGAAAAATATTGGTAATGGTAATGTTTTGTTGTTTCATATGACTCAGCCAACAAGCGGAAGCACCATAAAAGCCATCGCATGCAGTAACAGTAAACCAACCATTAGCGAACATTTAGAGCAAATGAAAACATAATGGCACAATAGCTGATCAGTATAAACAAAGACGGGCGCTGTTGTGTCATATAAGATTGGCGAAAGACCGTGGCGGTTAGTAGTCAACCAACCCCGTTTATCACTTTTTGACAAGTGATGAGAAAAAACAGTTGGGGATCGAATAGGCATAATGAAAAGAAAAACAAAAAACGAATGAACTCAGAACATGGTGAAAAAAATGTACAGGTGAAAGCGCATGCCTATTAGTATGTGCATAGGCTAGATGAGTGGATCGAATTAGTGAAGGAATTTGGTGTGGTTAGAGTATTATCAGCAATACAAAGAAATTAAAAATTTGAATTAAAAAAGTAAAAAAGTTACAAAAACTAATTAATGAGCGAGGTACAAAAGAAAACAAAACAAAACAGAAAAAAACAAATAATGTACTTCATGCCAAAAAGCATAGAATATGCACACAGAAAATGCTAAAAAGTAAATACACACAAAAAATAATACAGAGTTACAGAATACTAGAATACACACAGTATTTTGTTCTGGACAGGTGAAGTGTTGCTAAAGGTCATAATTGGGAATTTTTTTCATGTAGGAGGTGTTTTTAAGTTTCCATTTAAAGGTAAAGGTGGTTGAAACTTTAATGTCATCTCTTGTGTTGACGACCATACTTTTGGGTCATTAAATTTAAGAGAACATTTTTCTGAGAAGGAGTTAACTCTAGATAAAAACAGGTTTTCAGAGGTTGCTAGTCTTGTGGAGTGATAATGAATTGAGCTGAGTGGAATAGAGTATTCATCAAAATGATTTGGAAGCGGTTTGTTATGATAAGAGTGCATGAATTTGCCTACTGAAAAGTTATATAGTTTGGGAAGGCATAAGATGTTTAAGTGCTGGAAATGTTCTTCTTGTGATCTCATGTTAGTTAGATTTATTATTTGTAACTTAATCTTAGACCTCAATTATTTTTCTTTTTCTTACCCTAACCAATGACCTTGTTATTATGTCATTCTCATTGCCCTGACAAAAGCCTATCCCGACACACTTACCTAAACATTAAACCCAGAGCCCTAATCATCAGTTTTCTGAACCAATTTGATTTGTAGAATATCACTCAGTGCATGTGCACATGACGTGAAGTAAGAAATTTTGCAAGTCGGAAATTTCGCTTGACACCGGATCCGTGGCCACATCTATCCCAAACCTAAGAAACTCCCTTGGTCCCTTCGCTGCGTTGAGAATGACATTTTGTGTTACGCATGACAGACTTCTCAATTTAAATGGCAACACTTCACTCTATATTTTGGATAAATTGGCCTTAGTAGCACTTTGTTAAGTACTGGTTGGCTGGCAATAGAAACATTTCGCTTACATGAAACTTTAACGTAAAAATCTGATGTTCAAAAAGGCAGAAATCTGATGCTAACAATACTGACCCCAGTGGCAATGCAGACTACTGTAGGCCTACCTAACTGCCTGGGTCACATTGTAGAAGCTAAAATCTTCAAAATCTCACTGTCATCAGCAAGTTCCAAGTAGATACATCACATGGTTCTTAACTGGGATGTGGTGCCAGGAAACAGTCATACCACATTTAATTGCTGTTTCCATTAAGTTAGTTAAATGCAAGTGTGTACTACGTAATTTATAAGCAGAGGCAGTGCAGCAGGCTTGGCAAAAACGTACTAGACGTTGAAGGTTAACACTAGCAAACCTAACCCTAATCGTAACCTGAACCCTGGCACTAATCCAATGTTAAACCTAACCTCAAACCCGAAATCTAACCTCAAATGTAAACTTGGAAGCTTTTGATGAAAGTAAAGAAAAAGAAAGTGGTCCCATAAATCGAAATGTGTAACCACTACTATCGAATGAAGGCAGTAGCTACAGAACCACCCATGGATCTTTAAATTTAAACCTTATGTGATCACCTGTAACGTGACAGTAATGCACGAGGAGAATGCAATGGGCTTGGTAGAAACATAGCACACAAAAGGTAAACCTAACCTTAACCCTAAATGTANTCCTAACGCTAAAAAAGAGAAAAAAAAGATTATTGAAANAAAANGTTTTTTCATCCTTTTAAACTGAAAATAGGATATGNTCGTTTATTTATGCACTGCCATTGTTGTTTTGTTNTGTATGTTTTAGCAGTTTCTCAGTTATCGTTTAGTAAATATGTAATGTAGCACACTATGGTGCTTTCTAAATGGTCATTAAAAATGCTAAGCTAACACTAACCCAATGCTAACTCTTAAAGCAAAAGTTCGGAAAGTTTTGAAAAAAGAACGAAAAAGTGGTCGCACGAATTGAAACCTGAAAGTAGTCACTGCTACGAAAATATAAGGCGCCAAGGTGAGAGGCAAACGAAACACATCGGCACAGCAGACGTGAGACACATCCGCTATGCTACCGGGAAGACTACACATAAATGACAAACTGACCGCTTTGTTCGAACCGCATCATGCGAAGCAGTTCAGTATGGTGGAATAAGTTCTGAAATAACAAGAAGATCCATGAGTCGTTCCGTAGCCACTTCCCAAGATGAAAGTCACCAAGATGATGGCCGAATAACAAACCATTGGCACAGCAGGCATAAACGCATCAGCTACGCAACCTTGACATTGTTGCTTGAGTGACAAACTCAGCATTTTATTCAAACCATGTCATGTGAACTTGTTCGGTAGCTACTTCCTAATGATAAAGAGTACATAAAGTAACATTGCACAAAACTGTTTCTTTAGACAATTTTTTGTGGCTTTACTTCATGCTTGCCATTTGTTGCAGGGAATGTTACTGTATTTTCATTTTCAAAAATGTGAAAATCTCTTTTTATGGTAAATTTTGATTTCTTACAAATATGCCTTTGTTTGTTTTCTATAGTGATATATAGCAAGTTAATTGAGATCCATTCTGCATGTCTAATTTTTTCCCCTGAGACCCTTTGGTCAATTGTCCCATAATATAGTGTTAAAACTCGCGGAAAAAACAGTATTCACAAGCTTACCTTTTCAGACATTTATGACCGAAATGACTTAATTTTTTAGTCTTAAAAAAAAATTGGGTCTATGACAAAAATGACCAAAGAAAGCAGCTGCAATCTGTATGCCAGTGTTCAAAATTTAAATGTTGACCGAGTAGGAAAGGTGCGCAAAAATGGTGCATCTTATGCATGGCAAGTAGCTTGCTGCATTTTAGTTCAAAGCATTCTTTTCTCATAAATTGAAGTCAACACAGTTTTTCTAGAAATTTTATGCTATTTTGTTGAACTTCTTACCAACATTTATTCAGCTCTGTTGAACAAATATGAAATAAACAATTGCTGCTGCTTCACTGTGACTTCTTAAAAATGGAAGAAAAAAACCCATCAGGTAATACTGTTAAATTTTCATTCATTGTTTATCAATTTTACTATAAGCAGTGTGCTTTCTTCTGCCCTTATAAAATGATTTGTGCAGCAAGTACTGAAGTATCACCAGCTTGTCATGCCTGCCTTTTTCAAAAATATACTTGGTGTCAATGCTCACTCACTAAAATTCATCATAATCAAAAATTTTTGGCTTTTTCAGTTGTTTCAACCATAGCTTGCCAAATGGTCATGTTAGAGAGTCATTGAGAACATCATAAAATATGCAGAACTCTGTGTATTTTCTGATAAACAAAAGCAGATAAATTGGGATTAAAATTTCGCCTCGTAGCAATGAAATCACAGGGACAGCACACACTGCCAGGAAAAATTTCAAATGCACAGGTTTGTTCCAATGCTTAGGGTTTTCTTTGCAATTTTCAAATTCAAAGGTTCTCCTTTTTATCATATTTTTCATTTGGAAAGCAATAAAAACTGTCTTGTTCTTTTGCCAATGTGTGCTACTTTACTCTTCATTTGCATATTCGTTCCATTTTTGTGTAAGATGTAATGCCTCTTCATTCTGGTACTCTTCACCCTTCCTTATGCTGACCTCTCTTGTTGTACACAAGCATGCTTTTCAATGTTTTTTTTTATGTTGTGAGCACATTATCTTAAGAAAAATGTTGAGCACCTGGTATGGACCTGCAAGGATCTGAAAAATTTCCTTACGGAAAAAAATTGATTAGACTATTTACAAAGGGTCCATTATGACCATTTCATAATTGATTGCAGTATCTGTTCAGATATTTCCCTTGATAATTTTGTCTGATTCTAGGCACCCAATTTTCAATTCAAGGGACCCAAACCGGGTCCAGTCCCTGGTAAAACAACTTATAAACCCTGGTTGTTAGACTTTGTTATGAACTTCAATGTAATGTCCATGTTATTGCATTTTGTCCGTATGTTTTTACTCTTCATTTGAAACATCCTTAATTTACTATGACTTTTTGCTAAATAATATTGCCAACAACAGAGTTAGACTCAGTACTTGACACACATAGTCATTCGCCAACTTTTTGTGCCTCAGATATGTAGTTCAAAGCAGTCGGCAGTCTAAGTCCTCATGTTTTTCTCATTTTTATTTTTATTAACATGCAATTATACTCACTTAGCTGGTTTGCATTTTTTGTTGCATTATGTTACTGGGTGATTTGAGCTGCAAAAATGCATGAATAAGTCTACCTACTTGATGTTGTTTACTATATCTCAAAAAGACTTATTTTTGCCGATACCAAAATTTTTAGTTTTTCATTGCTGATAACTGATGCTGATACTAATATTTTCAAATTACTCGAACCACAATTAAAAGAAATTGCAATGCATATTAAATCACTTCACCAGAAAATGACCTTGCACTGTATGGGATAGGATAAGGAATTAGTGTCAATAAATCAGAGATTGAGAAACAACATGGGAATCTGAATACAATGAAAATCAATATTGTACATTTGTTTTCATGTGCAAATACGCCTGATATATATTATCAGAATTTTGCCAATATGACACACCAGCATCATAGTTGTTGCTATTTTGTTTAGTGTGTGTGGTATATTGTGCAAAGTTAGATGAACTCTTTATGAAGAGAGTTAAGAGTAATGCCAAATGGACCAATCTTCTGTGTTTTATGTTAGAGATAGTCCCATTTGTGTTGTATTTTTATTAGGTTGCTCGGTGTAATGAGTACCCAGTGTTGTTGCATATCAACTTTAAGTCGATTTGTGTTTGGTGTGTTAATGTTCTAATCAGCTGTCAATTATCTTGGATAACAGGTGAATCCAGTCGAAAGTTTGTTTCTCAGAACCACTGGACTCAGACCATGAACTTACTTCGGAGGTAGATTCTTCTCTGATTATTGCTAAAAACACTTTCAAATTGTTATCAGTCTTTTGCAGTTAATCTACTTGTTCGGTAGAGCTGTTACCTTATGGCTAATGGTTTTTACATATTTGCCTTGAATATATACCTGTAATTCAATTTTTATTTTATTACGTCTATAGTTATGAATGCATTTTCTATTTTGCGCCAAATCCTCCAGAAACATTTTAAACATTATTAGAACTTTCTACTGATTGGTGTCAACTAAATCTGTGGATTTTACTCAACGCTTCCTTTGCGTCTTTTTCAGCTCATCTCATGCTTTTGTAAGTGTCTCTGGAAAATCCATATATTTTTAGAAAAAAATCTATATATTTTTAGAAATAGATTTTGGTTGCTCAAATATTTCTGGAAAATCTATATATTTTTAGAAATAGATTTCGGTTGCTCAAAATATTTTTTGTAAAATACTGTGTGTTGTTGTCATGTGAGCACGTCTTGTGTTTCATAAATAATCCAGAAATATCCCTAAAACCACTTGTGGAATTGTGTTAGGCCTGCCCATCAAAGAATGTCGATTGTAGTGAAAAAAACATTGTACAGTATTGCAAATGTAATGACTGCATGGGTTTTTCATTTTTACTATGGCTTTTCAAATGCAGAGATGGAAAATATTGTGATGCCACAATTGAAGCTGGAGGTGAGCAGTTCAAAATCCACAAAAATGTGTTTGGAATGCATTCCGACTTCTTTGACAAAGCGTTCACTGTGGAGGTGAAGAATATCTACTATTTTCAAAAATTTTCTGACATTTTTGTATTTTGAGTTTTTTTTGCCTTGTCCTTCACAAACCAAAGTTACACCAACAAAACTATGGCAACAGTTGAAAAAAAAATTTTTACATTATGCCCCTTGTTTTATATGTGAAATGCAATCTTCATGTAAGTGAACCTTGCTTAGATTACATGTCATACAAACTATTTGCTTAGTTAAATAAAATTTTGTACTGTTGTGGACTTTTAACAAAGTTCTGCTTCGTGGTACATTGGTTGTCATTGTGGGTCAGTCTGTTGTTCTTGCATTACACCACGTGGGTTTCTGTGTTTAATGTGTGACTGCACCCAAATAAGTCGAGTGCCAAACTTGTAGTCTGTCTCAGCCATCTTTCGTAGCAAACAAACTTCATTAGAATATGCCAAGCTGGGAAATTAAATTAAGCACAAATGTCTTAAGGTATTTTGTGTGCTTTATGGTAACTGATCTTTCATAGCGGTGTACCAAGGTGAGGCAAAGGGAACACAATGCTCCAGGTGCTGAATCATTGGGGGGTGCCACTGCCAAAAAGTCCCAACAGTGTTGCAAATTGTACTTCTTCAATGCAGTAGATTTACTCCCAAAGGACCTTAGGTTCGAACATGAGAGCACCGAACTTGTTACTTGCTCTGTGCGCCAAGAAAGACTGCTTTACACCTTGTGGTTTGTTCAGTGGTTAAGGAAAACTCTTTGGAACAATAGATTTTCATGATAGAAAAGAAAAAAGTTTGATTGCTGTTTAGATCCCTGAAAGCCCATTGTGTTGGCCGTCTTTGATGCGCATCAGCATGTCTTTTTACTTTTTTCATTTTGAAGCAGGTTAAAAGAACTGTGTGAAATTAAATTTAAATTTATAATAACACACACACTCGCCTGATGCTTAACATTTGGGGGACACAAAAGTAATGGGCTTACCAACTCAAGGAAAGATTGAAATCAAGAAAATGCTGTTCCACTCTGCTGCAGACTTCATTGCTACACAGCCTGTGCTATAACGTTTCAACAGTAAACCAGACGGTGGTATGTGTTTGAGGTCCCATAGTGTCATTTTCTCAAGTCAAGTGACTGATGTCAAGCTGATACTTGTTGCTTAGCTTGAACGTTCCTCTGATCCTATGTGTTCACACGATCATTGATAAGTTCTTGATTGATTTAAATGGGATATGTACACTGGACAACTTCCCACATGGGCAAGCTCCACATGTGTTAAACTTCAGCGCACTTCATGGCCCTTTTAAAAAGGCCTACATGAGTTTACTATCTTGCCCAAAGACCCTACTGCTGTCACGTAGAACGTGCTTCGTACACGACCTTAAGCGTTTAGCTCTTCTTGGGATCAAGTGGCTGAAAGTGAACCCTTTGTCTCACAGGCCTTTGACTCAAAATTATAAGTCGTTTCTGTAGGTATGAACACTACGAAGCAAAACGCACATGACGTCAGCGATAACAATGAAACATTCAAGTTAAATATTAAGTTTCATTTTAAACAATCCTGAAACTGTCAGTTCGTTGCGCACTTTTGCGGATTACAGCGTTCCGCAATCGGGTCCGACTGCGGGAAGAAGAATGGTGAAATGGTGAATTTCGCTGGCGCAAAACTGACAAATGTAATTTCACTGAGTACGTCGCGTTGTAAAGCTAAAAAAAGATTTGCTTTCTGGTTGGTGTCTGAAACGTGGCCGCTTTTAGAACCATTCACATCTCCTGGCAGTGCTGGGTCGCGGTAGGCAAAGTGGTTTTCTCCCAGCAAAGCTTCTCAAAGCTACTGCGTCTGAGGTCTTCATTGCCGCAAAACGTGCCTGTCCACCACGTCTCGTCTGCGTAATTATGCAAAAAATTCGTACACTTGGAGAAACACACAGAACGCTACAGTTAGCTTCATTTTAAACGTCCTACTTTTACAAATATTAGAGCATTATTTTCACAGAACATATGGCATTTTTGTGTTGTTCACTTCCAGTCGACTCTGATGTATTTATTACCTCTGTTTCTTGTAGTAGTGTAAAGTTGAACGAGGAACAGCAAAAAGTTTGTATGTTACCTAATAAAGTTTCTTTGACAATACACTATAAGTTACAGAATCTCGTACTTCTACGTGGAGCAGACCTGTCTGGCCTGCACCTCAAGAAGCACTCGTAGTCTTTACCTCTGTGGTTGACTGTCCGTGCATATTTGTAGATGAAAGAAAAATACGACGGCGTTGTCAAAGTTGATGGTGTCAGCTCTGACGTGATGAGGTGTATTGTTGATTACCTTTATTCTGGTGAAATGACTGTTGAGGCCGAAAGAGCAGTGGAGTTTTTTTTGGCTGCGGATTATTTGATGATCGAAAGTGAGTGTGTGGCCGTCTATGAAATCTCACTCGTAACGTTATATCTGCAGACAAATGGTTCGTTCCCGACCAGGCCCGCAACCAGGGGTGGGCGACAGGACAACTGCCCCCCCCGAAATTTTTAAATCCATGTTTTGGTTGTTATGCACAACAACCAGTTACAACCCCCCGAAAATAGTGCAACAATCTTTCCCCCCCTGAAAATATCACCAGGTTGCGACCCTGCTCCCCATCTCATTTGCTTATCTGCTTGAAGTCGTCCACAAACGCGGTAGATTTCCGCGCCTGCGAACGTCTCTTTCAGACCCGAAGTCAGTGTCCCTGAAGTCGTCGCAAAGAGTTAACGTCACAAAGTAACTTGAAGTGATTTTTTGCCTTTTCGAAGACCAGTTTGGAAACGAAACAAAACCAAAGTTGATAATGACGCATCTGAGCGGTGCTGCAATTCTCAAGGCAAGCTTCGACTTGACAACTGGGCCTATTCCGTAAAAGAACAATTTAACTAAGCACCAAACCATCTGTTTGGCCGCTGCACAAGTGCTCAAGTTCTTGTGGCTGTACGTTTTTTTTCGGGATTGTCATTACAGGCTCTTTGCTGGGAATCAAACGATTTGTTGCGCTTCTTTCTTGAAAACATTCAAAACCAAAGTGCGCTAATTGTAACAAACAATGCTTTTTGTATCAAACAATGCGTTTTATAACAAACAATGAGTTTTGCAACAAACAATGCTTTTTGTAACGAACAATGCTTGTCGAACGCTAATTGCAACAAACAATGCTTGCTGACACAACCTTGAACTGTAAGTGCTCGTACACAACCTTGAAGTTAACAACTGCTCCATGTTTTGTGCGCAGAATTAATGGAACATATTTTGAAAGTCGCAATTTCAAGTGCGTGATTGTAGCATTGCCCACACGATGAGCTTCAATTCTGTTTCCTAGGCTTAAATGTCCAATTTTTACTGTATTTTATTTTACTTTCAACCGTCCTCAGGCATAAGGTCATACAGCATCCAATCTATGTCGGACAACATTGATGAATACAACTGTTTGGATTTGTGGAAATTTGCAAAGACTTTTAACCTTGACCACTTGGCGCAGCAGTGCTTGAAGTTTGCTACCCAGAACTTCAAAGCGATTGCTCGAGGCGATGACGTCAAATCGCTTCGGTATGATGAGCTGGAGGAGGTCTTAACATCTTGCTGCAAACAAGTTTGTCATTTTTGAATAGATATCTTAGATCAGCCTGTACCGTGGTTTAGAAAGCAAAACATTCATGCAGTGTTCGAGATGTATGTGCCATGCAAATGTGCCTGAAATTGTGCATTTCCTGTGCGCATGTGTTTTGGCATGAAGTATAAGAAATTTGAATTATCAACCTTAATAGATTGATTATATAGAGTAGACAAGCACAATAGGAATCCGCCTGCAATGCTGTGCTTTCATAACTCTGCAAGGTTTCTGAATGCATGTATCAACAATTAAGTGACAAGGCACCACAGAAGCAATGTAGATGAAACTGTTCACAAAGTGTTTTACTAGGAAATTGATTTCCTGGTAAAACACTTTGTGAGAAGACCCAACTGCTCGGCCCTTGATTTGTATTACTTACATAGAATAGAATTAAAAGATTTTGTTGACAGTTCATCCTGGATGAAGTCGTTTCGCCACACCTTGAACTTTTCAGACACGAGAAACTCGCCTGTGTTTCATCAATTTTTTCTGACGCAACTGAATAAGCTTTTTTTGATAAGTATTGTTACGCTTGACTGATTTGTGTTGTTACGTGTCAGCACTGAAGGATGTTGCATTGATAGCCTCAGTGGCGCATCTAGCCTGGAAAAAAAGGTCTGTCGCGGAAGGGCAGCTTTTGATATCACTTTTCAGCATAAAAGTACAATTTCTCTTAACACTAGAAATCGACCGATGAATTTTGTGAAGTTGCCAGTGTTAGCTGCTACGCTAGTTTTCTGCACGGAGTGTTGGGAAACCCAAGTTGTTACTTCGTCTATGATTAATTGATGCAAATTCTCTGCACTGTTACTTATGACGCGCAGCCCTCCGACTGCACCAAGCAATGCGCAATATTTATGCCACTCCGCAATCGTCCCAATAAACCAGTTTATGACGTAACATTCGCTCGCAGGTTTTGCGCGGTAAGGGGCTGCCTGCGAACAAGGCCGTGTTTTTTGACTATCTTAGTGACCAAGACTGCGCAGAATTCCATGTTATGCGCTTCTGCATCACACTGAAGTGTTGTCATTCAAGCTATGGTTTGAGTGTTGCAAAATATGGGCATCGGTTATCGGCAATGAAAAATAACATCGGTATCGGCCCAAAAAAATTTATCGATCAAGCTCTACGTAAGATCCAATCAATCAAACTTGATTAGTAGGGCTAGTAGCCAATCAACTATTTAGAATAAATAGTGGTATTGATCTCATTGTCAAGACACACAAGGAAAGATTTTCATTTCATTTATTCCTGACGATGGCATACGCATAAGCCGAAACGTCGAATAAAATAATGTTATCGATTATTGTGGCTGTTTTGTTTGCGATAAGATTTCCAAATGATCATTGCTTTTGGTCACAGCGCGTTTCTTACATCGCAATCGATGTTTGTTCCGACGAACATTGTGCTGAAAAGATACTTAGCTTGTCGAACATTCAGCAAATATCAGCCATACAGCAATGAGAGCTGTTTATCCATATGTACGTACACTTATGAAATCGAAACTGACAATCAGCTGTACAGCTGCATCGGTGGGGCGCTGTCAATCAAAGATGCCGGTGTTATAAATATACTTGCGAAATCACTGCGGAGAACAACGGATTGAGTTGCAGTCGTTCTGATGATTTTACATCGTAATGTAAAAGTGACTTACTCGAAATCGATATGGGACATTTTGCGCAGAAAACAACATCCTCAACTGCTCAATTCTAAAAAAGCAATTTTCGAAATACAACGCTTGGCTGATATTTTGTTCAGACAATGTGACCACAATTTCTGACGCTAGCTGTCGCGCCTTTCATTAAGAGAAATTCCTCGTAGAAATATAGCTTTAAGTTGAAACGAACCGCATTACTTGACGTGACGCTGAGGAAGGCCTAAACTTATTTGATTTAGTGGTAACCCAGTAGGTGTAAATAGCAGATAAAATTTAGGCCGAAACTGCAAAGCAAAACGGTCGCGATTGCACACTGTGTCCTCTCGCCATGAAGCGAAATATTACAAAACAGCTGCGTGTGCGTGGCAGTGTACGAGCTTCTGACAGCTTAGCTTCCATTGGAGTTGCCACTCCCAGAGGAGGAAATTCCGAAACACGTGCATTTGGCGCAATATCAATTTTCAAAAACGTGAATTGCTTCATGTCACTGCGCAGGTGCTGTTTAGACAGGGCAGGGACGTTGTTTTTTCATAATAGCACTATGCAACGTTAGAAGGGAAATGTAGGCTGTTGCCTGTTCCAAACCACCCGCATTAGAGACCTGCAGTGACAGCGTTTGATATTTTATCGGTTTTAAGGCTGAGTACCTGCGGTACAAAGGGGCCTGTCATGACAGCCAAGCAGACCCCCTGAATGCGCCCCTGGATAACCTCTGCTTTGTAATGTATTCTGCTGCCTCAAACCTGGTGATGGAAACTAGCCAGGAATGGCCTTGCTGTTGCTCCGAAGAAAGAAAGTTACATTGTACCCGCTTTTTCATGTCTTCGGTGTGACGGAACCGAATTCGAACGCAGCCTACCAGGATCTGTGGCGCGCTCGATCCCCTCAGACGCCAGTGGTCCTAACCCCTGGCCATGGATCGATTGGCACCGGGCCGCAAACTTGCAAAATTATACTGGTGTTCATACCACTTGCTTTCTGGGCATGTGATTGGTCGATTCTTTCCATGGAAGCACTGTTGCGTGCATAGGGTGAGAGCGTTGGAGCTTGAAGTGAGAGTGTCGGAGATGGAGCGGAGCTGTAGAAGATCAGGCACGTTTTTCTCTTTATGACGCGTGCGCAACAGTGACACAATAATGAACAGAGCACTCCCAGGCCGCGGTAAAATCGTCAAGCTTTGACCAGTCCGCGGTTACAAAAAGTTTGGGAACCACTGCCCTTGACCACTTAGCCGGTATTGTTGCTCAAGTTGGCCGTAGCTTCTGGCAAACTGAATATATTGTATCAACAATCTTACTTTTCGAATTTTTCACTTATCACGCCAAGAGGTCCGGCCGTGCTTTGTCCATGTATTATCGACTGGCTCATCCCTGCTGCAGAACGACTGAAATGTTCTTTGCAAATGTAGGATGTGTCCCAGGACACTGCGGTGGACGCCATCTTGTCTTGGGCGACCTTTGATGGGGAAGACGCAACCAAAGCAGACAAGCTTCCACGTTTGCTCGCAACCATTGATTTTTCTTCGTTGAGCAAGAATTTTCTTCTGGTTATGGCAAGAGACAAGGTGAAAACCTTTGCTCCTTCGACTGTAACTATTAGAAACTTATTTTGCTAGACCACTATTTATTTATTTGCTTAGTTCAGTTTAAGCCCGGTTTTACTGAAGCGACTGGTTTCTTTATTTTGTGGTATATATTAAAATATTGAGTAACTTTTGATGATTAATTTGTTCATCGATGGAGAATACGTGTTTGGTATTTGTTTTTTCAACTCGTATTACCATTATGCTTCACTAAACGAACTAGTATTTCAAAACCTCCGGAAGATGGTACCGATGCTGGATTTGCTTGAGTTGTCCTATGGATGTTTGACCAGAGGATTAGCGTCATGAACATTAGCAACACTTTGTCGCAGATCAAAGTTAACTGACCAATGCCTCAGATCTATCCTAATCTATTCAAATTCATCATTATCAGTCTTGTCGTCTGTTAAACTTTCATTATCATTTCTTCTCATTTAGAAAAGTAAAAAACCTTGTATGTTATCCGAATCTATTCATATTTATCATCGCCAGTCTTTGCCATCTGTTAAACTTGCATTATCATTCCTTGTCATTTGGTAAAGTTCAAAACGTTGTACATTTTCGCGTTTACAGAAATCAAAATACTATTCCTTCTAAAACGAGCCTTGCCATTCAAGCCTTATACTCAAAAGCCAAATTTCTATAGGATACAATCTATTAATGCTTCAACTCAGGGTGCTTTTTTATAAAACATACAGTAAATTCGGCTTTGGTGGAAACGAAATAGTTTCTCTATTCCGTTGCATCCCCTCATTGGATTTCATTTGAAATTTGTTCCTCAGGAGCTTCTTTCGAGAGTCCCAGCATTGCACGACGCCGTCATGGCGGACTTGGTCACCAGGGTTGACAATTTAAGCGAGGAATTAGAAGATATGGAGAAACAAAACAAAAATCTTGCGCGAGAAAACCGAAGTTTGACGAAAAAGTACGAAAAACTCGATGACGCTTCTCGCAACGTCACAGAGCGTCTCGAAGCCGTTACCAAGCAACGCGACGATCAGCAGAGAGTGGCGCGAAGGGCTACGGAAGAAATCTGGAGGTTGCTGGAAGGTGATGAAAGGTTGACTCCTGAAAAGCGGACTCGGATTCAGAGAAATCTGATAGCGGTCAATCCTGACCTGAACAAGGACTCCCTGGATTGGGAGTCGCTGGCACAAGGTGTTCAGCAAACTGCCGCGGCTTTCAAAGGCCTGTACAACTTGTTTAGTACATCAAGTTCGAGTAAGCATTAAAGGCAGGTTGCTTGGACCAGGGCCGTTATTAGCAGACTTGTCCATGGCATACTTTTTTCTGCCCCGTCCCAAGGCTTTTCCAACGAAACTGGTAATACGAAGGACATTATACCATGCACTTGTCTAATGTCTAACTAGCCTCTGCAGAACTGTGGTTAAATTACCCAGAATTTCCAATTAAGGGGGCCCAATAAAAATTGGATGACCCTTGTTTAGTTGTCACCTAAAAATGGGCCAACAACCGTATTTTCGGGGACGTCGCATCACTACGCCATGACATCGAGTCTCTACGTGTAATACGTTTTTGCTGTGAGTGTATAACCTGCTATTTGACTTCAGAAAATTCTTCCTGTATGACGTAAAATTACCATAGATGCGACATTGGGCAAATTTCGAGTCCACTGTCCCATCTCTGAGTTTTTTTTTGGTCATAGATCGAATTTTTTTTAAATGGCCGAAAAAGATTAAGTCAATTCGGTCGTAATGTCCGAAAAGGTAATCAAGTGAATACCATAACGGCGAGTTTTTATAATATTACGGGACATATGACCGAAATGTCTCAGCGAAGAAAAAATAGGTACCATCCCATGCGACCCAATTCTCATGGTCAAGCCTGATCATTGCCGGCAGGCAGTATTCCTTTCCCCACGTTTTTTTTAATGTCGTGTGTTGTACCAATAACTCCTATGCTACCGAATTTTGTAAATTAGTGTTGACTTGGCGAGTGCTTTATTGTTCGAAATAGTGCTACCGCGACTACAAGCTGCAGTGAATTGTTGAGTTGCAACTGCAAGTTGCAGTCAGCGAATTGTTGAGTTGCAGCTTCCGTCGAACTCAAGCGATGATTACTGCAAAGCTTGGCCACTGTTTGATCGTGAAAAAAAAACTTTTTGCAACTCACATCCACTGCACCGTAATTTCACCGAATCAAGTGCGTTATTTAAAGCCGACTCAAGTTGTTACGTCATAATATGCTCTTGTGAAAAGCAGCAATCGCAGCATTTGAGTCGATTGTGTTGTGCACGTGAGCTTAAAACGATTGATTGATTGATTGATTCATCGGGTTTACTTCAAATCGTCCCTATTACAACTTTGCTTTTATTGAAAACTTGTCTATTTTTTGTGATGTATTGCCGAGTGCTTACCGGAAGAACCTCTACACAGTTTTCTTGCATACTACCTAACTTTCCCCTTGTGTCGCTTACATGTAAGCCAAACAACAACTTCCACTGCCTGCGACTTCCATGTCGTACAAAATGTGGTTTCCATGCCGTACTTTCTTGCAGAAGCGTTTGGCATCAGACTCACTTGAGCAGAAAATCTTCCGTGCCTGCAGCGATCTCTTGACTGCGTTGGATTGTGAGAATCTGCAAAACGTGAACTTTTTAAATACGTGAGCTTTTCGTTCCAAAGCGGCAGTTCGTCAAAAGGGAACTAAAAAGTCAATGAGGCTCACAAATTTTCTTGACTCTGTTGTGCCATAGGCACATTTACGCTTTAATATTTTGTGCTACTGACACATTTACGCTTTAATATTTTGTGCTACTGACACATTTACACTTTAATGCAGGGATGGGCAAATAGCGGCCTGCGGGCCAAATGTGG
>JGI24021J15306_10003410_pt1 | contig 17900 bp, 14 predicted proteins | sample Ectturendosymbi1_FD_15306 | JGI IMG/M metagenome (IMG submission 15306)
CCCCTGGTGTATGGCTTATTTGCGCAATAAAAAGACTTTGAAACTGGATTTCTTCTCAACCAAAGTTTGAGCTTCAAGGCATATAAAACGTACATCAGCTCTATTTAGTTTTGAAACAGTACAAAAGGTATACGATTTACATTTAAGGCTATGACTTATGCTGGAGACAAGGGTAAGATGCACAGCATTTGTAGCACACCGGAGTTATCAGAGAGGAGAGAAATTTTTGCGATGGGCTTGAAATTATAAGTTCACATCACTATTACGTGAGATTCAACAAGCTGGTGCATCAGAAACAGCTGGGAAAAGTGTTACTCCTTGTTTTACTTTGGTTAGTGGTTACAAGCNGTTAGATACAATGTCGTACTTCATTNTCACTAACTTCTACACGGAGATTAAACCTCAGGAAAATGTCAGCCATGACATGAATTCTCCAACATTTACATTATATACACAACCATAAGCGNCGAAAGGGGAGGGGTAGAAGGGGGCCTTGGCCCCTCCATACNTTTTGAAATTCGACATTTTTCTATTATATTTCTAGCACAANAGGTTGTTTACTTAGTTTCGAGAGGAAAAAATGAAATTTCAACATTTTTGCCAACCCGACGAAAATCCTTGGCTTCATCTGGAAAATTCTTCTATTTCCCCCCTTGGTACACAACGTTTGATTAACTACGGACAATTGATGAACCACAGTGCTTTGATCAGGTTCGACTAAATTATGCAACAGCAAGCATTTTCGGTGATTTACGCTGAAAAATTTCTTTGGCTCATATATCAAAAGCTTGATTGACCTAAACATTTTTGGTGCAACTTTCGGAATTGGGGGGGAGGCAATTGCCCCCATTCCGCCCCTGGCTACGCGCCTGGTTGTAATACTGGTAATTGTTAAAATATTTGCATCCTTCGCTTGCAGTATTCTGTGAACGGCCTCTTGCTGCTGGTCTTGGTTTGTTTTCGTAGATTACGACCTTACGTAGGTTCTGTTTTAACATTTTCTCCATAGCTATCGGTCCTGCTTTTACTTTTAGCGAATTTGACAGGGTTGGCTGTCTTGGTTTTGCTTTTGACGTCTTATGCATCACACTGTTATTTCTTGCGTCACAGTCTTTTGGTTTTGAAATGATAGCATTGCCAAGTGTTGCTTTATTTATTGACCGAAGATGGATTAAGAATAATCCGAAACGTCTCAAAGGAAAGCATGTATATTCTTTTGAAGGCCTTTTTAGTGGTGATGAAACTGTTAAGTCTATCCCAATTTTGTGCTCCAGAGATTGGAATTAAAATTACTGAATTCACGAAAACTAGAAAATAAACTAAACTCCGAACATGAATTACATATTCAAATCAAATCTATGCGAAATTCCATTTATTGTGTAGACTCATCCACACTAATATTTAATTTTATAATAGTATGTTATCTGCGTATAGTCTCTATGGCTATAAAGCAGTGATAGCGTGACTCGAGTCACGATCTTTGGTTACTCGACTCTTGCCATGTTTTTCACCGAATGACTCGACTCGAATCACAATCAGTGATTCTAGTCTCGAATCAGAGTCATTTTTACAAAGCTTCCAAACATCTGATTCACAATACCGGATCGTTTTCACACAAAAGATAGCTTTTTTGCTTCAGTGATGATCAACATTGGCGCAAATTTTCTGTCTTAGTTGTGTCTCCTAGTGGTGTTCTGATGCTGATAAATTTTAAGTATCAAGTGTTCCACCTAACACGGAGGTATAGCTGAGATTTGCTTTTCACTGACGGGCCAGAAGGGCACAATAGACCTACATTAAACACATTATCGCGGTTTAATATAATATTTACATATTGTGATCATGGCAGTCGGCCTCATGCTTTTACTTTGAGTCTTTTCCAGAGATAAACGGATTTATGTTTTTCAAATCCAAATCCAGTCCAAAAATTATATTTCAAAATCCAGTGCAAATCCGAAAACTAAATCTTGTTTAAATCCAAATTCCTATCACTGTCATTAGGCTAGCTAGGCCCATACGCAATCCAACTCAGAGATTCGACGACAAATAAACAGATTGGGAACTAATTCAAGTTAACTTATGCTCTATCTTTGGCTCATAGCATCATAAAAATTAAAACTGCAGAGACTTCAAAATAATCATTGCTAGCAGCAATGCAATGAAAAGCTCTGTTAAGTTCAGAAATAGAGTGTAAGACATCAAAGCAGAAGACAAACAGGTATACAACACAAACAACTCATGAGAACTGGGCTACACACATAAACAATGAGGAGCTGATATAAATGTTTTGACTTATGAGGTAGGCCCATAGGTATTAAGGTATGTATAACAATGATGAGTCATGAAAGAGGACTTGATCAATGAAAGTTAGACCAACTCCCTCTAACGCTCGAGCCGGACACTATAGTACCCTGTAAACATTTGCGCGGCCATAACTTCCGAACGGATTGAGCTAGATAGTCAGTGGAGGTATCATTGGATCCGTACGACAGCACCGCACATTACGAGGTAGGTCGCGCCCACCTGTGATGTCACTGTGAAGTCGTCGATTTAGGGGAAAAACTGTTTTTCGAGCAGGCTAGGAAAATCAGTTGCGTCTATTCAAACAGCCATACAGCTCAAAGCAAATACGTTCGACACAAACTTTCTACATGAAAAATGTCTGTAAAGACCTTACCTTTGCAATGATGATCACAAAAGTTTAAAATGTTAGGTGGGGGATCCAAGAGGGCAAAAAACACGGATTTCGGGTGATTTTTGAGGTTCAAGCCACGTTTCTGCCAGCCACCACCCACGGGCCCTACCAAACTTGCAGTTAATGTGTATTTGGTGCGTTTACAACATCCCACCAAATTTCAAGCCAAAATATTGACAGGAAAATGTATTCTTGAAAAAAATCAAAATATCGACTTTTTTTTCGCTGATCATAGACAAGTCTCAACATTTTAACAAACACAATATACAATCCCGACGGATTTGAGAAACTCCACTGAAAAAAACTTTTCAATACAGTGATCTGCTGTCCCAAAACTGCACTGAAAGTTTTGAACTTGCGAAGAAGTTCATAAAAATATTATCAAATCCAGTCCAAATCTGGCTAAGCAGAAATGGTAAAATCCAAATCTATCAAAATACTAGAACGCGACAAGATTTTAATGAAGTCCATGTTCATCTCTGGTCATTTTATGGGCATGTGAAAGACATTTCTTGCAAGAAGTTGGGCTAGACTTGCAGAAATGACTTAGAGTGAAAGAGAGAAGTGAAATGGAAACTGCTTTCACAAAAAAACGTAGATTTAAACAACCTGGAATCAAATTTGCTAAAACAACATTGGGCATCATTTTTAGCTTGTTTACGCCATTTTGTAGCTCGTTTGAGCTCAAGTTTGTAGCAAAAAAGAAATAGGAAAAATGTTTAATTTATTTTTGCTACTCATGGTGTTATTTCGTAGCAATCTGTTTGATTTTTAAATTCATTTGAGTTGACATTGACTCGAGCTTGCAAACCATGACACGAAGTGACTCGACAGTTCTTGTGACTCAATGAAATTTTTAAGGAATCTGACTCGCTCTCACTCGAAGTGCTTGTGACTTTGACTCAACAAATATGACTCGGACACATCACTGCTATAAAGTAAAAAAGCATTTTTTTATTGCTAGCCAACACAAAGACGAGCTATCAAAAAAGTATCATTAATTTTTATTGACTGACCCTCGTAGTCTGCTTATATGTGGCTAGACTGCAGATATCATTCTACTTTGTACTGCTGTAAAGAATTTATGAATCAATTTCTCTTAACTTTAATCCAAACTTTAAATTAAATCTCCAGTTATCGTCATCACAAACGGATAGCCTAATAACGCATGCCAGTTTTCAAAACATATACAATTGCCAGTCTAATTGTTTTCTTTCCATTTCCAGACAACATTATTATAACATATTTATTCGATTGTAAGTCGCGCTTATAAAGTTGTTTTCGTCATTTCATGCGGCTTAAAATCAAGCGCGGTTTACAATCAGGGGCGGCTCGCATTTTTTTCATTTACCTTTTAGAAAGTTATAGATGACGCTCTGTCTTTCCTTAAATACGTTTTGTCGACCGAACTCTCTTTTCATATTCTATTATCTTCAGTGTCACGTGCATATCCGTCACGGGAGGAATAATTGTTGAACAGCAAGTAGTGGTAGTGGTGTAAACATCATCACCAGGGTTGTCAAAAACGCGAAACGTGCTAGTACGCTAAAGAATGTCAGAGGATAAGGTAACCTACATTCAAGCGCGGCTTAGAATCAAGGGCTGCTTACATTAACTTTTTCAACACCACTTCATACGGCTTGCAATCAAGGGCGGCTAAGAATCGAATAAATATAGTACCCAACGTGCTCCAACTAGGTCGTACAGCTACTGTTCGCGATAATGTCCAGCCTCAGCCCATGACAGGCTTCAGGGTTTAGTGTTTACATGGCACTTTGATATTTTTATTGCTTTTTTCTTCATGCAATCGCTTGCTGAAAAACGTCGTTGGACAAAGCGGTATTTTCGGTAAAACCTGAAATTAAATTAGAACTAAAATTTGAGCACATAAATTTTTCACAAATTAGAGTAGATTTATAGCTATTTGCATTTCGCTCTAATTCGTCAAATTAGACAACGAGAATTATCTAGTTTCTTCACTCATTCGGCACTATCGATTCCAGCGGCGTACCAAGGTTAGACGACGCCCGGGGCAAGAAACAAGTTTGGCGCCGCCATATTCGAGCATAAGGTCTTTCGGTAGCAAGTGCATTGAAGAAAGTACTTGTGACATGGGACTTTTCGGCGCCCGGGGAATTGTCCTCCCCTTACCCCCTTCGTTACGCCCCTGGTCGAGCCACGTGTCGAATTACTAGTCCAGGGGTTCCCAACCGTTTCAGCATCATGGACCCTTTTGACGAATTGGCTGAAAGCTGTGGACCCCTTTCATAAAACAAGTCAGCCAGTCATTCCTGTTAGTTACAATAAGTGGTCTTTACCAGAAAAGGTTATTTGCTTTGCGTGCCAAAAATCATGAATGTTCCATAGAACTTATCCAGGGGTGTAGTTTTAGAAAACGAGGTGTAGATACGCCGTTCCCACACCACTGCACCCCTGATATAGGTTAAATTCGAACTCTAACACCAAATAATACTCAGATGACCTCACAGGCAAAACGCTGCTTTAGTTTTCGTAATCCACTAAGGCAAGCTATAACCTACTCCGCAACGGGCTGAAAACTTCAAGACTAATTACTCCTCTGAAAAGAAGATTGCAGAATTCGATAAATGCAAACAATCAGACGCAAATACCATTGGCGATGTCACAAACAGTAATTGCAAATCCATGCTACGGTACTTTATGCTACTCCAGGTGCTACACGTAGAAACTGAAATAAAAAAAAACTAAATCTTTAATAACGTTACTAGTGCAAAAAGGTGTGGGAACGCCGTTTTTTCCTAAGTTTTTCTTTTTTTCAGCGTGAAATTCGGCAACACTGTTTCCATAACTCGCCTTCTCACGCAGGACTGCGGAGCCGGAACCAAACATTTTTTATGCCTGGAGCTGGAGCCAAAGCCGGAGCCTAAAATTTGAGTTTTGGCTGCACAATCCTGCTCCTCAGGCGTCGCGAGTCGCTACAGTTTGGTTAGCCCCGCCAGCTCGCAGTTTATGGTCTCTTTGCGGCGTGTTTAGTCAGTGTGAGAGTTAGGGTTGACAGCTTGAGGTTTGAGTAGAGTTAGTGATAAAGGTTAAAAATAATGCTCAATTAATGGTTAGATTTGAAATTTTGATTTTTCAAATCAACTTAGCCATCTTCTCATCAGTATTGCAATCGGAGGGCCTAAGCCAGGGGTTCTCAACCGGGGGGATTCCCCACCAGGGGGGAATTTTGTATTAGGATTTTGTTTAAAATGTAATATAGTTTAGCTTATCAATTGTGAAGAGTTTAGTTTCTCTTCTTAGTATACTGATGTAAAAGTGTTCTTTACAAACTAAGTTTCTAAGGGGGGATTTTATCTGTGAATAACAGTTAAAGGGGTGCATGGGATAAAAAAGGTTGGGAACCACTGGCCTAAGNGGCAAGCACGCAAACTTCACGGTGTGNCAGCAAGCAACATTTGAGATCAAATGCCGTGCTCATTCCAAACTGTTTGTTCGTGCCACATAGGCATAGCGCAAATTCCGTTCGTGGTGCATCNCGCATACGACGCCGCGCCGACCGAGCAGCCACAACATAGCATAGCCTACCTAATGAGCAGAAGGATGAGTTGATTGATCCGCAAGGCAATAATCTTTTAGACGACAAGACAGTTGAGGAATTTTGGATTCATGTGATCGACTAAATTCTTAATGATGCTAAGTTGAACTCCACTCGCTTTTGTCTTTTGTTTCCACATATTTATGCAAGTCTGGCATCTCAACAATGCATTTTATCAAAACTACGCACAGAAATGGTCTTGAATCAGAGCAGGGTGGCCAAACTACAGTCCGCAGGCCGCATGCGGCCCACCAAATACCTTGCACAATTTTTTCAAGCACCACGTTTCCGACTGTGGACAGCAGTGCAACAGCATTGGCTGCTACCTGTCACATAAATCTCACTGTATCCATCCCTCCAGAGGCCAGGCAGTCGCGAATTCAGCCCTCGGGTCAAAACGTTTCGCTACCCCTGAATCAGAGGATAATTCTAAGATGTGCTCTGTTAGAAACTTTTTGTACGGATAAGCCACTCAAGAACAAACAGTATCAAACTTCCTATTGAATTTCATTAAATGACAACTTACATACCATTGTCAAAATGCACAAACATGTTCTTTCATATGGGCCAGATCTTGCGTTACCCTGTAGCTGCATTCTATTTGTCGTCGTTTGCAAGCTAGATCACCCACCGTGGAAAGTTTGGCTTTCGCTGTTTTGCTTTCATCCTTTCAAAACAAATGTCGTGGACCCCTTAAAATCTTTCTGTGGATCCCTGTTGGTCCATGCCCCATGGACCCCCGGTTGGGAACCATTGTATTGTACTAGTCCTTCGTGTCAGGGTCGCGTCAGAATCATCTAACATTTTTCGAGTTGTGTCAGAGTCGAGTCGTGATGACTTAGTCGAGCCGAGTCACAAGAACTAGCCAGTCACTTGGCATCATTGGCTAGCAGGCTTGAGTGAATGTCGAGTCAGATAATATTTACACTTTCCCCTATGTTTTTTTTAGCTACAAAGTCGTTTTCAACGAGCTACAAGTGGTGCCCAATGTTGCTTCAGCACTTTTGTTACCAGGCTACGTAGAATTGAACATTTGGTGGAAGCAGTTCGTTTTGCTTTCATTTCAATTTTCTCCTACACTCTCAGTCAATTCCACAAGTCTAGGCTAACCCTACTGCTACAAATATATCTCTTTGTCCTACATCCCACTCCCACAAAATATCAAAGTAAAAGCATGCAACTGACTGTCACGATTGGTGTCCAATGCAATATGCGCTGCTTTCCCCTAATTGAAAAGTGACCTTACTTCAAGAGTGGAATGACGCCAGCCTCGTCGTGGTGCACAAAAAGAAAGGCAACAAAACAGTCTGTTGCAATGACCGTCGTAATGGTATCTCCCTACTTGCTGGAGCCGGGAAAATCCTTGCTAGCGATCCGCCTTGCAAGTCTTTCTTGCAAACTGGATGCTGTCACAGAAGTTATCCCCTTGAGTGACAAACCAGACTTTGAAGAAATAGCCGCACCACTATCATGTGTTTCGTCGCCCGTCTCCCCCAAACAAAGTGCAGGGAGCAAAAACAACATTTATTCATAATTCATTGATTATACCAAAACTTTTGACACCGTCAACAGAGATCTTGTGTAGTTAATCCTCTCAAAATGTGGCAGTCCCCCCAAATTCACTGTCAACCTAAAATAATTTTATACGGACGTGTCTGCTCTCATTGTTGCTGGAGACTTGGCCTCTGAGCCCTTTCCTGTGAGTCAGTCGCTTCGCTGATCCGAACTCGAAAATATTTGGGCTTTGAACGAAGAAATGCAATGTGAAGTGTGAACTTCTACCGCAATTCCAAGCTCAGCAAAAGGAACGTTCCAATCTGTTCTGCGTCACTGGGGATGTTTTGCTTAAACTTTGTCTTTTCCTTGCTTGCTGCCTCTGTCATGGAACAGGCATCGCTTGGAGATGACCGTTGTACCTGTCAAAGTGGGTGTCAAAGAAGTCTGCGGTCCTGTCATTTTTCACAGCCTTTACCCTCACCTAAGGCGTTTTTTTCTCAACCTTTATCCTCATCTAAGGCAAAGCCTAAGCTTGAAACAACCGGTGGAATTCCCATCAACTACAGTCTGAATGGCACCGTGTTTTAAATTCCCCAAACTTCTCGCCAAGTCTAGCACCACTACAGTGTTCTGTAACAATCATGCTAGCGCGACCGCTGCATGCAAGCGAGAACGGCCGAAGAAAAGAGAAAGACCAAGCAAGCGACACGTAAAAGTGACTTCCATGCATATGGAAGTAAGAGCTCTTTTTGGCCGAAACGCCTAGCGCGCTAACGGCACCAACAACTGCCTAAATTAGCACCACCGAGGTTTCTGGTTGCAAGCCCACCCTGGAGGTGTGCGAACACAACCGGATCGCACACGCTTCAATGGCTCCCGATAACGAACACCTCCAAAAGTCCCAAGGGGACCCAAAAACCTCCATCCAGTTGGGTGAAATCGTGAGGGGTTGGGATGGACAACGTGCGTCGCGTGGAAAAAGCAACCAAAAGGAAGCAATAAAAAGAAGACAAAGGCTCAACGCACCGCAGCTAAGGCTCAACGTACCGAAGCCAAATCAAGCATCAAATGCACGTTATCGTACCTGGCTGGACTCTTGGTATTACTTGGCAAGATAGGTCAAAGAGAAGAGAGTGGGCAATCCAAAGACTTCGAGGAAGGAAAGTGATGTAGCAGTTACGCTAGCGCGACCGCTACATGCAAGCAAGACTGGCCCAAGCAAGGAGAAAGGGAAAGACCAAGCAATCGACACCTAAAAGTGACTTCCATGCATATGGAAGTAAGAGCTCTCTTTGGCCGAAACGTCTAGCACGCTGACAGCACCAGCAACTGCCTAGTTAGCACCATCGAGGTTTCTGGTTGCAAGCCCACACTGAAGGTGTGAGAACACAACCGGGTCGCACACGCTTCAGTTCCACATCCAGTGAGCAGGCGTTCGCCTGCAGCACAACCTAAGCACCATGAATGATTTACGCAGCAGAGGTGACATGAATTTAGTCATGGGCAAACCTTCGCCACTATCCCTTCACACTGAGCATAACTTACCGGGATTGAAGAGCACATCCCTCAAGTGGATAAGTTTTCCTGCGTGTGCAGCATTCTGTCAAAATGCTTGAAATTACCGACAAGATTCAGAACTGCAACTGTCAGACTACTGCAGTTTTCGCAGGCTTGGCAGCAGAGCTTTTCTAAACCGGAATCACTCAATCCAAACCAAGGTTGCGGTTTACTTGGACATTTGCGACGCACACAATCATTTACGAGAATATGTTTTTGACAAGAAGTATTTATTTGCTCGCAGATACACAACAATTCGATCAATCGCTGTGCAATAATCATGTGCATAAGAGCATGATTTGAAAAAATATTTTATTTGTATTTAAAAACGTTTCGAGCTTACGTTTTTTGCGCGGGCAGCTCATTCCAAATCTTGCATTCTGCAACTGAAGGGTCTTCTCATTCCACAATCTGTAACAAAGACATTCAGTCATTCAGATCTCAGATATGTCTGTTCTTTACCGTTTAAAATTGTTTCAGAAATGCTTGTAATACACTCACGCACAGTTCCTTGTTATATTTTCGGGTTGTAATATAAATCCGTCCCTGAATCTTGAAAAAATCTTGTTGGCATAAAAATCTTGTCCCAACACCATTCAGTTGATCCTTCTTGTTTCTGGAATTGCGGCTTTTGAGACGATATTCTTATTCAACACAAAATCCACTATCTACCAATATCCACTGTGGAAAACATATCAGGTATATCTGGAGATTCTAGAACAACATGCTGAACTGAGTATCCTACATCGTGCACTATGGTTTTGATCTATTCAAAGAAACAAACAGCCAAAAGCAATAGCCCGAAACCACAAATAATCTAGCGTTTGGTAGATTTGAGAAAAAGGAAAATTGTAGATTCCGCTCGGCAGAACACATTCGGTTGTAGGTTGAGGCGTAGTCCTTAATACTTCGTTTTTGTGTTGAGACGAAGCAAAGTATGAGTTTCATTTTTCAGGCAACATGCCAAGATTTTCTGTGGGATTTAGAATTTTGTGGAATCTGTGCGGAATCAACTTTGAAACTTTCGTTTCTCGTGTGTGGGAACGAATGTAGAGCAAATATTCTGGTGATTGGAGAAGATTTGAAGTTAAAAAATGATGCTCAGTTTTCCTCCACCGTCTTTGTTCAGCTTATCCTTGGTCCAATCCAATTGCCATGTTGTCTCGCATTTTATATTTTAAGAATTTGCATGGCAGCACTGGTTTGATGTTGCGTTCCCAAAATAGAAACTTGTGATGTTGTTTCCCATCGCATAGAAAATTACTATTTTTTAAACAATAGATTCGCGTTGATTTTATTTGCGCGTTGATTTTATTCACAAACTGTAGTCCTTGACTTTGTTGTTATGTATGTTCAAAAAGATTTTCATAAATGTTTGTTCATGTTTCTTGATGAATTTATTTTTTGTTAAATCCCTCTATGTCTTCTACATTGTTAAGAAAACGACCAGGTAACACTTTTGAATCGTAAACTATGAAAGGTGATGGTGAGCATGAACAATTGAAATATGCTTGAAAAAGTTGCCACTCGCTAATTTATGAAATGCAGTAGATTGCGACTGAACTTTTGAGATTTGCACTTCTATTGATGTGTTTTGAATGCAGGAGGAATGTTTTGACCATTGGAATTTTTTGATCAATCTTGGTCCTTTTTTTAGGACCAAGAAAGACCATTTCCATTGGCGCTTTTTTGCGTTGTTGTGTTTCACTTGACTGTTGTATCAGCTGCTGTACAACTACCCAGGAGTGGGCAAACATTTCTACGGAGGGCCACATCGAAGATTTTGTTGCTACCGAGGGCCGCATGCTCGTGTTACATATAGGCCTATTACATCTATAACCGCTTTGAAAACTTTAAAAAAGTTTTACATGAGCTATCACAAAATGAAGGTAACAATTGACTTGTCTGAATAGTCACTTCCGGTTGAGTAAAACTGCGGTTTCGCATGAAATGCGCGGAAAAAAAACTTGATAATTCTAATCTAATCGGTAAAATAATAAAAATTACTTTAACATAGACTCCAAATAATAATATCTATATGTATGTGTGACTGCTCTGCAGGCTGCACAAAATGCGCTCGTAGGCTGCATGCGGCCCGCAGGCCATAGTTTTCCCACCTCTGAGCTAGCCCAATAATGATGAAAATCGTAACTAATCTGATTTATTATGAAACGGACGTCTTCCTTTAAATTGGATTTTTATAGGGTATCCTAATTCTTACACAGCGCCTCTGTTGGGTATTCACAGGGCTCCCATTGCTGTTTTTTCCACCCAGATCTGTTTTTTTTAGTCCATTTGGGTGTCTTCTAGGTTCAATTTTGAAAAACCTTATTAAATCTAGTTTTTTTTAAGATAAAATTTGGCAACGAGCTATAGTAAATATAATAGTAAAATAAACATATCTTCTGGTCATTACAGTCAGTGTGAATGAGTGTTCACGTGCGTTCATCTGGTGAAAAAAGTACTTAAATCGGTGAAACAAAATGTCTTCAGTCGGTTTTGTACCCATGTCAATATGATCATTATCAAATACTGGGTTGCTTGTTCTTGTTGGCTAGGTTGCTTGCCATTCAGTAAAGACAGCCATGCAGTTCGCCAGTTGCGTGTACAGCAGAAGTAACCTCAATGAATAACAAATGCTTGTAATGTATAAACAGTGGAAGATTAGCATTTGGGTGAATGGTTGTTATCACAGACGCCAGCTGAAGAATTAGATGAAACAAAATTACAACAGAATGATTGAATGTTTGAATTCTTTGGGTGCCCTATTTTAAATTCATGCAAATTAGAACACAGTTTGCATTGGAGGAAGTATCTGAAGCTTAGGAATTTTAGATTCTTTTACAGCTCAAGATCTCACAAAAGATCCAAGTTCAATGGCAAATGTGGCCCTACATTTTGCCTATCTTGTGCCTGAAGGTCAGGCTGGAAGCCAGGTTATTTACAGTCATTTTTCTGTCGTAGACCAAACTATTTTAAAGTCAATTCGATCATAATGTTCGAAAACATAAACTAGTGAATGCTGTTATGGCTGATTTTAATACTAATATGAGACAAATGACCAAAACTTCTCAGAAAAAAACAGGCTGGAGGCTATAGCAATAGTTTAGGGATGTGTCTTACTCCTTGTCTAGTAAATATCCTTGAATTCTGGTATCATCGGTGTAACATGAACATCAAAAAAGATGGCTTAGATAACTTCATGTTTGTAAAACTTCATGATTTAATGGCCATTATTTGTAGTTTGTCACATTTTACAGCATTACTGAAAAAATATTTTTACTTGTTAATCATGTTAAAACAAAAACAAACTTGCTAAAACCAAGACTGTTAGAAGCTAGCAAAATGTCTACTATATACCTAAGCCTGAAAAATGAGACATGTGGATAACAGAGTATGTTATCAGCTTTATTTGTTATAAAAGGAGAAAAAGACAAGGTGATTAGAAAACAAAAACACATGATATTTACAGTTGAGAAAAAAAATATGCAGATAGAAAAAAACACAATAAACATCAACATGACAGTAACACAGGTGATGGTGGGCAAGCAATGGGTGAAGAATTGAGGCATGTACAGATGAGCAGGTGAGGCAGGCATACAGGTGAAGGAAGCGAGCAGCAATAATGGTTTTGAGGCAGAGACTAGAGCAAGGCATCATGATACAACATTTCATTACAAAAACAAGTAGCACGGGCAGAAAACAATGTTTATACATACAAATCGTGAAGAAATGTAATTTTACCCACAGACCATAGTGGGGTGGGTTGCATGGATAAGTTGTTCCCAACCAGATCAATGGTGTCATCATGAAGTAGAAGAGTAAGGGGTTGAGTAACAGAAAAATGATCCAAATGTTGATTATAATGCTGCAGACACACAATTTTGAAAAGGAACCATAAGTAAATCAGTATTTTAATCACAGTTTTACCTCATGTATTTGCATTCATATGTCTTTTTGCATTTCTGTATTTTTTTGGTAGACAAATGTTTTTTTTTCATGAGCAATCTGGGTTTCTTAGAAATTATAGAATGGGAGCCCTGGTTAGTCAACGGAAGAGGTTATCCTTATAAGTTATACTGTAAGAGTGTAATAAATAGGCCTACCTCAGAAGAGATGTTTCAAGCGAAGTGGAACATTCTGCATAGAAGCCTAAGCCATTTGCTATATCACAAGACAATGCCTTAGTTTCATCGTGATCATACTATGATGAAGCTACAGATCATAGGCTATGCAGTAGTGAAAATACAGTAGCTGACAATTTAGCAAAATTACACTGCACAAGGAGACAGCAAAACTTACTGAAAACACAAACATTCGGAGAGCAATTGTAGCTATGCATTATTGAAACAAAGGCAAGTGGCGGGCAGTACTGTAATACTGGTTAGCATATATTGGGAAGGTACTGTCTGTCTATTTTACCACCAAGATGCTGGAAGCAATAGATCGGCTGGAGCTATTGTGCCGCCAGTCGAACATTCGGTTTCGTGGCATGATGCATGATGAATAAAAAGGTCAGTTTGTCACAAAATCGCCATACTGCTCGTAGAGTAGCGGTTATGCTTAACGTCTGGTATGCCATTGCTTTTTTCGGTTCGACTCTTACCTTGGTGACTTTTCTTTTTCTTTTTTCAAAACTGTAGGGTTAGCGTTAGGGTTTAGGGTTAGTGTTAGCGTTAGGTTAAACAAGGGTAACGATGCACAAACTACGGCAGCATGCGGCCTTCGATAATGAAATTTGCGGCCATCCACATGCAATTTAGAATATAAGATTTGGTGGCCGTGCTGGCATATATTGAAGCAAACGAAACGCATGGCAAGAAAATCAGTTCACACGATGCGTAACAATCTGGATGGTGATGTCACAAAGAGTTATAGAATGAATACGCAATGTATGTTTAAATGTGTTGTCTGTTGGTTGGCACCAGTGTTGCCAACTGGTATATATATTTATATATATATATATATATCTATCAAATTTTTCAAATTTGGTATTTTTTCAAAGAGCTTGGTATATAAATTTTTGATTTGGAACATATGAAAATTTTGGTATATTTTTGTTGGAGGTTTTATTTGAGATTTTAAACAAATTTATTTGGTTTATTACAAAGCGGAAACAGATAAACCTATAGTGGTGTTAAAGCTATATAAAAAAGTTTAGTGATTTTGCTTAACATGGAAGTGACCATGCACTTTGGGTGAGCGGAAAGCAAGATTTGAGGAAAGCTGAGAAGTTCTGAAAAAACTGAACTTACCTCTAAGTATGGGCTTTTAGTCAGCCACTGCATCCAAATTTGGGAAAGCTGCAGATGGGAGTGCCAGAAAATTTAGCAAAGGGTGACTGACAGAGATCACATGGGTTGTAAAGCAGTATTCTGCTGGTGCTGTGTATCCCTTTTGCTAATAGTGCAAAAAGAAAATTGCTAGCTATTACAGAGCATAATAATGTCCTGGACCACAAAGGAAATGAGAAGGTAGTTGGAAGTGTCAGAAGGTTTAATTTTCCATTGGTTACTTAATCTGTCACTGCTAAAGTAAAGAAAGTAGAAATTGAGCTTACGGCATCTCTATGATGGCACTGCTCAATAGCAACTGTTAATCATCCACGTATAACAATCAAAAGGCATTGAAAAAATAAAAATAAATTGTTAATTTTTTGTTACAGATATGAATTTGGTATCTATTTGGTATTGTTGCGATCGGAAATCCCGAACGGCATGTGCGCAAAGCTTCGCACCGTGGCAGCAAGCAACAATAAAGATCATGCTCGCAATCTCTCTTTCCGTATGCTAGTCGTTGTGTTCAATCGTTTACACGTTAATATCGGCAGAGCTACCACGTCGCAATCTCTCTTACTATTGCTTGCTCACGCTACACATATGATGTTATTCTTCCCGCACATCCCGTTTGTGGTGAATCACACAATCAACGCAACACCACCGGAGAGGTTGCAACAGTATATTTTTAGACTAGATTTGGTATATTTGTTGTAAGAACAGTTGGTAACACTGGCTGGCACTAGGCAGTATCTCATAAATATAACTCGAACTCGATGGTGGCGTACTTCATATAACTAAAAGCAATGTGGCCGGCAATAGCAAAAAGGTTGTACACTCCTGGGTTAGGGCTACGGTTAGGGTTAAGGTTAAGATTTATCTTTTATGTTTACTTAATTTCTGCCAAGCCTGTTGCTGCCGCCATCTTGGCGGCGAAATAGACATTGCCTTGCTATTGGGAATATAGCTAAAACCATATGAAACTCGCACACAGGCTAGTAATGCAAGCAGCATTCTCTATGAGCACAGCGAGGACAGGCACTGGTGGTGGAAGTACTGTCGCTCTCTTGTCCCTTGAATCACCTAACAAGTTTCTTTGCAAGGCTGCTCAAAACAATGGCTGTTGGGCTGTGAACTCGCCATAGGCTACACACCATTGGTTTCAATTTTGACAAACATAGTTGAAAGCAATCAGTAATTATTAACACTTTCAGTGCAGATTGACGTGTGTGTTATTCATTCAAATGTGTTAGGTATGTATTGACATGTATATGTGTCACAGAAATTAAAACGACAGCTTTTTTCTAACTAGTTTTTCTTGCAATGAAAATTTCCACAAAGTTTTTTCATGCCTAGATACAATAATCCTGAAAAATTCATGCAAATTGACCAAAAACGTATTGAGTTATGAAGTTTGTATCAAGCCACCTTGCTAGGCCTATGCTGTAAGACCTTTTAAAAAAGTTAGGTGCTAATATAGCTATTGTGCAAAATATCTTTTTTGTACTTGTTTATTTGCATAAAAATATTGCAATAATGTTCCTTGTTCTCCATAGCACTATCTGCATAACCTGTAAAAATTTCAGGTAATATGAGCAAGAACTTCTTTAGTTAAATGCAGTTTGTGGTATCTAGCAATATTTTGCTAGATGTAAGCTGCAACACCTTTTGCAAAACATTTAGGTTTTGACAGTTGTTGCAAATAACAGGATTACTTTTTTTGTATTTGTGTTTTTGCAAAAAATTTCTGAAAATATGTTTTGTATATATACACACATCTCTATGTGCATCACCTTCAGAATTTTGAAACACACTACTTTTGATGAAAATCTTCAGAGTTACTCATCATTATAGGCTATTTTTGGCATTTTGTTTTACAGCGTCAGCCTTTGTTGCTACGACGCTTACCTGAATGGCGCTGTTATTATAGTGGCACTAAGCAAAGGTGTTCAACTGTTCACAACTGCCGTGTTCCATATTAAGGTTAGATCTCTGTACCTAGGGGCCAAAGTCAATACATCTAAATGTTTTTCTGTCACTTGTCAATCCAAATGGGAGATGAATCCGGGTTAATGACCGTTTAAGAATAGAGTAAATTTTTTTTGTTTCTTGGTAGTTTATTGTACCATGAAAAAATATGCTGTTCTGGGTTTAACAGTCATTGGGCTATACTTAAGATTTGAAAAAGTGTACTTGTGACTTTTTTATCATTAGGCTTGGCATTAGTAAGTGGATGAAAACAAAATGTTCAATTACATTTTTATGAATGACTTGTTTCTCGGGCAGTATTCAGTTACACAAATATTGGCATAGCTAACTTTTGTACTACTGCATAGGGTTCATGACACCATGACAAAGCTATAAAGCATGTGTAACTAAGGGAACATTTTTAGTTTCTGATAAGTGACGTTAATCTTTTTGTATACAGTTCCGTTCCATTATTGAATAGTTATTGATAATGGCTGTTAATGCATTGGTCTACCACCAAAATAGTGTTGCAGATGTTGCAAGAATATTGTTATAGATGGTTGTGGAAATTGTATAAACGTTTTGACTTCTGGCAGATACTTCGCAGCCTTATTGTTGTTTCTCTGTTTTTGTTGCATATAGAGACTGTTGCCCGTTATGTCTGTACAATGTTTTCATATTTTTAATGTTCAATTTCTTTTTTAGTTTGTGGGGTTATGATTTTAGAATAATCTTATATTTGTGACTTTATTAAATTTTTCTCCACAGTTCTAAAGAGTATCTTTAGGTCATATAAAAAATATTAATATTAACACATTCGCTGCTGGGTTAAGAATATATCGTACTTTGAAATCATGTATTGAGCTGCTATTTTCACACCACTTTGCAACTTCATAACTTGCTAGTCAATTGTGCTAAAGAGCTATTCAAACTTTCAAAAGAGTTGATGAGTCTTCTAGTTTGCAAAGAAAAAAAATTTCACTATTGGGTTTCGAATTTTTGTGGGTGACGTCATAAGTTAGATAGGTTTTAGGCCATTTTGGCTCAGGTTGCCTCACCCTGGGCCCCAACCGCAAGAAGGAAGTATTTCGCTCATATTTTTAGTGGAAACTAGGCTAAAATCCCAGGTCTTTTGAGCCTATGATTGGCTTTCTAAGGTCTGGTTCAAAAGTTAGGGTAAAATAACTAAAATTTAGGTAAAAATCTTCTTGGGCAATTTAATTTTTATCAAAATTTAGTTTTTTTGGCCATAAATTTTGAACCAGAAACCTTAGAAAGCTAATCAAGGGCTTAAAAAGACTCAGGTTTTTACCAAGTTTCCACTGAAAAC
>JGI24021J15306_10003411_pt1 | contig 17899 bp, 10 predicted proteins | sample Ectturendosymbi1_FD_15306 | JGI IMG/M metagenome (IMG submission 15306)
AATGACAACTCGCCTTTCTTATCTCCTAAACCCTTTCTTATTTGCCACTGCTTTAACCAATGAGATCTCTTCTTTTCTGTATATAAACCAGTTCGGTAGTATTTCCACTTCATTCTGATGATATCCTCTGAAAAGTGTCAGAAGAAAAGCTTTGGGATGAATCTCCTACTTCACGCCATGCTCATTGTTTCTTGTTATCAGTAAGTTGCATGTTATGCGTGGTTAAAAAGCATTGCCCTGAGGAAGCCCACTTGAATAGGTGGGCGAAATGTCGGCTAATAATAAAAAATCGCCAGAAGATCTAATTTATCTGATTGATGTATCTTTCTGTTTGTGGTTTTATTCTGTTGCAACACAAAATTACCTAGGCACCAAAACTTCGGGAAGAAATGTCATTCAACACAGAATAATTTCAATGTTAACGCCGATTCCTTCAAATGCATTTGCAATAATTGGTTTGTGTGAAAAAACATCGCCAAAACAGCCAATGAGTACGTCAAAAATAGCCCAAAGGCCACATTTAGCAATAATTATCTTGTTGTAAAGATAACAATCTTTCATTCTGCATCTTTCATTCCACGTTTTGGCATGTGTTTATACTTAAATTAACATCCAAAACCGCTCGACACAAGGTAAACCCTCAACGAAAAAATCGCTTACGACAGGTTTTATGCTTTTAGCGCTAAGCGAAGAGTTTCGTGTCTCATGGACCTCTACATGTACTCATAATATTTTGTCTTGACGTTTGAGTTAAGTAGTCACAAGTCTTTCAACAAGATTAGACTATAGCGCGACTCAACACTGTTCATCTGCTTGTTAGAAGTGAGTTCCACTGTATTTTTTTAACGTTCACCTGTACATATAGAAAATCTTGCTGTTCTCTCATGCCGTTGCATTGTTGGCTGAACACTGCACAAAATTAGTTGCTTGATTCCATTCAATAAATCTAATTGCTCTTGTGTATTTTTCTTTGATTTATGACTGCTATTTCAAGGAATGAAGGCGACCTGCTGAAACAAACAAGTTTGAAGACAGGAAATAAATTTAAGCAAACTCTCAGCTCACGTTTACAAAAACTGTGATCATTCGTTACTTTTGTTTTTCTTTCAGAAATGACGACGATGGTAATGTGGAATACGATCCTTACAGTGTTTGGGGTGGAAGGAGAAAGAGAAGTTTGGAAACATACGAGAACGAAGTCGATTTGACTGAGCTTCTTGCTGGTAGTTAAATGCATTTTTTGCTGAAAACTACAACATTTCGATCGGAAAACGTCTCTCCTCATTTCTCGTTTTGAAAATCTGAGAATGCCGTTTTCCTGAGCGCTCACATCAATGTGCACTTATTACAACGAATTTAACTTGCATACAGCATTTTAAAAAAAAAAAGTTAGGTCTTTTTGAAAAATGTTACGAAGATTCGAACCAAAAGCACCCAGAGTAATGAAAAAAATTTTTCATGAGCCTCTTCCAACCATTGGAGACGTGCTTAACTTGAATTTTGAAATAAGGTTGAACTTATCGGAACGTTCCCTAGTGATAAACATGTGTTTAAAGTGAATTTTTGCAAGGAAGAACTTGTACAAAGCTTGCTTTTTATAACTGCTTTGCAAAAAAGAAGCTTAGAAAGGAACGTAGAACTACCATGCCGATACGCTTAATAACTTGTTAGTAGCTTACTTTCAATCGGGATTACGTGTTGATTTGTTATGAGGATAAGCTTTATTTAAGCAACGTGGTATTTTTGGGAATGTGCACAAGAAAACTAGTACAGCTAGGACAGACTTCAAGTAAAACATTTAAAACTGGTATGTAACGGAAACACCGAAGTGTTTGTGTCTGGGCACGCAGTAAACCTTCCATTCAGAATTCATTAATCACAAACCCACACGGAACGCCCAACAATATGGATGAAAGCACGTAGGGGGGGCCAAAAATGATTTACTGCAAGAGACCTCTCTGGAACTATTTGTAAAGGAGTTTTTTGCAAAGAGTCGAACTTAAACTTCATTTTTTTATCAAACAAAATCATAGTTTTTCTTCGAGCAAAAATTGTTGTTGATAAGATTCAAAAACATAAGTACAAACATTTCATGAAATTTCTGTCACCAACTTTTTCGAATTATTATGCTTATAATAGTATCAAGTTCAACATGAGGAAAACAAGCGTAAAAACGTTTCTTAGCCAAGGATATCCGGATATCTTTTGTTTCTTGTCGAAAGTATTTTTAGCAAAAGTTACTGTTGAGAATCTCCGACCAACTGCATATTGAAACATAATGGATTACTTTATTTTAAAAACGTTTCAAACGTTGGTTATCCTCGAACCTTGTGTGTGTTTCTCACATTTATTGTATTGTGTAACGTCTTTACTCCCACACGCAAAACGCTAGACTTTTAACATGCATCGCAGTAAAGAGATAAAGAAAGCACAAATACATGAAAGAAGACGAGGATGTATACTTTGTGGTAGTATAGAGTGTACGCTTGATGACGCTAATGCATTTACTGTACTTTGATGAAATACAACCTTTTTAAGACACACGCATTAATGAATGACGCCATCATGATTATTATAATGAAGAACTGCAATGACTTCCAAGTACATCGATTTATAGAATGCTTGAGGGAGTTGGAGGTTGCAAAGGACCAAGGGTCATCTACGCTGCAGACCCCCAAGCAGAGAAATTGGTCAGAGAAATCATAAAGAATCTTCAAACTAGGATTTGCATCAAGTCTTCATTTATTTCAGATTAAACTTAAACGAAATTTGCTTTGTAAAGGCGTAAATACCAATAAGACAACATTCTACTAAACAAAATGAATCTTCACTTCATTTCAGTTTCCTGCACAAAGTTTCTAATTTTTTTAGTCTTGGTCTTGTAATATAAACGTCATGAAAGGACGTCTTTACCTGTATTGATCAGCTTATCACCCTGTTGTCCACATATTTAAATATCCGTCATTGATATTCAGCTAATCATTTACATACGTTTTGATATTTAGCTAGAGATCAAAACCATATATAAGGAAGAATCTGTCAATTCTAACAAATAATGCTCAACTTTTATCATAATCAGCTCATGTTTACAAAACTTTACCTGCCTCTGGTAACTTTTTTTTCTTTAATCCTTTTCCGCAAAAAAACTGAAGGACAGGCTTATAAATTCCAGTAATTTGTATGAAACAAATGAATGATGGTGTATGACGTATAGAAGAAGAAGATGCAAATAAAATTAATTTGTTTTTCAGATTGACGGCAATCGGATCACAACAAAAATGAAGTTCTATATACTGATGCTAACAGTGTAACTGACGTTTATTGTGCTTTAGTTTTTTCACTTCTGTCAGCAGACTTAACATTCACAGTTGTCTTAATTTCTTTTATCGGAATTGTGAACACTGTAAATTGTAATGTGTAAATTTGTGCATTCATGTATTTCTGTTAAAACAAGAATTGTNTATTTACTTGCTCTTACATTCAACACAAAATACATATGAAAAGAATTTAGACCGCCCAGANTGAGTGAGTGATAAACTTTCCAGTATTTTGAAGAGTTAGCTGGTTTGGAATGCTCAATGCATTGTTCAACCAAAAATATTTAAGAGTTATGTTAATCTATCGATGTCTATAAGCCTAAAAAGTTATATAATACTTTCAATTGATCTACACAGCTATGTTTATGCCTAGTGTAGAGAAAATTCATCGAATTGTTAATTGAAAACGTAAGATGCTTGAAAACTGTCACAAATGCAAATATTTGTCAACACTTGAAAAAATTTAAAAATAAAGTGAACTCGTCATCGCAAGTGTCCTTGCGCAAAGATAAACTTCAACGCCACTCTGCTTGATTTCATTTTATATCGCTTTCACTTGCTTGGTAAGACTTCATAAAAAAGCTGAGTTCTTTCTTAAAAAGCTCAACGAATGAAACTAGTTTGGAGTAACGATAGACAATTTCAATCGGGCAATCCTATTTTGGAGTTGAGTTGAGTTTATTTGGCGAAAGTTAAGAATTTCAAAGACGAGAAAGAAAGTATCTAAAGGTCTGTGATCTTCTAATTCGCGTGATCTTTTTATAAATTCCCCGGTGGTGCATTGCTGCTTCAAAGACTTGTTGCTGCGATATTTAATTTGTAGTGAAGGTGCACTTTGGAGTCAAACTGTCGTGGACCGCTACAGGAACCGCTACAAGGTCCGCTAGAAAACCAATATAGCCAGGTCGGTGAAACCTTAAACACTGGCGTGTTCCACTCCATTTTTTATGTTCCACACAAATTTACTTTTTAATGTTATGATAACTCAGCAGGCTGAGTTTCAGAGAAGAGATACTTGCCGCGGGTTTGTACAACAAGATAAGACACTGATGATATTCAAGTGTATTTCAATAAAACTAGTTAGAAGTGATCAGGAGTTGGAAGGTCTACTTCACTTACTGTGGTATTATATGCTGGTGCGAGGTCCCTGTGAGGCGAAATAATAACACCAAATCGAGACCAGCAGATGCAACTGTATTTTTCAACGTTAGCAGTGAAATAGCAAGGAACAGCAGTAGAACTTTAGAATATGAAATATATGGACAGTGATATACCGTCCTAACATTGATATTGTTACAACCATGTGCCCTTGCGTTGAAATATTGAACTATTCGCCAGAACCCTCCAGGCTGCACAAAACCTTTCAATACAAATCCACTTAAAATTATAAATGGAAAATCTACTGGACTAAAGATGGAACGGAATTGATGCTCACCTTCCTAAAGATCAGCGTTCATCGGTGGGGCACGCCTGTATTAACGGCATGGGTAAACCTGCTGGGGCCGTGAGTTCCTGCCAGCATAGCTCTGTGATTTGTTTTTTTGGCCTTAACGCAAGTACACTTGTCAATACAGACACAGTAAGTCCGGGGGCAGTGAAAAGCCTCTCGGTCATCACGTCTGCCACCACCCAAGCACTTGTTATCAAGCACCCTAAACGAACATGCTCACTATAGCCCTGCACTAACCAGTAGAAGCGAAAGCAAAGAACAGAACATTGCTTTACCCTTAATCGATCATACTTGTATAATCTACCAACCAGAGCATAATGTGAACTTAAATAAAAACGTTGAAATAATGGATACGATACACATGCCAGATAAGTTTCGGGCAAACCTTGCTAGATAACATCACTAAACATAATATCCATAGACTGCAGACATCATCTATTTACACAGTGGCTAATTAAATGAATGGCGTATTTTTTCTACAGCACCAAAGTTTGGATTTCATATCTGGTGGAACTTCTTGCCAGATCTTTGGGCCCCAGTGAACTATTGATTTTTTCCCGTTTCCGTTCTAATTTTCGGTGATACATAGTTGCCTTTTTTGGAGTGTCTGGCGTTATAATTGTGTTTCCAATTTACTCGTTCAAAATTTTTGAAATATCGTCCGGTAAGTGGTTAATGTTTTCTATGTTATTCATGACTTTAGCGATTCCCAGTTTGAAAACATCGTTTAGGGGCAGCAGGTTTAATTCGTGGAACAACAGCATCGAAGCTGTATTATGACTAAACGTTATAATACGTACCACACGCTTCTGAAGTTTGGTTAAAGGATCTAAGACAGACGTAGCAGCACATCCCCAACTGGTTATACAATATTGAATGTGCGGACAAAGCTGTGAAAAATACACTTTTTTAACCATTTGTGAGTTGGAATAGTTTTTGATCTAGGACAACGCCCAACAACCATTTGATAACTTACGGGAAACGTGGGCAATATGTTGGTTCCAAGTTAAGGAATCATCTAACATCACCCCTAAATACCTGATACACTGTTTTTGAGATATTTCATGTCCTCCGATGTTTATAGGAAAGTTGTATTTTTACTTTAGTTTGTAGGGACAGATAATTGTCAGAAATCATAGTTAAGTTAGTGTCATCAGCAAACATGCGGACACTGAATTCAATTGCCAAAACCAAGCCATTAATATAAACTAAAAATAGAAAAGGCGGCAGTGCTAATCACTGTGGTACTGCACAAGTAACAAGTTTCTCATTCGATTTCAAACTATCAAAAACTGTTCTCTGATACCGGTNTGTTAANGTAGCTTTTTATAAGCTGCAGAGGCAATCTCTTACTCCGNATCTCTCCAGTTTGCTCAATAGGATCGTGTGATCAACACTATCGAAGGCTTTAGCTAGGTATAACAAAATTGANCAAGCTATTTTTCCTTCATCCAAACATTGCAGATTGCACAAACGCATTACAAATACTGGAACAGCGAGGGACGTATTATGATTTTGCCGAAATCCAAACTGCTGTCTGTTCAGTAGTTGGAAGCTTGAGAAAAAATTGTTTAATTGATTGTAAAGACATGTCTCAAATATTTTTGCAAATGGGGATAACAAGGAGATAGGTCTGCAATTGATGCAGATTTCATTTGGACCACTTTTGTGTACCTGGATTACATACGCTAATCTTAGTATATCTGGAAAAACTCTACTGGTAATTGAATGATTGTAGAGATTGCATAGAATAGGAGCTACTTGCAGAGTGTTTTATGCATTTTACTGGTATGCTACGTGCGCCAGAACTTTTGATGAGTCGAGGCAACAGATAGTGGTTAAAATTTCATTGTGGTTGATAGGCATCAGAAACAGATTTTGGGAGTTAAAACGAATTAAAAATTTGTGNAGAATATCAGCATCAGTGGGGACACAAATGCTTAATACCATGCGTGAGTCTATTGTGGAAAGGTAGTCATTGACGTANTNANAAATTTCATTGATATCAGTGATNATTCGGCCGTCAGTCGCAATAATTTTAGTAAGATAAAAAGTCCTATTTTTTTCGTCTTAATAAATCATTAATTCCTTGCAAAACCTTTCTTGCGTTAGCTTTGTTTGTTTCAAATAAGTTGTTGTAATACAATTCTTTTGACTTTTCCTTCAAGTGAGTTAAATTGTTTCTGTACATTTTATATCGCTGAAAGCTTTTTGTTGAAGTACGTTTGTTCCATTTTTTATATAATGTATTTTTGGTTTTAATCGAAATCCTAATTCTTTTTGTCAGCCACGGTTTCTTACGAAATTTCATTTCTGTTCTACTGGGTTCTTTTAAGGATGGATGTTTGTTAAGTACTAGCACAAAGTTTTCAGTAAAGATCCTAAACAAATTATCTACAGGTGCGGAATAAAGATTTTTTGTAATATCTTCATTCATTATTTCCGACAAATCAATTAGAAAAGCTTCTGACTGAAAAAATTCCAAGCTTCGACGCCACAGAGGTAGATCAGCTTCTCCGTTCCAACAAAGCAGTTCTGAAAGGGAGCATTAATCGAAGATAAAGATCATCAATCGCAATAATATGCAAAATAATGATGAATCAGGGTGTTATTTTTGTTTGTTTTTCAATCTGAACTTGACGACTTGCCGAATCCGCAGAGGGTGTGAACACCTCTCTAGCTCAGTCGGCTGGCGACTTATGACGTTGCAAAACTTGATCAAAAAAGTTGCCGTCGAGGGACTTAAAGGGTTGGCCTGTGGTGTGATGATTTTGTTTTAGAGTAAAAACTGTAAGCGAACAAAGGATATGCCTAATATTTCTATACGAAAGTGCTCTAGATTGACCTTGTCGAGGCAAGATAATCGGAACCGATAAAAAGGCATTTCGTCAATTTTAAACAAAATGTTTTTTCAGATGCACAAGTTTAGGTCAGCATACATATAAATCATTTTCCTTTAAGTCCCGCGTGCGCCACTTTTCTTGCAGAGCTTTGCAATCCTATAATTCGCCAGGCGATTGAGCTAGAGAGCTGTTCAAACCCTCTACGGATTCAGCAAGACTTGTAGTCAAAATCGAAAAAAAAATTTTTCGCTTTCGGTGGGATGTTTTTTGGGGGTAACGCCACAAGTGGGGGTGTTTTTGGCTACCTTTACCTGGCCCTGGGCCCCAACTCATTGGGCCATTATTATGGCTCAAGATTTTTTTGGAAACTAGGCCAAATTCCGCGCGTCTTTAGAGTTCTTGAATGACTTTCTAGAATATCTGGAGTCGAAATTATGGCCAAAAAAAACAAATTTGATGAAAATTTCTGCACCCACAAACCCCAATCTAGGATGGAATAGCCCCTTCTCTAAATGGCCATCACTCGCCAGCGCATCGAGTTAGTGAGCTGTTCAAATCCTCTGAATGGGGAAAGACTTGTAGTTTAGNCTGAAAAAATAANTTTTCGCCGTGCGATTTCGGCCTTTCTGGTTATGTTTGCAAAATCGCAGGTTGTTTCGACATGTTTTGACAGATTTCTNTAAACAATCCGTAACGTCAACGGCCCGGGAGAGTGCGTGAATCGAGCAGAATCAGCGGCGCGAAACCGCACGAGATTTAAATGCATTTTAGGCTATATTACGAGGTTTTAGAGGGTTTGATGGACTTTTTAGCATTTCTGGTTGATGAGTTATGGCAAAAATGGTAGAATATTAATTAGGTAAATCCCCTGAAGGCCCTTGGAAATCCTGACATATTTGGAATATTTTTGGCATAACTTTTGAACCCGAAACGCTAGAAACTTGATCAAGGGCTCTAAAAACGCGTATTCTAGCCTAGAATCCACAAATACTGCGAGCCACAATATTGGGGTGAGGGATCAGATGATTACGTTTTGTAATTAACCAAAAAACAGACCGCCATGATGAGCCCATTGGCCCAAAACCCCCATCCAAATTAAAAATATTTTTTTTTATTCTAACTACACGACGTAACCAGTCATTACAGGGTTTGTGCGGCTCTCTAGCTCAATCTGCTGCCGAGTTATGGCTGGCCAAATTTGGCCTGAAAGGGCAATTTATGTCTTTTCTGAAAAGTTTTGAATTAGGCCAAAAACTGGGTTTTTGACCCATAACAGATATGCTAAAAAGTCAATCAAGGGCTCTATAGACGCGGAATTTGATGTAGTTTTCACAAAAACTTTGAGTCAAAAGAATGGCTCTATGAATTAGTGCCCAGGGCAGGCCAATAGTGGCCAAAATGTCCAAACAATGTCTTTTTTTGTGACGTCACCTACAGAAAACCCCCACCGAAACCGAAAAATATTTTTTCGATTTCGACTACAAGCCTTGCCGAATCCGTAATGGGTTTGACCAGCTCTCTAGCTAAATTGCCTGGCGAGTTATAGGATTGCAAACCTCTGCAAAACAAGTGGCCCACGCGGGACTAAAAGGGTTTACGTCTAGCGTTTTGCCTGTGGGAGTGAAGACGTTTCACAATACAATACAAAATTATGTCTTGTAGTTGCAAAATTTTGTGATTCTTTTTGTAAGATTTGCAAATTGGTGAGCTATTACTGCTGTACGTTCAAATTGTAATAACATTATTATTTGAATGTTTTGATATTCTTTATAATAAATATAAATAAGCATAGAATTGTGTGTGGTCCTTATGGATAAAAAAAGTTTACAGCAAAAATAAACACACATTTTCTGTTTAAAGACGAATATTATATTTAGGGTTTTTCTTTAGTAAAAATTGGGCTTATATCTAATATTTCAGTTATTGAAAAGCGCACATTGGAACTTTGCCATTGGCACTATTTAGCATAGATACCCCTCTGGTAATAATTAGCTAAATCATATCTTGTGTGCAGTTGTTCGAAGGTAGCTACATATAAAATGACTGTATTCATATGGCGCTCCATGAGGCTCGCTTCCTCGGTGAGGACACACAACTTTAACATTTGAGGTAATCCTTATTAGTAAGATACGCCATTTTGAATTTTGTAACTGACATTCATAAAACCTTTCAAAACCACTTCTTTGCGCCTTTCTCACTCAAACTGACTTTCCATTTGTTATACTCTACAATCATTCACAATTACTCGCTTCACTACTGTTCTGACCTCTGGTACTGTGGGATCTGACTACTGCTAGCTACCAGTCGATACTAAAGAAAGATAATAGCGCGCTTTGCACTTGGAACAAATAAAACAGAGAGTTGTAACAGCAGCTGTACATTCCCGCTTGCTGACCAGGCTTTAATGATGTCATGCGACAGTTAAATCCGATGAGTCGTTTCGATAAACAGTCGGTTCGATAAACTGTCGTTCGATAAACTCTCAGTTCGATAAGCTGTCGTTCGATAAATTTTTGTTCGATAAACTATCCCTATTGTTTCGATGAACTGTTATTTCACAAATTGTTGTTTAATAAATTATAGTAGAAGCCTGATTATACGCGTCTGTTTGGTCTTCATTCTACTAAGATTCCACATGGTTCATAGAGTATAAAAGGAGTTTTTGTTGATGCATAGCCCCCATGATGTATAATTATTCACGGCCACATGCATTTTTATCGACAACCTTCGTCCGTAGGATTGCGGGTTGTGCACCCCTACTCCAGCACAATAGGTCCACGAGTTATGGCAGAAAGTGCCTCGAAGGCAATAATTTGGTGAATGGGCTTTCCTCAGATACCATCAGATTTTGGGGACGCGCCCCTGGAAGAAATAACATATAGATAGAATTTGTTCAACGCTTTTAGCCGTGGCACTTGAAAAGACCCAAATTCAATTCAAGAACTATTTAATGTGGGTTTTAAAAATTTCAATCATAGCGCAAGTTGTTTGATGTGTGCTTTTGTGTTATGCTTTACGATGCCACAATTACGATTGTGAGCTTCGGCTCTCAACCAATTGTTGCTATGAATGAGATTTAAATGTCTTTTCTGTAACGATTGTTTCTGAAATCAGACCCACATATCTGAACTTCCCAGAATATTCTAAAATATCGACAGACATCAGGAGGAGTAGATTAAATCCACATAAACTGTTTCATATTTGCAACAGTTACTGTCTATTGCACTATATGTATCCTCTCTGCTTCATGTTGCAATAATATCCCAAAGCGTTTTCCTTTCTTCAGCTGCATGTAAATATTTAAAAAAGTGAAGTTTGAAAGCAGGTAAATGCAAAACGTCTAATCCTTAAGTTTGAAATGAACAGAATGACTAAGTTTGAAATGAAGTGAAGCAGTTTTCCTACTCTTTGTTGGTTTCTTTCAAAGGCAGTATTACATTATTCGATACCATCGGTTTCTCAGAAATACATTTCTTTATATGTCGCTACATATAGAGTTTTGGAAGTGCAAACGCATTACACGGATTTGTAAACATTTCGCAGAAAAGAGGAAAACACAAATACACGAAATACAAGCATGAAGCAACAACTTTTTTATAGAATGAAACGCATTTGCTTTGGATGGTACATTGGTGCTTTGGTTGCTTTGGAAGTTATTTAATGCACGTGATGCATTACTTGTGTTCAAAAGACAAATTTGTATCGAAACATCAATATATCCAGTCTTTTATTGCTTACAACGCAACGTGCTAACTACAACAACATTTTCCATACTTTCATTGACGCAAATTCGTCCATGATTTCGTCAAAGTAAGTTTTCTCTCCTTCATCCCTTTCTGTGGTCATCAAAGCTATAGTAGACCATACAATCTTTTATGGCTCGTTGAGGCCCCGAGGTATGAAGTAATCAGGTTCAGTTTACTGAAAGATCGCTCGCAACTTTCAACAGATACGGCCATCTTCAGTGTTATTTGCAAAGCAATTCGAAGATTTGGAAAGACACTTTAATCACAATACTCAAGCTCTATACAAGACTGACAAATCTCTTCTTTGATGATATAACATCTTTTGCTCAATTGGTGCGGTGGCGATACTAGCTGCTGATGTTTCGAGGACTAACTATTAACTAAGGTTATCTTCTGTGGTTTTCGGACTGGGCCGTTGTGTTTAGCCTATAATCGGTCACGGGTAACCATCGAAGAAGTTCCGGAATAGGTGGCGGCAGCTCAGTAATTTGCAAATCTGCAGGACCTTAACAGTAAGATTTTCACAGCCACGGACTTAAACTCGACTCAACCAGATTCTGACTAATATTCTCTTGCCTGAAACACAGCAGCACAGACTGACTTTTAGCTTGAAAAAGACGGGTCTTGTAGATATGACAATCCAGCGTTTTTGTTGTGTCACAATGTCTGCCCCTCCAGTTGTACCCCAGTACCACAGTGTGTCAAAATACTTGATGAGGTTGGCCTTCACCGTCCGACTTTAATACATTAAATAAGGATGCAGCTGTGTTGATGCAGCTTTGCAGTTAGTGGTTGCGTGCGGCGCAAAATGTAACTTCCAAAAGTTGTAAATCACCAATTTAATTTTTGCTATGCAATTTTTGCGTCTTTATCAAAGTGGCGCCACTGCCACGAGCCATGTCTGCCATTAGTTACGTGCAGAGGTCTGGTGTTGCTCAAGGCGACTGCTTGATTGTATGACCCCTAGCAAATTCCAGTATTGAACAGTGGCGTATGGTAGTCATTGTTACTGTTTATACACTTGTGTGACGTCGCAATAAGATGTCATATTTACATTTCCAAACCAACGGTTTGGCGAATTTTGTTGACACAATCTGCATATTGTTTCACACGCACTCTCCTTACTCGTTTTTCAACAGTGTGTAACTGTATAAATTATTGCTGTACAAGTTACGAGATTGGAGCAACACACAGCACTCAACGCTAAGACAGAGTAGTTCATAACTGCAAAAGTGTCCTGTAACGGAAAAACAGGTGAGTAGAACACTTAGTGCAACGTCAGCACAGTTCACAACTGCAAAAATGTAAGGCTGTGCATAAAAACAGTGAAGCCAAACACGCTCAACACTACGACCGGGCTGTTCACAACAGGAAAAACATCAGGCTGAGCGAATGTCTAGTCGAATTGCAGTCGAGCAGAGATGGTATGCGGCTGGGATGACGGACACCCAGGGTAGACAGTGTGAAACTTGCTAAACTACACAATAATTGAGAATGCACATAAAGTATGCAAGAAATCTATCATTTTTTTATGTGACTGTCATATGTGAAACTATGCCCGTAGCTAGGCTTGAGAGTTTGGGATGGACAATGCATTTATTGGGTAATAAGACTTTATTTTTAATATATCTTTAAATAACAAACTTTCTGGGCACAACAGAATTTTGTGGGGCACAAAAATTTAGGAGGACTTGCTCAGGAATGCCCTTCTATGGCTACGGGCCTGTGCAAAGCTGCTGGGGGACAAAACAGATATGAGTTTGTGTGAGCTGTTATGATCAATCCGCCTGACCTGCCAAGTGCCAATTAATGATGAAGCTTAAAATGATGCACATATTGAACGTACGGGTGTGCGGCTGTATCAGTGCACATCCAGGGTTGCCATACCAAGGAACGAAACTGGAAACTAGTGATGCATCAAAAGTCAGCTAAACCAAGCAAGTTGAAACAGGATAGTTCTGATCTTTGACTCATAAAGTCAATTAAACGTCCATAATTACCTTTCAATCCTTTTTTGTGATTTTGTCTTGATCGCATGATTTGGAAAAAGATACACCATTGTCAGTTTGATTGGTGTGAGCCGCACACCTGTAGCATAGAACCCTAGTACTGAAGAATCTGAAATTTACTGGTATTTGAATAAGAAAACAATTTTTGAAAAATTGAACTTACTGTACGCTGTATGCATTAGGTGCCTTACAATAAAAATATCATCTAGCTACAGCATCTTAATTTTTCTAATTTAACTCTTTGGATGCCCCCTTCCCTGGTTGCCAGGGACCGTCGCACCATTCGCCCCCTCTCTTAAAGCCACTGCCTGCCATACTTTAGACAAGCCATTGCTGTGTATTGTAAATAAATGGATGCGATCAAAATGTGCAATGCCTTGCGCAATTCGATGTTAAAATTCGTTTCAAAATCGTTCCATTGCACGTGTGCATTTAAAACTCCCGTACATGGTTTGATAAAATTCGATAAATTGCCGTTCGATGAACTGCCTATTTAATGAAATGTCGTTCGATGAACTGACGTTCGTTGAATCGTCGGTTCACGAAGGCTCAGCATTTGTAAGCAGAACAGAAACAATGTAAAAACATGAAAATGTCTTGCACCACTGCCAGCGGCAATGCATGAGTAAACGTAATGTAGCCGGCAATAGCGGAAAAGTTGTGCACCCTTGCTCTGGAGCAGGGGTTCCCAACCTATCTCTTAGCATGTAGCCCTTCAACAAAATGGCCTGTCAATCAAACACGTTGATTATATACTGTAAGATCAGCGGACACGCGCATAATACTTGATACAATGCAGAGATACATCAAACAGACATCAACTCGCACTGAGTGTTTGTTGCAATTAATTTGCCAATCAATCTTATTCTCCCGAGAATCGGTGCTGCCAGACTGACTCCCCTAGACAGCATTCGTAATATTCTCATGTAACAAGCTTCGGTTTTGCTAACGCGTTATTCGCGATGATGAAACTGTTTTTTGCATGTTCATTCTGCTTTGCTGAAATGTTGGATTCGGCTACAGTTAGCAAACGTGCCCCAACACTACTTAATAAATTGTGTGATTTGAATTGTGGGTGTATGACGTCAGTGTGACGTCTTGTAAGTGAAACTTCATGAAGTCATAAATGTCCGTACCCTCAAATATTAAATGTTTCCCCAGGTCTTTTGACGTTTGGAATGTGATTCCTACTAGTGGAAATTCAAAACCAATGCGTTGACCAGAATTCCCAATATCGAGCTACTGCAATCATTCGGTTTCCAACATATTATTCTCCAAGACTTGATGTTTTGACTTCTGAGCAATCGCAACGCTAGTGACTTAAGCTATCGGACGACCTCTCGAATATCGCGATTTTGGGAAGCGAGAAAATGCCTACGTTGTTATTAAACCTATCTGAAACTGTTTCCATTGAGCGAAAGAGTATTTTCACATCAGGGAATTTTGTGACAAGTGCCGTCTATATGCACTTTCCAGCAATCCCTGAACTACGATACAGCACCCAAACTTTTGGGCGAAATGCGATGCTTGTAAAACGTACACTGTCGTTTACTACACATGTTGTCTTTTCATTATTCGATGGAACAACCTGTAGAGTCTGTAGTTTCATGATGCTTTATTTCTTGTTCAACCTATTTTGCATCGCCAAATTAACAATTCAGTAGTTTCTCTCTCTACATATTCTAAAAGCCTCTTCTCGTGCCTTGTTATGCTTCTGTCATATGTGAATGTGAGATGCAGGGTAACATAGTGAAATGCAAACGTGATAGGCAATATAGTGATATTTTGCGTAGGGTCTATTTCGTAAAACGTTATACAGAACATCATCTTAACAGCTGTCCGGTATGAGAAAATTATGTGTTGCACATTTTCCTTCGTAATTGGCTTTCACCGAAAGAATCAAACTGTTTAGTGACCATTCCTGATACCTTGATGAGGCAGTGCTTTCGTGACTTACATATTTTCAATATAAATTCTTGTTATCTGCCTCCGCGTCATTGCGCCATGTGAAGTTTTTCGTTTATTCGCATTTCGTTCTCAACTTTATTAGCATCGCCATTTAAATGCACAATGCAGAAACTGTGTCCTCTGAAGATTGTCTGATATGTGCGTTAGCCCGCAAAGGTAATTCCAACGTTTTTCATGTGGCAGACTCCATGAAATCTGAGAATTTGTAGGTACTTCATCACACAATTTGCCTTTACAATGCTTGTAAATCGCAGTCCATCAAACAACAAAGCACAGTTTTACATAAAGAATACGCAACAGGAGATAATCTTTAAGGACAAACAAGAGTTTGTCTGTCACTCTGACCATTATCGAATGTTCAACACTGCAACATTTTGATTCTTTCATTTCAAACCTGGAACCATGCAACACATGTCCAAGCTATATGTGCTGCAGACACTTTAATGGCAACGAGGGGAAGTTTTTGATTAAATCTTTTAGGAATATTGCTTTTTCACGGAAAAACATATCGGTCGTAGATTTGAGTTATCTTACAAATTCTTGTATTCCATCCATTGGACCCCATTTAAAGAAATCCAGCCGCTACAAAAAAATTTCATACAAGACTGCGGTACATGTTCCAAAGTCGCTGACCTTGTGCTTTCATATCATGGTAGTGATGTAGTCGAGACCATCACTTCTACGACCATCACTACGTTCAAACATCGTTATGAAGACGGAGCCTTTGTCAAAGACGAGGCCAAGACCTGAAAGTTCACCGTCAATACTGGAAACCTGAAAATTTTCCGCCGACGAATATTTTACTTGAATTCATCAAAAACCATCTCCGACATTTCTTTGCTTCAATTTCGTCAAATTCCATCTGTATCTGTCATAGTTTGTACGTTTCGTCTCGAAAAATGCGGTTAACAGTAATCAGGTTGAACTTCTGGAGCTTTACCAAACCATATCGATAGAGCGTTCAAAGCGTCGAGACATTCGAAACCTACCACTTACGCGACAGACAGGAAACTGGAGACCTTCACCATCGGGACTAAAGAAAACAGTTGTCGAGACACCTCTCAAGACCAAGACCGAGTCTAAAGCTTCCATCACTGCACATTAGACACAAAACGGCTAATTTCCTACTGAAGTGGAACACTGAGCAGCAATGTCTAGTCTGCTCACAGCGCAGTAGAATGTTGATCAAAGTAAATTTACTCGTTTCCAAATTTCGCTGTAGTTTCTTCATTGGGGCGTGAAAGCACTATACCTAAAATATTTAACCCGCTCAGCACGTCTTTACTCAGCATCACACAATTTCGCCGAGCATGTATTATTTCTTCTTTTAACTGATCAAACTATACCAACTGCATTTTACTGAGATAAGTGGAAAGGTGTCGAGTGGAGTGAACAAGCTTCTATAAGTACACATCCACATGTTCATCATAAGAGTAGTGGTTCTTGTGATTCTTAACTGGGGGCGCGCCACCCCAGGGTGTGTCAATAAATTCCCAGGGGGGCGCAAGCCTTTACCCGTTGTACACCATGGAAAGTTTGACCAACAAATTTACCAGGAAATACATAAAATACATAAGTTTTCAAAGTTTTTGATAAGTCAAGGGGGCTTGAAACAAAGTACAATTACTTAAGAAAGGTATTTGTAGAAAAAGCTTAAGCACCATTTTTCGAGACAGAGGACAAAACTGATAGGGATGAAACCACCACCTTCCGGAACCAAACAGAAGACGAAACCACCACCAGATGGCACCCACACACCTTCCAACCACCACCTGCTGGCACGCATGTTCCGATTGCGCATGATCCTCAACTAGGAACACATCATTGTTTATTACAGTACCAATCAACCTCCTTGATGTTATAACTCAGTTTTCTCCGGTGGCCAAACCATAAAATGAAAACTTGACTTGATCTGAAACACAGATTATATTTTGAAATTGCCGATCCAAAATTGGGCATATTCAGTTGAAAAAACTACGACATCAAGAAAAATTGTTTCATTGGCCAGCGATGATGCGAACTGGTTCTCACCAAGCTNTCGACTGATTCTATTCAGATTATTACAATTTTTGTTCAAGTTTTGAATTTCCCAAAGAATTGCTTGTCCCATTGTTTCATAAACAATTGAAATGTNTGAAGATATTAGTATACCAAGTTTACTTCCTTTTACAATTGTTGTATTCTGAGCTTCAAAATCTAGACTGAGCTCGAAACTTAAACGACGTATTGTATTCATAGGACGTACAGACAGACAATGAAGTCGTGTAAGAATTGAAGGAAAACATTAAGGACTTTATAAAACCACCCCGTGCACCATCCAGCTACAAACAACGACCTCTAGATATGTGCACCTTGGATGGCATTTGAAGCGATTCAAGAGAGCAGAATCATTTTTGAAGAAACTATTTGCAATATTGACTGAAATGACTTCCAGACAAAATTACGAGGCTCCGTTTATGATTTCATTCACTGTGTTTCGCCGTCAAGCTGAAAATGATTTACTATCGATACTTGCTGCACTTACAGAGAATACGTTTTTTGAAAGTTATCTTTTTCTTTTATTTCT
>JGI24021J15306_10003412_pt1 | contig 17891 bp, 10 predicted proteins | sample Ectturendosymbi1_FD_15306 | JGI IMG/M metagenome (IMG submission 15306)
CAGGTTGATAAAAACAGAAAATACAGAACGTAGTACAAGACATTGAAGCCGGCGAAATCACAGGGTTACAGACACTTTTTGCAACTGCAATTTGACATACACTTTTGGCAAACAAGCTAAAGACAATTTTATAAATAGAAAGTTTCAATGTAAGCCTACATGCTCACTCATTCACTCATTTTCGTGCCCACTTTTCCTTTGAGGAGACTCGCAGGGGCATCAACCTTAGGAGAACTTAAAATGCCTCACGATCAACAGCAATCTCAGTTGTCCTGGGTACACACCAAGACGGGACCAAGTAAGGTCGCAGACGTGGTCAGGCCACCTGGTCCTTGGACGACCTCTGTGCCGCTTTCCCGTGGGTGTTGCCAGCAGGACGTGTCTCACCAATCTTTCCTGCGGCATTCTGGACACATAGCCTAACCGACGTAGCTGGGATCTCTCGATTGGGAGAAGTGGCTTGACATCCCTGGCTTTGCGGATTTCAGACCTGTGCTCTTTGTCAAGACGTTTCACACCGAGAACTCTTCGCAAATATGCCATCTCCGCCGTTTGTTCTTTTGAAAGTACTTTCAGTCGTCACGTAAGATTCGTGACCACAGATGAAGATCTGAAGAAAGACCGATTTAAAAACTGAAAGCTTTGCGGTCTTTAAAAGCTCCCGTTTCGTCACCACGGAGCAATAAAGCTCACGCAGAACTTGGTTTGCTGTATCAATCTCTTTGTTCCGACTTCCGTCACTCGTGAATACCACCCCAAGGTACTTGAACGTCTCCACCTGCTGCAGTATATTTCCGCTCACTTGCAGAATACACTGCCTTGGGCGTCTTAATAGACACAATGCCTCAATCCTTTTCGAGCTGATTTTCGTTCCTGCTTGGTTGCACGCAGCAGAAAACTGATCAAATGCGTGCTGAAGACCAGGGCCGGCGCTAGGTGGTTGGCCCCCCCCGAACCTGGACGTTTGGGCCCCCAATATTCAATAAATTGCACATAGTGTTTATGTAAACAAAAACATCGATTTATTCTAACAAATGCTATGAAAGCATTTTCTACACAACGTATAAAGTAGACAGACTTAAGCATTTGCTATGCTTCAACCTAACCAATGACTTTTTCCAAGATTTCAAAAAGCAAATGTTGTTGTCAACTCAGTCATATCTAATAAATTAGCAGTTTCACTTTCAACAGACATCATTGCCGGATTTGTTAGCCTTTCATCAGTCATAGTTTATCTGTGAAACCTTTTGATTAGCCTCAACTTGCTGAAGCTCCGTTCAGCAGTAATCGGCAAACCTTCGTTAGAATGGCCCCAAGCCCCGTTTCCATTGGCATCTGCAGAAATTTTTCCAGGGGGGAAACGTCGATATTTTGCTTATACTTTTCAGGTTGCTGACGATGCAACGCAAACGGACATTCACAAAGCGCTTTACCCATTCTACGCAAAAAGAAATTGCTCCATTTTACGGCAATAGTCACAAAAAATGCACTTCGTTGGCAGCAGTAGCTACAGTAGGTATATTGCGACAAGTTAAAAAATACACTATCTGCAGATTTTTCAAGCAGGGTACCTTGTTTCAAAGAAGCAAATTGCCGTGGTCTATAACAAAACCACAATTATGTCTTTAATTTACCTGGCAAGACTTGCCAGCAGCACTTAGAAAAAAGAGCTGCAAACGTCTAAGATCTCGTTCAAAGCAATGAAAACACCCTTTCAATAGATCCTTGCTTGTCTTTACTGACTTTTTCACGGTGAACACTCATCCACATAATCCGGACAAGCGTTCAGTCTCACATTAAGAATGAATTTTGTAAACTTATTACGCTTCTTTTTGCACAGTAGGCTATAAAAGTACGTGGCTATCCCCTATCAGAACTCACTGTCTTCCTGCCNTACCTGCATTCAACATTCGCATGCGACAAAACACCTACTACCGTAACTTGAGGTGAACACATGATGATTCTTTGCCATGTTATTGTTACGCAATAAAGTCCAACAGTAGAACAACCTGCACGCAAGTTTCGCAATTTGCCTCTGCAGACAGGCAAATCAGCGGACATGAGTGAACTGCAAACTCATCACTGCACAACCCCAGGACAGTGAACCTCGTTCTTGTGCACTGTGAGTGTCATACCAGCAAAAAAACTGTCAATGCAAGAATTAAATCATTTTAAATGGAATTCGCACGTCACTGACTACAGCCAAGGTAAATTTCTCATTATTGTGCTCCTAACTACAGCCAAGGTAAATTTATCATTATTGTGCTCATAACTACAGCCAAGGTAAATTTCTCATTATTGTGCTCATAACTACAGCCAAGGGGTATTCTATAGACAAAATATTGCCCAGCGTACATCTAGTGATGGGATTCGACCGGTTCGCAAGAACCTGTTCTTGGAATTTCTCGAGAACCAGTTGTTGGCTTTCTCAATTTTTCCCCATGAACACCTTCTTAAAAATCTGAATCCCACCACCGGGTACACCACTAAGGGTTGAGAGCCACTGCTGCCTAGACAACACTGAGCTGACCATAAGTTTAATTAGTATATTTTTACAGTGGCAGCGTGAAGAACTTCAACGAACACGGACGTGGCCTAGCACAGCAATCACAGGAAGCGTAACAGGCCACCTTCATTATCGTTATGTTCCTAGGTTAGGTTGGTGGCATTACTGAAAATCTAAATCTCGTGCGAACATAGCCGTGATACTCACACGCCGGCGCTGTTTTTAAATCACTGCATTGTATTTAAAACACACCATACTCGTCTGGCCCGTCCTGTCGTGGACACTTGGGCATGCAAAACTTCGCTCGAGAACTGACGACATGATCATACCAACGTTGAATGGGACGTCAGCAATGAACACAGTACAACGTTTAACTTGTCTACCACCGGAGACAGAGGAAATAAACAGGAAAATACCGAGCGGCAGGTTGCACGCGCTATCCTGCAAGGCAATTGCAACCGCCACGACAATCTCCTACCGCACCGTTGACGCATTATCTAGCCAGCCCAGACACGCTCACGTGATATCGTGGCAACCAGTCGCGCTAACTACCGTTCACGGTCGACATCGAGTTCAAACGTCTTGTCAGCTCCTTGATGTAGCTGTCTCGCGACACGGTCGTTTCTTCGCGAGTCTGGACGTCGCGAATTTTCACGCAGTTACTTTCCAGCTCGCCCGAGGCGATCACAAGCGCGTACGGGATCCCGGAGTCTTCGCATTCCTGCAGTTGGTTCAGCATCTTCGGGTTTTTCTTGTACGACGTCTCGGCCTGGAAATTGAACGGTTACTTTGGAGAGATGAAACTTAATCTGCTATCGGCATCAGCGTTGGACCCGGTTCGCGTGATTCCAGGTTAAAACGACAGCGTTATTCGAAGCCGCCAGCAACAGGCAGAAAAACTTACGACTTTCAGTCTGGGCATGCAAGATGGCAAAAGCAACTAAGGCTGCCCGGAATTTATACAGTAGTCACGATTCTGACGTACCTGAAACTGCCAAGAGCCTTTCAGTTGGTACAAAGATCAAACCCTGCATGGCTGAGCCATTAAGGCAACTCAACGATATCGGCAACGTTAGTGCAAATTTAACTCTGCGGCAAACTTGATTATCAAGTTAGGTGATCTAAAAAGAGATCTCGACAATTCTAGCAAGCTTAAACAACTTTGCTGTCCCAGTTGGCTTCGCGACCTTAGCAGTAATCTTATACTTGAGTATCCCGATATGAGATTACTGCTGAGGTCGAATAGACGTTACCATGTGTTTCTTGACCATGCGCATGTTAATCCATTCACCAACAATGCAAGGTGCTGAGAACATAACCGGGTCCGCACAACAGGCCTGGTCAGAGTTTCGCGACGGGGGGGCTGAACGCCGTTCAAATAAATTTAACCCTCCACACTGCCCAGCAATACCTTGGCCGCAGTCAAATCGTCGCTAAACAGACAAACAAGGTTAAATCTCCAATTTGGAATCGCCGATCATCTCAGGAATCGTCGCGGCGACAGCGCTTGGCGCTTTTCTCGCCCTCCGGTTCAGAATGGCAACGCCGAGAAGTACAGCATGACCTTAACGCCACTTAAACTTCAGAATAAAGTTGCCGAGATTGCATGGTTTCAGTCACAACTCAACAACCGATAGAGCGAGTGAACTAATCGAACCAACGAAAGATGCAGACAGTCATCTAGTTTCGATTTTTAAAAATTGGACACTGTGGAGTTTGAACTTTTTGTGGCCAGTGTGACGTCACGGAGTGGTCCAAATGACGTCATCGGGAGTTGTGAATTGTTTGAAGTGTTAATTTATCCGGTTTTTTTTATAAACTAGATGAAAATCTGCATCTTTTGAGGCCTTGACTGTTCCTCCAGCATCACCGGACGGCAAGTTATGGCCTAACTTTGGCATTTTTGAAAATTTCACTGTTTTTCAAAATTTCCAAGAAGCTTGCACTTTTTCAGTTCTCGGGATGCATTACATGATTAAGATTTGCAGAGAAACAGCATTCCAAAAATTACTTTGATGTCCGCGTTCCAAAGTTCCGTTACAATCTTCATGCGTTCTTGAAGAAAACCTTTCTGCGGCGACGCGACATACACCTGGGTGTCGTTCGTGCGCAACTTGTCTCCTTTCTTTTTCATCTGAGCTTCGAGAAGTGAAAATATCCTCTCCACGCCGATGCTCACTCCCACGCACGGGACCTGCGCATTCATCGCTTTCTGATGATTTAACTACGAACGGCTGCGTAAAACGATCACAAGGTTTCGGGATCAGTTCCAGTTCTGCACGTCTTGCTGGGAAATTGTGTCCAGACACTGGGTTATTTTCGGACTAGGGTTTCTTTTTTTTCGCTGAGACATTTCGTTCATTTGTCTCGTACTAGTGTTAAAATTAACCGTAACAGTATTCACTAGCCTACCTTATCAGGCATTATGACCGAATTTACTCAAATTTTTCCGGTCATTTCAAAATAATTTCGGTCTAAGACTGGAAAATTAAACCCAGCCCGGAAGTATAGCAAGAAAAGTGGCTTTGTCCACCACGGACATTACTTGGTCACTCACCAAAAAGCACACTATCTTTTGAAGACGTCTCATGAAACTCGACAACGCTTCCTATCACTTTAAACAGTAGACCAGTGTTTCTCAACCAGTGGGGGTCATGGCTCATAGCGCAGTTTGAGTGGACCACGGACGTATTGACAAAAATATGGTAGAAAATAGTTATTTAAACGTCTAATCACTACAGCGTGGAAACACATTCATTGCGTTCAGCAGCAAGTTTCTCACTGAACTGCATACAGGAATAAATCCACTACATTAGAAATACAATGTGTGCTTGTTTATGACTATAAAAGTTTGTTAGCCTATGCTAACAAGGTTGTGGGCCACGCAATTTTTACCAAGATTTGTTTGAGCCACGTAAGTAGAAAGGTTGAGAAACACTGCTGTAAGCCATCAGAAACTCTCCGCGCACTTGCAACACTTTATCTGATTTCGGTGACTGCAGTTGGCGGCAGGCCGAAGCCTGAAATCTGATTCTTGCAGGGTCGGTTTGGGCGAACACTCTTGCCCAAGGAGTGCTACGGCAATTCACTCAGCGGTCGTGGATCGAACACCCAACCTTCCAATTGAGAGGCGGCCGCTTTAATACTGAGCTAATGCCGAACCTTGCATCGAGTATTTCCAATTGTAATGATGAAAAAAGACTTACCGACTTTCCTTTGGGATGGAAACTGCCCACCAAGCCATCGTACCGACCGCCGCCAGCCACGGAGCCCACCCCGACGGTTTCACCTTTGACCCGATCTTTTCCGTTCGTGGCTTCTGTGCTCGTCAACACCGCTTCGAATATCGCGCCCGTGTAGTAGTCCAGGCCGCGCGCCAAGCTCAAGTCAAACGAAGTCTGCGACAGAGCTTGTGACGTTTTGACAGTTGGTTGGATGAAGGGAATGCTTACGTCACTAACATGAAGTCAGCGCAGTGCGAATATTCCATTTTAAGTTGCGTCAAAAACAAAGCGCTTATCTCAGAGAGTCGTACACTGAACAAAAATTATACATAAAGGATAACATAGTAACAAGTGAGAGCGCAAAGTACTATTGAATGGAAGTAGGCAGACAGGTGGGCAGGTTAAAGCAGTCGCATGTTTGCTTTGAGTGCTTTTGCAAAACGTATCGACAAGCAGCACTCTTTGAATTCAGGACCAACCGTGATGTTCTTGCAGCAATCATAAACGAGAAATGCTTGTGACTGCCAAACGCGCAATACAATGCGAAAGAAACGAGACGCGTAGGTCTCATCTTGTTCGCTGCAGTAGGAGCAATAGACTTCATGAGATTGTTACGTGGAATTACGCCACAAACGCATGTTGTCACCTTGTTGAGAACTTGAAAAATGTCCAGGTATTCAAAGAGCAACTGCATATCCTTAAGTCCTGCCATTGCACATTTACTTTCCACCAGGCGGTCATCTCCGAGCAGCTTTTCGATAAGCTCTCTGCCTCCTGAGAAAAACATAGCAATGAGTAAGAAGAGCGGACCTACACAACAACTTAATGTTTCGTTGCAGAACAAAATCGAGGCTTTAAATATACTAGTGTGTCAAAATGATTCTTGAGAATTTGACGTGTTGAAAAAAATGTGCAGGTACAGATTTCTATATCGGCAGAATGCAGGTTTATGGCCTATTCACCACAGCCAACCTCTGCTCCCATTTTGGAGCTATCCTGAACAATAGGGGTGGTTTGCCGTGTTACTGTGTTGCATCCTAAAGATAACATTAAATTGTTTTGCAACGACATGGCGTTCATTTTGTGTAAACGGAAATGTGGTTTTATGCAAAGGATAATACGTTATGCACAGTGTTCATCTCGGTATAATTTTTTTGTTAAGGCTTGCTGTTCTGCTTATGTTCATAGTTTTCAGTTTAGCGTGACCGTAGTTCAGAGGTTCGTTTGAGCACTTAGTAAAGTAGGAATTAATCTTCCATAAGCAACCTTACAGTTGCCGACCTTGGAGATTTCAACTCAGGTTCTGACAGTTAATGAAAATTAAAGATCAATAAGATATCTGCTTAATGATCGAAAGTTTAAAGTTATCTTTGATCGTTTTTTTTTTTTCAATTTTTGAATTTCGCACTTTTGCTTAATTGCTGCATCTTCTGATGCAATTAGTTTCGTGCTATGTCTTTCAATAGTATTTTAAGCTGCGCGCAAGTTGACAAGAAGTTTGTTGGGGCAGTGTGATAGTTGCCAGCTGAGTTTTTTTCTATTTGGGAAATAGGTGCAGTTAAATGTGTTATGGTTTGGTATTACTCTTCAGTATTTCAAATGTTTTTGCTCCTTTTTGGTGTGCTGCATTGGCAAATACTTATTGATGAAACGTCGGCAATTTGCTGAAAAAAGATGTGAAAATAATTTAATTTCTCTATCTAATGCTTGCTACCAATCACAAACATAATTAAGACAAATAATTGAGAGCCAGTAGGTGCTCTTCACCTAAAGTGGAAATAGTGCCGGTCTTCTTTGTCAGTGACAGTTTTATTGCAATTGACTAAGAAACTAATACGGAAAAAACGCTCATGCCTTTTAGAATATTATTTGCAATGGCAGTAATGGAAAACCCTAACCACCTAGTTCATTGATTTTTTATGGAAACGATTTACATCCTAAAGTTCGATTTTTTTGTAAAGTTATTAGCTTTGGTCGCGTGTACATTTTGCCTTGGAACATACGATATTTTCTCACTGGCTTTTATTTTCATGGTGACTTACATGTGATATTTGTGGTGTGCAAAAACAAACATGGTCTATTGCAGAAAACGCAAAAAATTTTTACTGTTATTTTTTTAGAACCCATTGTTACCTAAAGATGAGCATTTTTTGTGAGTTCCTTTGACTATATCGGAGTGGTAACAGGAGTCGGAGTTGATGTTTTCAATTTTTTCGCAGTTGGCCTTAAAGCTCAAAGCAGGAGACGAGTCCCAGTCTCAAAAATGTGACTCCGCTCATCTCTGAACCAGAACGGGCCGAGAACGTAGGCAAGACAGATTCTGCTGGCAGCAAACACAAGAAAACACCAACACAGAAGCCGGTGAGTGCCAGGCCGCATAAGCACCTGACTTGACCGCACCGCGCCACGGTGTGGAGCCAGCAAAACCATCAGATGTTGCTGAAAATCGAGAGGTGTGTTTCGAGACCTCCCAAGTTTGTAGCCTCACCACCTCTCTTGAGAGAGGATAAACGAGTCGGACAATAAACGAACGCGTGGGTGAGATATGCGAAGTTTAAGCCTGAGTCCCCAGCTCAAGAGAGAATGCAATAAACGAGAGGCTATCTGGTGGAAACCAGCGTACGACGAGCACAGTAAAGCAACTAAACACACCCGCCAGTTGAACGTAAGTTCCAATTTTGTCAGCCGTTTCGTCCGTTAGACCCTTATCGAGCATTTCCGCACGGACATCTTCCCACGGCAGCTTGTCCAGCTTGTCGACAGCCGAGCAGGCCGACCGGAATTTGTCGTCAGGACAACCGCAAACGGCAAAAACTCCATCCAAAATGCGACGGTCGTTCACCTGATCAATGTTAATGCAAACCTATTAATTGCCCTTTTGTCTGTGGTAGCACTGAAAGGAATCGATGGTGCTTGTTTGGCAGCAAAACGATATCTGTAATTCCTACGGCCAGTTTCAGAGTCCCAGGTTGTAATCCTGCTCAGACAGCACTGAGCAATGAAGGACACCTGGCTTTCCACGTTTCTCACCGAGCACACTTGCGGTTATCGCAAAAATCTTATTTTTCTCATTAGCTGTTTGGTTTTGGGACAAATGAAAGTTTGATGCCAACCGGAATCCACCCTATTATGTATTTCGGCATTATCAGGGTTTTGTTGGGTATGAGGCTTAATAGAGGCAATCGTTTCCGTTTTGGAAATGCCCAATCCAGTGACCGTTTCATATGATGGTGCATTCTATTTTTGCTTTTTGATGAAAAGTCTGCAGTCAACAAGGAAATAAAACAGAAATGCAGAATGACAGAAGGCAACACTTTCAGGCATTTGTACTTCTTTGTAAATATCCAGTTTATAAACGTTTTACGCTCAAGTAGTAATGTTCTACGTTTTGTTTACTGAAAATCGCTATAGTAGACCCTTCCCGATTGAAATTGTCTGAAATGAAATTTGCTAGAAAAGCAGGGTTAGTTGCTCAGACTTGGCGAGTGTGTGAAACAGCAAGCGCATTTGTAAACGCGTGAAATTTCATTCAATGTACATCACAGAACAGCAAAAAACATGTTGACTAAGCACATATGACACTGACAGACCTCGTGAATTTCACAGCTAATTTTTTTTTATAAAACTTCAAAGAAAACATACGCTTACAGAGTTCGAAATACAGAAAGTACACATTCTCAGAGTTTATCATAGTTTGAAATCGTTACAGTGAAGAAAATTAAGGGCGTAACGCAGGATGCAAGCAAAATAAAAGCCAACAAGTTTAAAGTGCACTTGCCTTGATCAGATAGTCACCTATTTTCAAGGCGGAAAGTATTTCTGACACAATTCGCAGGCATTCCGCATCTGGAATCATTGGGTCAAATTGCCCAGCTATGTCAAAGTCGCACTGTCAGAATAAAGCGTGTTAAGCATTCATTAGTAAAACTGGACAGTTCTCATAACAATAAGATTGTTAAGAAACAGCAGCGCTGTGTTTCGCTCTGAAGACTGACTTAATGGGAGAAGCACCGTGGGCACACTATATGTCGGGAAATGTATTTACAAATCAACGCATGATTTTCAGGCAATCTGTCATTTAAAATGTAATACGCAAAATACAAAACTTCTTATTGATTGAAATTTGTTTTTATTGCAATTGTGTCCGCACGTCAAAAAGCAGCAACCTTTTTCAAACTATAATGTTCTTGAAAACAAGCTCATTAGATGACGTGAAAGTGTTTTGAGAAGTTGTAATCTATGCATAAAAATGAGCTTTGATTTCAGCGGGGTCATTGCTAACTGGGGACGGTTTACATTTTTTTTTCAAAGACCTTCTCCACAGTAGCAACAAAGAGTTTTTTTACATTTTACAAGCATGGCTGAAGTTCAGATAGGTTAAGCCTTTCTTCTCACTACCTATGCAACTAGCCGTCCTCTTCCCTGAAGGAGCCAAATTGAATTAAGCACAGTATGCGAAACATCAATAAACAAAATAAAGATATCACCAGAAGGCTTTAACTGTTCAAAATTAAGCCTGGTGGCAACTGCCACGAAGCTACATGAGAGGTAAAAACACCTCTGAAGTTTCCTGATTTGGGAAAAAACTTGTCACATCTATCATGGTTTTTCAACTGCCCTGCATTAACACCACAAGAAAATACAGTTTCATTTTTATTTTCATGCAGTTGGAAATAAAAGTAAACGAACTAACACATCTTTTTTAACCTGATAGAACTCCCTGTATCGTCCTCTGGTCATGGCTGGATTATCCCTTCGGTATACTTTGGCAATGTGATAACGCTTTATGCTTTGAGTCTTTGTCATTGCCATGTAACGTGCAAAAGGAACCTGTGTAACACAGAGCGTGAACTGAATCCCGCAAAAATTTACAGCAAAACACATGACAGATGCAACTTGTGGTACCATTGGTACAGCACGAATCCAGTCAGGGTTCGGAGTTGTTTTCAACAACTTAAGTTGCAAGTAACTCATTTTCACACTTATTTTTCAGACACATTTTTTGAGAAATCCGTGTCATATAAAAAACAACTACAAAATGACAACTTTTCCCAGTCAGACATGTTTGCCGCAATACAATAAGTTGTTTTTCAATTTTTCTTTACAATTTGTAGTTGTAGTCACCGTGGCAAAAAGCATCAAAAGAAACACTATGGGCGCCAAGTATTCAACAGCATCAAAAGCTTTCACAACCGAACAGAAATGAAAGAAAATCTAAGAAAACACAATTTGTTTTCTTGTTTGCGGTGACTGCTTTATACTCTTTCTTTGGAAACATTTACAATCAAACTAAGTAACAGTGTTTCTGGCCGTATGCGACATGCATTTATTAGAATTCACACAAGGCTTTTTTCCTTGCACTCTAACTGCAGCCCAATTAACTCGTAATGGATAAGGTTGACTGGGATTGTGCGGATTGTTGGTTGTGCAAAGCACAGGCTCAACTGTCGTTGTGAAGAACACACAGCCCATGTTTTGAAAATTCAAGGTCCAGCAAGACTTATCGACAGACAGCAATTGAACACCAGACAGTAACCATGAGCATTCCATGTTGTAGGACACATCCCACCTAGACAATAACACTGAACTAGCATTTAATGCAGAAGATTTGCTAACGTAAAATGTTGTTTTGCAGCATTAAGTAGGAAAATAAGACATATGCCTTACTGTCAAATCATAACGCAAGGAAAGCATCTCTCCTCCTTGGTCTTTGAGGTCATATATGAGTTTACTGTCCTCTCCATACTTGTTGGTCAGTGTCTCCTGTAAATAAATAAGCTTATCAAGGCAAGTTGTGAAGACCTTAAGTCTTTCAGCTGTTAAGATTCCTTGCGAATGTCAAGGAGACAAAATTTCACATTGCATCATGAAAGATTTTCATAAGTTGCATCAGAGCAACAACTTTACACTTCTTGTAAAAAAACATAAACCAAGTTCCTTCTTGAAAATTTGCAGGATACTAGTAATCCTATGTGCAAACATACCCGGAATCCCTAATTCACAAACTTCATCTACACTGGCTTGCTGGTAAAGATTAAACTTTTGCTGAGCATAGCACTTATGCTAATTCCAACATGTGCTTTCATCTCAGTAATCTGTTCAAAGTGTGTCTAATGCATGGCAAAAATCAATGAATATGCATGAAAACTGTTGTTGTAACAATCTGCAAAAATATGAATGTTGGTATAAGTCATGCTAGTAATTACCTGTTTCACGTGTTTCAACTTTCTCCAACTTGTGTGAACATTACATTTTATCCTGCATTTCACCATTTGTTGCCGCCTATGATAACCAGTTTGGCTTAAAGCCACAGTATGGGGTAGATACGAGTTTTTTACTCAAGCAGATTGTTGTACACAATATCAGCAAAACCACCTTTTCTACATGCATCTAAAGATATGGTTCCCAACTTGTATAAATGCCCGGCACACCAGCCCTACATACAAAATCAAACAACACCATCACACACCTCTGCCAGCCAAGTGTCAACCAATAACTTACGCTCACCTGTTGAATTTTGCACCTAAAGTTACTGTTACCTCATGGCTGACATCAATTATGCAACTGTTACATAATTGCACATAATCCTTGTAACATCTTTCAGTGTCATTTACAATTACTTTGATTGGGTTTGAGCAGGTTTTGCTAAAATCCTAAGATCTTGGTAATGATGATGGATTTAAGGTTGTGATGCCCTTGCAATCTCAAAACAATACACCTACCTGGGCGTCAATGACTTGGGAACTTCTGATCTAAAGCTTTTCACAGGACTAACCACAACCTATTGTTTGTAAAACTAGTTGAATGCAATGCACCTATGCCCATAGTACAGTAAGACCAGGGCTGTGGAGTCAGAGCCCAAGCAATTTTGGTGACTGGAGCTTGAACAGAATTTTGTTTCATTACTGTTTAGCTGAATAAAGTGTGTAATGTTTTAACACATTCAGTGTGCTTTGACATTATAAATATGTCACGCATTTGCAACCAATTAAAATGTAATTGATGCCTGTCTTAAAAACAGGGTTGTGGAGCCGAAGCCAGAGCCCAAACAAATTTGGATTATTGGAGCTGGAGTCCAAGCCAAAATATTTTGTGTGGAGCCAAACCATAAAAATTGGGTTCTAACTCCACAGCCTTAAATAAAACTTCTGATGAGTTGGTATCAGAATCAGACCAAGGAATACTTGTCTTTTTGACCCCTTCACTGTAACCAATGAGGTAAGACAAGGTGGAGTTTTTAGTCCATATCCATTGCTGTTTACCTTGTTGAGATTTCAGTACAGCAGGCCACAACTAAAGCAGGATGCACTGTGGAAATATGTTTGTGAATCACCTACTGTTTGCTGATGATCTATGTGTGTTTCAAGTTTTCAACACCTTAATTTTACGGTGATTGTGCTGCTGAACACAAAATTGTTTTTAACTCTAAAAGGACAATCGGTGTAGTTTTCCCCCCTAAAAGTTTAAACAGTCTGCCACACCAGCTGTTTCCCTGAATGATGTAAATGTTATGTTTGCCAACTCCTCTATTATCTCAGTGCTTTACTTCATGCCTCACTGAAGCATGACAATGACAAGCAACTGGACAAGTAAAATCATTATGCAGCAAACAAGCTCAGGGACATCTTTGCTCAGTGCTTTCATACCCATTTGTGATAAAGGGCAACCACCACAGATGGTATTCCTCCCAACATTTAGGAATGGTCACTAGATTGGTGAACACCCTATTAAAATGGCCATCAGACACCAATGTAACTACCAAATTGTTAGTTGTTGTTAGTAGCAATCAACTTGAATTATGCTACAATGGGTGTAAATTCTCATTAGAATGTTACCTTTTGTTTGAATTGACAACATAAACAAATAATACACTAAAATTTGCAAGCCAATTCATTGAAAATACTGCTCAACTTCTTTAACCATCAATACATTACATATACTTCAAACAAATTGCAAAATTAACACCAACCTTAAGCTCAAAGACTGGTGTGTCAAGTGTACTAGCACCATGGCGTTTGAAACATTTGATAATGCATTCAAATACTCTCTCACGAATAGCCATTTGCTTTGCATCATAATCCCTAGTGCCCTTGGGTGTTTTGAGCACCAACTTTTGTGATGGAGCATTATCACTGAGCTGAGCTTTCAGAGCCAGAAGTTTAGCAACCTCTTCATCTATCTAAAAAAGAAAATAAGAAACATTGGCACACAAACAGAAACAATACAGGAACACAAGTTCAATTTTCATTCCTGCTTTAGCAGAATTTATGAGAAGTTATCTGAACGCAGTAGTGAAAGTACAAACAAATTATATTTGGGTAAGTTAAAAAATGCAGGCAGCCAAACTTCAATAAATCATGTAACACATTCGGCACCAATGTATGATACATTGGTACTTTAAATTCAAGCGTGAGCCAATATTTTGCACCACTTTGCAACTTTATAACTCACAAGGCGATTGAGCTAAAGAGCTGTTCAAATCCTCTAAAGATATGGCAAGTCTTCTAGTTCAAATTTTTGAAAATTGGAAAGTTTTGGATTTGAGGGTTTTTGTAAGTGACATCATAATAAAGGTAGGTTTAGGCATTTTGGCCTAGGTTACCAGGTCCTTGGCACCAATGCCAAGAGCTAATATTTTGACTCAAGTGTTCATTCATTAGAAACTAGGCTATAATCTGGGTCTTTAGAGCCCTTGATTACTGTTTCTGGTTCAGAAGTGACAGCCTAAAAACAACAAATTCATTAATTAATCCCCTAATTAATTGATTATCAATTTTTTGGCCATAATGTTCAAACCACAAATGCTAGATAGCTAATCAAAGGCTCTAAAGACTAGTATTATAGCCTAATGTCCACTAACAACTTCAGTAAAAAATTGGCTCTTGTCATGGGCACCAGGGAACAATAACCTGGAACAATAACCTGGGCCAAAATGCCTAAACCTACCCCTCTTATGATGTCACCCTCAAAAAAACAAAATCCAAAACTTTCCAATTAAAAAAAGATCTAAAGTAGACTTCCTATATCTTTAAAGGGTTTGAACAGCTCTCTAGCTCAATCGGCAAGCAAGTTATGGTGTAAAGTGACAGTAGAAAAGTGGCTCATGCAGGTCTTAAAAGTAAATCCCCTCAGTGCTAAAAGTATTAAAGCATATTTTCTTGCATAAAGCTCAAACTAATGACACATTTTAGCTTTTTCTTAAATTTGCACTCTTGTTATATTGAAAGTGACACTGTTAAATTTCCAATATCTGGTGTTTCCAGGTCAAATAACAGAGAGGTAAAATGGCCAAAAAAATAGAAAAATGTATTTTCAGTATTGTGGGTGTTAAGGTGTGAAGTTTAAATGCAGTACAACAAATGCACAAATACATAACATAGGAATGACAGCAATCATTGTTAGAGATTTCTGAAACTATTCCCTAAACAAAAGGAAATACAAAACAATCATCACCTCTGCAATGTGACTGCTGCACTCATAAGCCAGCCACTTGACTTGCAAATCAGACAACATACATCTACCATAAGAAGTTTTAGATAAACTCTTGTTAATAAGCAGGGTACGCCAAGCATAACATAACATCAAGGAAGGTATATTTGTTATTCTAACATGCAACAAAAAAGCCTAGTCCTGAGTGAAGGAATAACACTCATGAAATATTTGAATAGATAATATTTACACAACATTTATTCTCAAGGCTTTGAATAAAAAATTTACTTATTCAAATTTTTCTTGTTTTAAATGACAAACTGCAAAATCTGTAGGCCAACCTTGGACTTTTCTGCTTTTTCATTTTTTAGTTGCCGTACAACTTCACCTTGCTTACAAATTTCTTGCTGAATTTGTTCCTTGTCCATGCTTAGACAATGTGATTGTGGGATATAAATAAAATACTCAAGTAATTTGATTTATGCTATGAACAAAAATCTGCAATAAACAAAATTGTATCTAAAAATCACTGCAAAACATACTCAACAGTAGAGTCAGGATCTGTAGACAGTGCAATAAAACCAACAAAAATGGATGGAAAAACTTAAATCAAAATTGTATATAGCATAGGATCTAATCAATGTGTATGAATTGCAAATTCAAAACTTTCAAGAAGATAGTGTCTTTTTGCTTCATGAGGTAAAATATATGCTATGGCTATTTTGCCTTTAATTGAATACAAATGGTTCAAGTAGTCATGTGATAAGCACAATACAGAGAGACACAACACGTTGAGGTTTAAAGTTTTAGGTTAGCCTAAATATGCAACATAGACAAAAGGCAGTGGCTACAGAACCACCTGAAGATCTTCTTATTTGAAACCTTATTTGACCACCTCCTGTAACATGACAGTAACGCATGATGAGAGTGCAGCAGGCTTGGTACAAATATACCATAAAACCAAACCCTAATTGTAATGGTAACCACCTAACACTAGCAGCGATGAACAGATTTACGTTTTTCAAATCCAAATCCAATCCAACAATTCATTTCAAAATCCAAATCGAAATCTGAAAATAGATTGTTTTGAAATCCAAATCTTGTTTAAATTTGAAATCTTTTCACTACTATTACTGTATTAATCTACATGTAATTCAACTCAATATGATTCGAGAAAAAAATCTTGTATCATATTTCAAATCAACTTATGCTGCAACTTTGTTTCAGAACACCATTTAGTTGACACTTCAAAGACTTTGAGGAAATTACTTTTTGGAGCTATATTGAGAAGCTCACTTGATCATATGATTCAGTTTAAACAACTCAAAACTAGAATATCCTGCAGAAGAATTGTAACTATACTATTATGACCAATAACAGAACCAAGTTTATGATGTGACATGCTGTATACAATAATACATACATAATCAATGCTTGAAAATATTTTCACAGTTGTTGTCGTCTGCAACAACTGTGAAAATATTTTCAAGCAATCATGCAATGTCCTTGCTAGTTGGTACTCTTCTGATTCTTTGTATACAACTAGACTGAAATCTTTCCAGACTGGACTTTTTCCCTGAACAGTAACATTTTATTTTGAACAAAACTTTTCGTTTTCTCCTTTCACCAAACCCAAGGTCACATCAGTTTATCCGTTTGCGGCATTATAAAATTTCAGTCAACAGCAATCTACATTAGGCCCTAAACTCCATAGTTTGCAACTAAGGGTGTCTGTTCAAAACAGACCTGTTTACAACAGACCACCCAAAACAGACCATTCAAAATAGACCACGTTCGTTACAGACTTGTTCACAACAGAACACGTTCATAACACTAACAGACCTGTTCATAATATACCATGTTCATACCAGACCATGTTCATAACAGACCGCATTCATTATAGACCACGTTCATAACAGACCTGGACCATGCTCAACTTTTTTTCTGGTATTTGTTGATAGGTCAACAAAAAGTCAATTTTTTACCGTTAGGTCAATATGTGGTCACACAAAATGTAACCCAACAAGAAAAATGTCAGATATAACATTTAAAAAAAGAAATATCATGACGAAAGAGAAAATATGTACACAAACAAGCGAAAATGAAGTCACAAAGAAATGTAACATATAACAAAAAAATAAAAAACACAATAGACATCAACATAACACAGATGATGGTGGGCAAGCAATGGGTGGAGAGATGAGGCATGTACAGATGAGCAGGTGAGGCAAGCATACAGGTGAGGGAAGTGAGCAGCAATAATGGTTATGAGGCAGAGGGCAAGGCATTTTTGAACATTTCATAGCAAAAACAAGTAGCATGGTCAGAAAACAATCAATGTTTACAGATACACATCGTGAAGAAATGTAGATTTACTCGCAGACCATAGATAGTCGTGGGGTGGGTTCATACCACGTTCATAACAGACCATGTTTGCAACAGACCACGATTACAACAGACCACGTTTATAGCAAACTACATTCATAAAAACAGACTACGTTCATAACAGATGTTGCAGTTGACTGCATCGCCTTGAATTACTGAGGGAAGCACAAGCGAAAGATGGCAATTCTGGGCATTAACAGGAAAGCAACCAGCAGCAATAGAGCTCCCTCACTGAGTTCACTCTACTACGACTAGGTTGCACTATCATTATATAGGGATAAGAGAATTACGATAATTCGCTTGTGGTGACTATCACAGTGACTTGTTACTCATGGGCACCATCTAGC
>JGI24021J15306_10003417_pt1 | contig 17879 bp, 11 predicted proteins | sample Ectturendosymbi1_FD_15306 | JGI IMG/M metagenome (IMG submission 15306)
TGACCACTGCCTGATGCACTGCTGTTTTACTGACTGCAAGGCGTTCACTTATTGCGCGTTCAGTGTATCCTTCCTGGCGTAGAATCACGATCTGAGCCTGTTGTGCCTCAGAGAGAGACCGTTTCTTACCCATTCTGAGGCAAGAAAATAATGACAAAAAAACAAAAAAAAAACTCACTGCTGAATGATTGACTGTTTATGACTGGAAACCGTCTCTTGCGTCACACTCTCGCTCACCAGAAAGGATGATGCAATCGCGAATGATTTCTGATGCAATACTGCGGAACAAGTAGCTTCGCACACAAAAATCAACTTTGGTCTTAAACTTTTGGCCACGACTGTATGAACAGTAGGTCCTACAATTCACCAAATTGCAATTATAACCTATTTTCACAAACATTATTTTATTGTTGGTCTGGTGTAATATCGCTCTCTGACCCTGTCTGTTTGACCTGACAACCTTGCCAGCCATCACAGTTGGATTTGCACATTCCTGCTACAACAGCTTTCGCTAAATGTGTAACTGAATCTTGACTTTCGCATATTTAAAATTTTGTATGTGATCCATATGTCGAGCTGTTTTTTTATTGGAAGCAAGCACAAGTTTTGATAAAGAAAATTTATTGTTCAAATAAGCTTTAAAGCATGCGCCTGTGAGAAAGACGCAGTGGAATCGACGTTTGTTTTGAAGCTGCAACCACAAATGAGGTGTTTCTTTATTGTCAGGAAGTTCGTATGGCACTGCACAAGCTTTTGCGTAATTATTTGCAAAATGTTCACTGAGGTTATGGACAGGAGAACGAGATCCTTTATGCTCTCGCGAGTGTTGACGGAACAGGTTTGAAAACAATGAGAGATTAAACACATCTTTTCGCATGTGTGTAAACGTTTTGAATTGATCAATTAAAGGCATGCCAAAATTTTTCTAAAAATAACATTTGCTGCTCCGTCAGGCATTAACTCTTTTAAAACGTGACGCAATTTGTAATCGTCGTGTAACTTTGATTCAACTAAACAACGCCCAAGTAGAAGAATTATTATTTTTCATTTTATACAAGCAGTCATGTCATAAAAATAAAACAGTGCCACGTTTGTACGATTTTGTAAGAAAAATCTGTGAAAAATGTTGAAAGAAGATTCTTTTTAAAAAAACTTGAAATGTTGAGTCATGATGTGCGCTTTTTTTTGTTTTCAGAACCGGCATGAGTGAACAAGACGCAATGCATGAGTGAACAAGACGCAATGCATGAGTGAAGAAGACGCAATCAATCAACTGTATTTTTCGCGAGGTAGAAAAAATGCATGGTTCAACAAAAAGACTACGAGGTTTGGCGAAATGACCGCGAGATCAACAAGTCAGCCAACCCTTGAAAAGAACAAAGAGAAAGACAATGGAAGTTTGTGATTATATCCCAAAGACAAGCAAAAGAAAAAGCACAAGACCTGCAACAGATCGAGTGTAAAAGCGGCACAAAGAGCGAACCAATTGCAATCAAAGATAGGCAACTGTCTGCCTCGAATGAAGCAAATAAGTAAAAGCAAGAAGCAATGAAAATTATATTTGAAAGCTGAGCTGTTCGTTGCAGTTCAAATTGAGAACACAAATTTCTTTTCCATGCAGAAATTATTTCAACATTTAAATAATAAGCAAAAGCTTCAATAACTTCAATTTCAGATTAAAATGATCAGGTTTTTACAGTACACATAACCACTAGCTAGACGGCTGCCTTGTCATCTGTAAAAACAAAGTGTTAGCAATGCACAGAGGAAGCCCTTAAGTTCGACAAGCGATGTTGGACAGATCTGCATATCCATTGCAACAAGATCGACCCATCATGCCCAGTATGACTGCCGATGAGCAGAACTTCATCTGTGTCAACACAGAAAGAGGATCATCTTATTATTTTTGTCATAAGCCTTTCTCTGCCTAAAGTGTCAACAAATCATACAAATCTCAGGAGCAGAGTTTTCGCACGAAAGATATACTTTTGTTTGCTCATCTGTTCATCGATCAATGCAGTCTGTCGATTTTGGCATTGAACACCAGAGGCAACAAACGTGGCCAAGCTGGAGTACACTCACAGCGACGAGTAAAACGTTTTTCTGCCTACTGCAAGCGAAGATCTAGTGCACCTATGCAGGTTAGCAAATATATGAAGGGTGCCACGAGTGGCAAAGCACCCCTTCACTCTGACAGGTGGCATCAAGAGTTCCAAACTCTATGACAGTGCCCATCAACAGGATGTTACAGCAAGGCACAGCCTATATAAGCACCTGACTCTAGTTAGCTCCATCTCAAACCTTTACAGGCACGACCAATCGAACTCTACAAGATGAAACTGTTGATCCTCTTCTTCCTGATCGGCGCAGCTTCGGCTGTATCCATCTACAAAGGTACGTGTGGTTATTGTTACTAGTTTTGCGTTGATAAGAAGTCTTGTACTTGCTATTTTTGCTAAAACTGTACTAGGAACCTCTTTACTGATTACTTTATGCCCAGAAGGATTTTGTGTGGGCCAGGTTCATAAACCAGTCAATCCACAATGGATGTTAATACACATTTAAATTTTAAAGCTCTTAATTAAGGTTTGACCAACTCTTGTGTGTAATGTCACTTGTTGGGAAATAGAAAATATATCAACAGGAATCAGATTAATCAATCGGGAACACAATTTTTTCGGGGAAGGAATTTTCTGTATTGATATCCGCATTTTTCAGCGTGAAAACTTTGATGTTTCAATGACTATAGTGAAAACGCTTTGCTGTGTTGTTTTAAAGCTGGCTATGCAATGTGAAACCACGCTTTTCCAAACCGTTTTTCTTTATGACTGCACAGGCGTTATTGTCAACGATAACACCACTTTCATCCAATTCTAGTCCATTTTCCTAGTGAAATGATAGATGGTTTTAAATAAATTTGTGAGTGTCAATGTAAAGGAAGATGCAACACACTAGGTATATCAAATTCGTCCAAGGCGTAGATTTGGTGGAAATGTTGTATTAGCATCGTCGATGTGGATTAAAAGTGTGTTTTGCAAGGTCGTGTAATTGTTTGCTCAGACACATTTTATTCAGACGTTCGTTAGCGGTTCGACAGAACAGAATGTATTGCCAATGAAATTTTTTGGAAAAAACAGTTTCTCTTTGAGAGACCATTTGCAACCAATCCAAAAAACAAATACTGTAGGTTAAAATGTTACCGTGTTGCTGCAGTGGCAAAATCGCAGTATTTAACAATTGATAAAACTTAATTTAAAAAATGTATTTTGCAAGTTGGCTACAATGACAATTGATTCATTGAGAACAATGTTTTAACATGAAATAATGAAAAAACAGCAAAAAGGAATAAAATGGTTCAATGCAAATCGCATGATACAAATGTGGTTATCAAGATTACTGAATTGCGCATTCATCGCTTAGACCTGTACTCTTATTTTAACCGATTCTTGCTTATTGTTCCTTGAAATATTATTTTTTGCCACTGCAATCCAACGGATTTTATTGCCGTGTTCTCACATCGTAAATTTTGTTGCTACACTTAATGTTGTTTCGTTCAATTACAACCCGGCTGTCTCATCGGGTTGGTTTTGTTTGTTTGCCATATTGCAGGAGGACAGCGCTACAAATTATTCCATTGCAAAAAAACGCTTTTGCTAAAACTTGGAATCTCTCATTTTTTTTTATAAATCAGTCCGTAAAGGATGTTGTCCGTTTAAGTATGCCGTGTACAAGGTTAGAACATGGTTCATTCCGATTTACAACTAGTGGCCAACAACGATACACGGGCTGCTGCTTCAGGGTGATGAAGTTGGAATACGCCTATACAAAAATTATCAGAGGAGTTTCATAACAGCCGTTGATTTATCTCTGAAGCAACGACATACACTTTAACAAAGAGAAAAAATTTCCTACTTGGCATCCTATGGGACAGATTCTTCGATTGAAAAAAGGCATCTTCCCTTAGATAGCTTTTATATTCTTTGTACGAGGCTTTCATCCTTGTTCTTAGTTTTCATTAATGCGCAGACTCCAGCTGCTTCGGTTACCCACGAAGTCCATGCTTCCCAACCTATCGACAACCATGCTACCCAACCTATCGACGACCATGCTTCCCAACCTATCGACAACCATGTTTTCCACAAAAGAGGACGCCATGCTTTCCAGATTTTTTCAACGACTGCATGCCTAAGTGCACATGTAAGTGTTACTCTTTTCTAGGTGTTTACCACGCCAAACACACTGCATGCTGTTGCTGGGACAACTAATTGCAAGAACACACTATGACCAAAAAATATTTTATTTGACCTTACCCTGATCTGTGAGATCAGTAGTTCCATGCCTTCTACGCTTGTAGCACCATTTTCGAGCGCATGAAAAAATGGCTGAACCGTCATTAGACCATTTTCAAAGGTCTTGATTGTACACTTATTTTGTCTTGCTGGAAAAAAATAATCAACAAGACAAACGAACTCTTATAGTAACGGAGCACCCCATGTGAAAGATTAGAAAAACCTGCAGTTTGTTTTTAGCAAACTGAGTCACATTATTAATGTCAAATATATCAAAAATTTTTAGAGCTGTGGTAAAAGTACACGTTGACCATAAGTCCCTGTTTATAGGTCGTTTCCCGGTGGGGCGCTCTATTATCCTGGAAAAGCACATTGCTTGAAGTCTGCCAAAGTGGTACAACAGAAATGAGCCTTGAAAATTTTTGTTCCCGTTACAAAAGGATAATTGTTCTTTGTTCACTCTCCACTAACCTTGTCAGCTTTCCGTCAGCTGCTTATGGCCGCACCACACAGATTTTGATAAACGTTTTATTGGGTATTTATGGTTGTTGTTGCTACTGATGTAGCTGTTTTTTTCATTTCCACTGACTGGAATCATTGAGATAGCTTGATGAAGTTGATGCACAATAGGGCTACCGGTGTTTCTCTACCAGCTTTAAGTATTCGAAATAATCATTTTTACCCTTGCTTTTTCAGTCAATTTCCCTTGCTCGCCATTCAAATCCGGTTTTGGTCTGACTCCAAAAGTTCCAGAGGATCCCTGCACAACCCCTGATGACCCAGTCGTCCCTCCACTCCCATCACCAGCACCGGACTCACCCATCGACGTCCCACCACTCCCATCACCAGCACCGGACTCAACCATCGACGTCCCTCCACTCCCATCACCAATATCATCAGATCCTTAAACGGGAATCGGAGTCTGCAGCGAGGAGAGCGGAAGTAGATTAGGTAAATATATTAGGACACAGAGCAATAGTCGACTCTACTTGTTGTTAGTCTGGACTTCTAAACCGGTGCCTTGCACTGAAACTGATACTGTTTCATCGACCTTAATTTTCAGCTTTTTCGAAGTAAATGCACTACAAATATTTTCTGACATACATATTTAATGCGGAGCCATTTTAACTTCAGAACTTACAAAAAAGCAATGCAAACGTGATCCACGTTTGGCCGGCGATGGCATATGTTTCCTAAGCCATGGCGCGGACGCCTTAGAAAAGAAACAACGTTAGTGTATGATTGATTTTGAAGTCGTTCTGAATCAGTTGTTGCGGTAAAAGTTGTTTAGTTTTGCGCTTCTGGAAAGATAATAAGTGCAATGTCTTCCATCCCCTGTAAGTGTTCTGAGTAGTCCAGCGCACAACAGCATGAAGCATTTTCCTGGCATTGGTAGCGTGCCGAAGGAAAATCCGTCATATTGGATCTCATTCCATATGCTTTGCACGGTTCCGGGCTGCTGCAAGATTTAACGTTTACAGTTTGTTTTGAAAGTCTTTTGCCTAAAATACTTGAGAGATGGCGCATCTAAACAACAGGTCCCACTGTTGAGATAGTACTTAACAAAAGCGTTCTGTTCTGGCCTAAAACCTGACGCAAGCTGTATTTGCTTCATTTCCACTTACCTCTTTTGAGTTCCACGAATAACAATAACAATTCAAACGGTAGGCTTCTGTTTTGTGTGCTTGTGCTTTCTCTAGCTGCAAAACCTAAGATCAACAATTGCCCATAAAATGTGCTAATCTACTGTACGCTTTGCTTACTAAGCATACGTGTCGTCTTGTTGAAAGAAAAATCATGAAGAACAAATTGCTGCCGTCCAATTTTAAATGTCTCACATCGCGAACGTTCGCTTTTTTTCAGGTTTTGAGAAATCCAAGCTCCTGCAGAAAGTAGAAACGTAGAAATGAGAGGGATGTTGGACTGGAACAAACATCGTGTTTTCTGCTGTGCAGCCTCTTCCTACAGTAATCTGAATTTTCTTGAAAAGAAAACTAGCGTGTTGCTCCTTTCCTGCGATCGAACCCCTCTTTCCGTATGTAACACGCAAACACTGTCACCTTTTCATTCCCATTTTCGCTAAGACAATAAACGGGCATTCCTCTCATGCAAATCCTGCAGTTGAAAATGATAACGGCTAGGATATCAGGCTGTATAAACAGCAACGAGCAGTACTGTTGAGTGGATTTACTAAGGTTATGATTTCGATTCTTGTTATGTGCACCTTGGCGTCACAGGCTTCGTTTCTAAACGGCCGCATGGCGCCATCAAACGCGCGTATCAATGACCACCCACGGCAATTCAACTCGAATTGCCTAACCCTCGGTTACATTAGAATGCGTTAAAGCAAGACGTTGTAAAGCTGCTGAGCAATCGCTGCATCGCCCACCGACAGTGCTGTTGAAGCGAAAGCGAGAAACATAACCACATGCATTTTGGAACGGACATACATCTACCGCGTTTTTTGTATTTGCCGGAATAGATGTGCAGAAAGCCACATGAGCCGCGCATCTAGGGCCGCGAAAACACAGGTGCCGGAGTCACGGCCTTGAATACGTCATCGCATCGCAGAATCAAACCAGGAGTTGACGTTCAAGTGACTTGGGTTTTATCCTGTTGAGAGAAGCTACATAGGTGCGAAAGCTTCTTTTGGATGATTACAAGAAAATCGACATCTTACAGATCGAAACTTGGGGGGAAAATGCGATGGAAGCTATCTCGGTGCTTACGAAGCACGTGCTGCTTCTAAATATGCGCTTGTAGCTGCGCGCTGCCAACAGGGAGCCACAGAGCTGCAAACGGGCCTCATTTGAAGCCGAACCCGGCCCGAAACCGACATTTATTTTTGAAGACCGATTTCGGCCCGAAAGCCAAATTTACCGAATGAGTCAAGATATGCGCAACTGCGGGGTATTGGTGGCGTAGCAAAGTAAACATGACTAAATAATCATCAATTAAGTTAATCAACTCGATTGCTTCATCAGTAAATAGCGATAAAAGTGTCCGTCGTTGCGCAAAAAATTGTAGGCAGGTCCAAAATCGGCGCGAAACATTTTCACATACTTAATCTCGAACCCTGCCCGAAACCCGCCCCGACCCAAAAAACCCGGCTCGACTTTCACTCTAGGGAGACAGAAATTCAGGCTTTTACAAAACGACTTGCTAGTTCGTATGTTCTCCCATCACCTGCGCTGAATGGCCAGTCTTGCACGACTGCACATTGCGCCGTTTAAGAGGCAGTAATCTGACAATGTCAAACAGACAAAAATATGACAATTGATCAACTTGGAGCGTTTTGAAACTGCATACGTCGAGAGACGCAACAAATCAATACTTCAAACCGACGTTCTCCCAATCGTGGCCTATTTCAAACACCACGGCAAAGCGTTGAAGCTCATCGACTTTTGGATACTTAAACGATACAGGACAGTGCTTTACATCTAAAGTACGAATATTTCTCTTCTTAATATTTTCAAGAGCGCGCTAATAAGCTGTACTCACTACTCTCTGTGGAGTGCCACGAGTGATCAGCGGCACCCATCTTCGCCGGGGGCAACGCGGCTGCTTTCGTAGTAAATGCTGCACACCGTGTCTCAAGCCATCAATATGCCCCGCCGGGGAATCGATCCCACAATTGTCAGCTCTAGTAGAGCGTACGCAACCCACTGTACATCTTCGTCTTACGAAAAAAAGGTATAATATATTCGAAAAGTTTGAAACAAATATTTTCTTGCAGGAATTTGCAAGCAATACGGGCAGCTCACAGGAACAAGTATTTAGTTCATCACGTTCTTATCTGTCTATAGCTATATATACGGCGTACACCAATATTGAGAAAGCACTTGATGCTCCTCAAATAATAAAATAGTTTTACAAACATCTTGGAAGGCGCTTTTCAAATTCGTTCGCCTTTTCCTAAATAGTAGCTGTTACGGCAAGTGATATATGAGGCCTTTTTAATAAATGAAGGAAACAAATCAAACGAAACCAAGTAACATTGAAATCAATGCCAAAAAAGAAAAATGAACACAAATCAACAAAATTTTACTAAACTCTTGACCTCAGCACTTTAGTGGACAACGTCAATGATCTCAGCGTGGTTCAGCGAACGAAAACGAATCAAATCGTCGTGGTATTACAGAGCAAAACCGCACAGCTGCCTCTGTTGTAACGCTACTCTGAAGAACAAATAGTAATTCAAGGTCACTACACTTCGCTGTAACGAGTGATTCAAACGAATTTGGCGATTCAGGCTGAAGCCTCACTGAAACTACCGCTCTGTGTCAAGCTCACCAAGAAGGCAATATAGAGTTACCCCCAGAAGCGACTGTATTTTCACGCAATTATCACCGCGATTCACATTTAAAACCTGACAACGCGCTGCTCAAATTACCATGCAATCTACCCCGCCAAGTGGACGAATAAACTTGTCATAACAGCAGCAAGAACAATATTTTTTTAATTTGGGGCGTTTTTAGTTTTACGTCAGGAAAAATTGGCGATAAAAACGTCAGTAAGCAAGCTGCTGAAAATGAGCTAAAATATCTGACAGATAAGCAACAACTTCAAATCTCATGTTGAATCAACTAATAATTTACCATGTAAGTGTTTTTCACTCTCACTTCTCGTTCGCTAAGAATTGCAACTGCTATCACACATTGTAACCATTTAGCGTTTAAAGCGGTCAAAACATTCATATCACACTCATTTTGGAAAATTGAAAAATCTATCAGTAATCACACTTTGTCAAGAAGGATTCTCAGCCTGATTTTGTTTCAAAAATCATTAAGCAGTCCACATCTTATGCTTTCGTTACTTTCAGCTGTCAAGATATGATTGTACCACTGTATGCATATGAAAATATTTTTTATTGATTTGAAAAGCAGGACTGAATTTCGCAAATTTTAGAGCGCTGTTTCCAAGCGTCAGATTTTTCTATCACGTAAAATATCCGGGTGTACTGTACACCTTCACCTTCTAGCAGAAGTACTGGCCATTTGCAACAGGTGTACAAATAACCTAACAAATTAGTAACAGTGATTTGCAGAATTCTTTACAAAAAGAATATAAAATAGCATACTAGATTTGCCTATATACAGTTAAGTAGTTTAACACAACATAATTTGGGCGTACTAACAGCTTTTAATAACAAAATTAGCTTATTAGTTCTTCAAAGTGACACAAACAGTACAATACTATATAATCACTCAAAGAAAGAACTTTGAAGTATCGCTTAACCAGTCATGCTACAAGGTGAAATGGCGATCTCTTGGTGTTCTATGTAGTGAACAACAAAACACTGACAAAAAATACCACGAAATTATTTGGTTATAAAAACTAGAAAGCCCACATTACAAATTAAGACATAATATTCAGTGGCGATTCTAAGAGGGGGCCTGGGTGGGCCATGGCCCTCCCAGATTTTTGCTTGGCCCCCCCAATTTTTTTCTTAATTTCCCGTTCAATTTAGTTTGGTTGACATATACAGTAGATAACTTTCGGCCAGCAATATTTTAAACGATAATTTAGAAACCCTCTAGCCTGCATTCAATACTTTCCAAATGCATGATAAGCTGCGTTGTTGTTTTTGACCTTCGGGATACTAGGGTTGTTTATGACGACACACACCAGTAGTTGCTCAGATCCTGAGAGAAATTTAGTCAGACCGCGGTCGTGGTGTTGAAATATTCATTTGGAAACTACGACACAGTCACAGAAATGGGAAGATTGATCTTTGGTGCATTTCAGTGTGAGATAGAACTGGGTTATACAGTATTACTTTCAGCAAATTGTTGCTTGTCCCAGTAGCTAAAGATGTGTGAAAGCATTAAGAATTGGTTTCAGTTAATTTATACGAATCTATTGTGGCTGCAGTATTGCGCTCTGCTGCCTTGTGTATATGACTTCGAAACATCTTACGTTAAGTGGTGTTAGATTCATAAAGCGATAGTAGTTCGACGCTGATGTCATCCGCAGAGCAATTTTTGCCTTTGGCAGTAAGAATGTTGGCAGCCCGCAGGGTTGCCAGACACCTTTTGAGAAAGAAGTCACACCACGTCTAAAAAAGCCAACCGAGCAAAAAAAGCCAAATTGTTGAACAACATGAAATTTAAAATTCTTTATTAATTGTAGGATATTTTAAAAGAACAAAGTTGCAGCATTCTTCATCTTCCACATTTTCCACACGAACGTTTGGCATTATGGGTTGCCAGATATGCGACAACTTTATTCTTCTATGGGTTGCCAGATAACATTTGAGAAAATACACAAAGCACTGTCTAAAAAATCCTAATAACACTTTTCAGCAAGATATTTAAAAAGCGAAGACACCTGTCTGTTAGCATGTGCCAACTGCCTCCAAAAAAAGCCTAATATTGTGAAAAAACGAACAATCTTTTTAACGCCAACTGTCTCTAAAAAAATGTCAAATTTGTGAAATCTGGCGTCAAAAAATCAAATCTGGCAACCCTGGGGAGCCGAGGCGGCCTGCACTCTCTTTTTTATTTGCTGACCTGTGAGTGACGATAACGATTCTAGCGCTCCTGAAGTAAAAATCCTGCCTTGCCAATACACGTGGTTTTGGATGGCGTGGTTGGTCGAATTTCGCATAGGCCTACGCTGATAGACTGGTAACAGAAAAAACTCCTGATATTGCTACATTGATTCGGGACACTGCGTTGATTGGGTTCAACCCACCTCTGCAAGCTTTGTGCTTGGTTTACAGCCGATTGCCACTGCTCTGTTGCGAAATGTTGAGATCGTACGTGTGAACTGTTGTAGTCGTAACGCTTGTGTGTTTCTGCCGGTCGAAAATATCGTTTTAGTTTCTGTAACGTGTGGGTACAGACTAGCACGTGTTAGGCATCAGTGTGTGAACCAAGGGGGTTCCTCAAAGTTGCGTTCAACAGCCAGGCTTTCTCAGGATCGGTTTAGTATTTGGCCGTAGACAGACCAGTTGCCCAGCTGTGGGTTCGTAAGTCAGTGCGGAATCAGTGAGGCGATCTGCAATTTCCGACACGGCCATAGCCAGTAGCGAGAAATCGCTACAAGTGGTTCGTGACTACGGTTTTAACTCTACCCACACATGTCCTGCAACCTCATAGAATTTGTACGGATTTTCTATAATGATTCAGAAGCAATTATTTTGCGTATTTCAGCTCACTGCCTCGGAGGTCAAACATTTCTGCTAGAAAAACACTTGAAAGAATTCGCAAATCATATTCATTTGGTAAAAATGATTAAAATATGAAATTAACTTTGGCAAAGAAATTGCTTCCGAAGGAGTCGAAGCTGCCTATATCGCTCGAACAATTTTTTTAATTTACAGCTACTTACAAAGCTGCGTTTTATTGTTACTGGCAGCTGTAACTCTTCCCGTCACCAGCACTTCATGCGAGAGAAATTTATTCAAAAACGAAACTAGTGAAAACATTCCCCAGAAATTCCATGGCCAGTGAAAGATCAGGTAACACTGATCTACTTTCAGGTGAAAGGTACGATCTGAAAAATAGATTTAGATGATTTTGCTGATGAATTTGACAGTCGACATGACAATCGAAGGATTTGTTTACGAGGAGGTGATGATGATATAAAATTCTAACGTAGACTGTGCAGGGATCTGTGTGAGAATCATATTGTTCATTGTCAATTTGTCTGAATCTTTTTAGAGTTAGTGCGTGTTTCGCTCATGGCAAGACAGTCATAAATCAACGCAGGGTTGAAAAGTCAGCTTTTGAGGGTCAGCCAGAGGAAAATTCAGTGTGAATATTAAAATGAAGAACTTAGTTGGGAATATTCTGCAAAATAAGCTTTGCGCCTGCTGTTACGTTTTGCTATCAGGTAAACGCCCATAAAACCGATACACACATTCCTACTGCGGCGCTGCTATGCTACTTTAGGTGCCACTGGTGCCGAAACCTCTCTGAAGTTAACTGCATTAAATAGTCCTCACCCTATCCACGCTGCAGATGGGCATTACACTCGCAATAGTCGTTGCATAACATTGTTATGGTTACACCACAATCACAAAATGTCCATAAGCTACCACAAAAATGGATTAGTTAGTAGTCACCAATCCGTTGGCAAATGGCCTATTTTTTACGTGTTTTGTAGTAAGGATACTTTGACGAAAACAGTTGGCTATCAACAGCCTACTTGTCTCTGTGTCAATATCGAATAGGTGGTTGGAAGTGGAACCATTTCGCTTTCATGTGAATTGTATTCACTTTCGTGGAGCTGTTTCCGTTCATGTGGGATCGGCGCAATTGTGTATGGAAATGGTGTCTCGTTTTACATGTGCAGTGGAAGTTGCATGGCTAGCACAGAATATTCGGCATAGCAGTACACGTGTATGATGGCATCTGGAGTGGCGCTTAGCTGTCTCTCGTGAATAATAACGTTAGTTCATATTTAACGATATTCAAGCCTATATTGGGTTTCACAGGGTTGATCATAGCAACTTAAACTTGAAAACAACGAAAAATCACTATGCAAGATAGACATTTATGTTGGCCCCCTATTTCTTTTCCTGGCCCCACAGTGCACCCCCCCACTTTCTTAATTCTATAATCGCCACTGATAATATTAGGTTGATACAACAAGTAATGTTGCATTTTTTGGTATTCAAAAAATTTTACTAACCATCTGTGAACAGAACCGGGGTGACCAATAAAAGCGGGAATAGAACTAACGTAGATACGCAATATGCAGAACTAGCTGAGCGAAAATCCTTCGATTGCGGCTGAACGCAAGGCGATTGACAAAAACTGATAGCAGTTTTGGAATTAGCCTAAAGAATTATCTCAAAGCACTCTTACTTTTAATTCAGTAAATTTGAAGCAGAATGGTGAATTCTTCACATCAACTTTAGATTTGTTTCTTGTCATGGCAAAAAAATCAGCGTTAGCCAGATGCAAGAACTTGATGAAAATAGCGCACTGACCGTTTAAGGTAGGGGTGGGCAATTGATTTGGCTTGGGGGCAACTTTGAGTAGGCCGCAATCAGCGGAGGGCCATAACATCTGGAAATAGAAACAAATCTCTGTTCAAGTTAGCCTCAGCACTAACGTTTGCTGTGTTGAGTTGGAGGATATTTCAGATTTGAAGATTTTCGTGAATGCTTGCGCGGGCCACTGAAAATGCTATGGCGGGCCACATTTGGCCCGCGGGCCGCTATTTGCCCACTTCTGCTTTAAGGTGTATTTTCCACTGTGACAAATCGAAAATACACCGAGAAAGTTGAGTTGAGCTGCTGACCTGTTCAATAATCATAGATCCACTTCGCTTTTCTCATTACGGCCACACGCTGCGGAATAGAGATTTTCGATACGTCTCAAATTTAGTTTTAAAAACATTTAAAGCTCAGCTTAAAATAAAAACTGAATATCTACAAAAGCGTCTTCCGAAAAAGTTTATTCTTTAGAAAAATAAAAGCAGGTGGTTTCTCTCTGAAAAAAGATGCGAAATTATATTATGGTTATGCTTTAATTTGTTTGCCGTTATTACAGCCGGCATTGTTATGTAGCCTTTAAACTAAAAAAATATGTCGACAAATTAAACCTACCTAAGGCGGCATCAAACATCAGATTATATCAGCCTAAAAATGTCAACTGATGCAGTTAACATGTTAGGTAGAGTATCGACTTAGATGATGTAGTTTGATGATTTGAAATGACGAAATATACTTACTTTAAACTGGTTTTTGATCGAAACTGACCCAGCACCTCAGCATGACAGGCTTTAACGGGCGGCCTTACTTAGTCATACAAAATGCTGGAATAACTAACTGAAGGAACTTCTGGGTTTGGTTGATTTTATTAACGCCGCGCTGGGTTGTCCTTTGTGGCGATACTCCATAACTTGAACATCCGAGATCTGCTGGAAAAAGAACAAACAAAAAGCATCAATTTTTGGCATGCACTTGTAAAAGTCTTAAAAAATGAGAAATTGTTTACTAAAAGCTTGAACACATCTATATGTTTGCAGGATTTGGGTTCCCTCGTCAGCAGGTGTTAGTGCGATCGGGTGGCGCTTTTGTGGCCTTGACAGCAGTCCACATGATGGCGTCCTGTGTTGGAGCGATTACCTCATAGGCAATTGTGTTGTAAATTTGCATTTTGAGAGTGGATGTTTTAATACCAGTCGAAACAGGCAAAACGACGGGACGCCATGCATTGCCCCTGCGCTTTTACGCAGAAAGGCAGAGGAGGTGAAAGTGTCCTTTCTTGAACATGATAATTGGCAATATTGTGCTGACTTCCAACAAATAAATGGCAGTGCGCGAAGCACCGCCAAATATCCAAAGGGTTTAACTACCATTATTTTTGGGTCGAAATTGTTCACGGCATGTAAAAGCAACAATCACCCCCGATATGCACGCGCTTATGCGTTAGATATGACGGGGTGAACAGTTTTAGGGTTGTTTACCTACACGTAACTTAAGTACATGGCACAAGTACACAAGAACTTAAGTACACATGGCACTAACAAGCAACATACCGATACATGAAGGTACACGAACATCGATACGTGGCTGTAATATAAAACACACGCGTAGATGGCGCCAACACGGTTACTTTGAAAGAACACAAACATAGATGGCGCCATTTAAGCTGCAGACCCCACCAGGACGAAGCCACGTAGAGTGTAAAGTGTAAAGGGAAAAGTTGGTTAATAGAAGTAAGAAAATGTCTGTTGGTCTGAGTACACGGTATTATGCCCAATGCGTTTATAAGATTAATGAAAGCAAGATGACATTGTAGGCAATTTTAAGCCTACAGAAGAAATCGGTGAACTTGTCCAATTAAAATATTTGCAATATTTGCGTATCTTGTAAATATTCGTGATAGCTAAAGATGGAAATGCATTACGATAATTATGGACTAGCGGAGCGCTGAAATGGTGTCACAAAATTTAAGCGGGTTGAGAACGAGGCGTGCAATTAATCGTTTGTTCGGGAAATTCATTTTTAATTGGATGTGGTAGTTCATGCATGGAAACGGAAATTCGTTTGCTACTCAGTATGTATTGTACACGATTTGCAATGATCGCAGTACTGTTGAAGACTAAAGGCATTCCACCACATTATATGAGATTTTAATGCAGAAAATGGGATCGATCTCTAGTGAACGCAACAAAAGCAAACGCCAATACCTCACATGGAACTGCTAAGTAGCAGCATTACAACATCACTGTGCTTAGTTGATACACACAAACAAAAAAGGAAGAATGCCAACAATCTTTTTAGTACCTGAGTAACAAACTTTTATATTGGACTGTAAAAAGTTCCAAACATCCTTTATTTTTTATTTCCACAAGAATTTTGTGACCAACTTTTGTTGCACTGTCCATCAATATTTCCGCACCTGAGTTTGCATATGCTTTTGGAACTGCAAATTACCGAGGTTTAGTTTGTCTCGTATTATACGGATGCTTCTTCATCGTTTGAGGGAGTTCTTGTAATCCACGGCTAGGCCGCACTAGATCTCGGGTCAGGTGTTGAGCAGCCATTCGATTGTCTCGTCATCCAAAACTGTCCGGCCATGCACTCCATATAAGGAGGTCGATGGATTGGACAGTGAAGGACAACATCAACATGGTCAACGGTCTGTTCCTCTGCACCACACTCACAATCCGCAGAAAGGGCCATACCCCATTTATGTAAGCAGATGGATATCTGTGATGAGCTTGACACGTCCCTAAATGCAGCCGGTAGCTGTGATTTAATGTATTTACGCATGAATTTTCCCCTTCAGGACTGTACATCTTTTACTTGCAGAATTGAAATTGTTACATAATAATGCAACATACATTGAAGCGTAACAATCTTGATTATCACAAAAAGGACAAAATGACCTACACTTCTGATCCACTTGTTGACAGGCATCAAGTTCAAACTCTGAAGGGAAACTTTGTCGAAATCTTTAAGGTTTCTGTACAGGGGCAGATCCAGAGGGGTGCGATTGGGGCGATCGCCCCTCTGAAATCTACAAAAGTAACTTCATTCACCATGCTTTTGCAGAATTCAAAAAAGAGCATTAACGATATAAGGCCATTTTGCCATTCATTGCTTTGTCCATAAGCGTACGGCATGGGAATGCAGGGGATGCGGTCGCATCCCCAACGCCTGAAAATTAGCAATTATTCGGGAAAAAATTTCAATATTTGGGCAAATTGAAAAGCTTCATTCACATTTCGGTAAACTGGAATCATTTAGATAAATTCCAATAGCCTAAAAACAAATTTGGGCAAAATAAAAGCTTTATTGAAAGTTTGGGTACAATTGCAAACATTTGGGTAAATTAGAAGCATTTGAGAAAAGTCCAACAGCTTCATTCAATTTTGGTCAAATTAGAAAAACTTCATTCAAATTTGGGTGAAATTAGAAATATTTCCATAAATTGGAAACACGTGGTGAATTCCAACTGACCAAATCAACTTCGAGAAAATTGCAACTAGTTTCTTTCAAATTTGAGCTAAGTGGAATTCAAATTTGAGCTAAGTGGAATTCAAATTTTCAAATTTGGGTAATATACAACAGCTTCGTTGAAAATTGAGTACAACTGGAAACATTTGGGTAAATTCCAACATCCTCAATCATATTTGGGTGATTGAAACAGCTTCATTCAAATTTGGGTAGAATTGGAAACACCTGGGTAAATTAGAAGAGATTCATTCATATTTGGGTATATTATAAACATTTGGGTAAATTCCAACAGCCTAAACCAAATATGAGTAAAACGAGACAGTCTTATTCAATTTCGGGTAGAGTCAGAAATATTTTGAAATTAGGATCATTTACTTTTTCAACTTACACACCATGTCAACTTACCCCACTTTTTGTAAGCGTCACATTGTTTATGCTGTTAAGTGTTTTTGAGCTATAGCAACCAAAATGTTGCTGTAAATGATGTGATTTGATACTGTGAAGTTGTCATGTTTCAGGTCTATTTCATGCTGTGAAGTTTTTAAGGTTAAGTTTGTTGCTGTAATGCTTTCAATAGTACCAGAATTCAGCTGCGAATTAATTTTTGTGAATAATGTCGCTGTGATTCTACTGTATACTCTGAACATTTCATTGGACATAGTACTTAGCGTGCCTGTGTAAATTTTTTTGTGGAAATAGTGTACTATAGCTCTCATATACTGTATTACTGTGACGTTTTCGTGTTTCAAGCTTGCTTGATGATGTGGCGCTTACAAGTGTGAATCTGTTGCTGTGAAGTGTTCATGAACAGAATTAAGTAAATGCAGCTGCATTATGTTGTGTGGTATTACTGTAACTGCGATTTAAGTCTGTAAAGTTTCGCATTTTACATTTGTTTCATGCAGTGAAGTTCACATGTTGCGATGCCAGGAAAATTTGTATGAACGTAAACATGTGTCCTTTTCCAGAAATTCAGCGCAATTCACGCGTCGCGCTCCTGAGGTGGCTTGCTGGCTCCGGTTGGGTGCTGGAGCAACAACTCTGCGAACAGCCACCTTAGCCCTGGTGCATTCAACCGCAGAGTACTGCGCTCCTGCCTGGTACGGCAGTGCTCACACCCGCCTCATCGACCCCGCCATCAACGACGCCTTGCGAATTGTGGCTGG
>JGI24021J15306_10003418_pt1 | contig 17878 bp, 11 predicted proteins | sample Ectturendosymbi1_FD_15306 | JGI IMG/M metagenome (IMG submission 15306)
GGTATGAAGTAGCAAAATGCTTTCGTGTAAGGACTGTGTGTATCTTTGACTTTTACGCCAAAGGCAGATATCGCTGAGTGCTTGAGGTATTAAAAGAGTTAACTTGTTTGAGTGGTGGGACACTGAAATCAATACTTAAAAGTTGTTGCGTTCAGTCTCTACCTGCTAAGGCAAAAAAATAATATCTTAACCTCAAGATTCTGCATGTTATAAACATACACTTCCCGCTATTTTAAGTTAATGCCAAGGTGCTATTCGTTTACATTTTTCAAGGATGTGCTGGGAATACCACCTTTACTTCTGCATCTGGAAGTGTTACGTCACCTAATTATCCATCCAACTACCCAAACAATTTCTACTGCGAATGGATGATTGTGGCGCCTGAAGACATGGTAAGAATGAAATCTTATCCATGCTGGTGATGTGTTGGTAACTTCGACATCAAAAGCGAAAACAATAAATCGCACTTCAAATTTTTAATTGTCAAAAAACTAACTTCTGCAATGTTTGTTTTGAAGCCGCCTTGCATATACATTCAAACAAATCAAACTGCAAAGTGAACATCCAAATATCTCAAAATCCTGTTTCAAAATGCAGTACTGGTATAAAGTAGGGACGACGAAATACCGTAGCCTCTCATCAACCATTTAGAACTTAGGAACTTAGTAGCGAAGGCAAAAGCCTCTTATAGGTCACTAGCGATTGGGGCGCTCCTCGTCCTGTGTTATCATCCCACATGTCGCCGAGAAGTCCTGTTCGAACTGGCGCCGGGGATGTTTTACGAAAGCCAGTGCAATGTGAAATTGGCTAAGCACAATGCTTACCATACCCAGTAGATGCAGATGAAAGACCGTAATCACTTCATGATTAAACCAACTCACTGTTTCGATCGCTAATCTTTTCCAGCAAAAAAATACTGTTGTTAACAGATTTTTTCAATCAATATTGTTCATCTCATCCGTTGATTGAATGTTTCATTGCAGTTACGTGCACGACAGTTGTTTCTATTTATTTGTTCATTTTGCACGATTTCGAATTGAAAATCCAATCCAATCAAAAGTGAAGATTTGACAAGAAACATGCTTCTGTAGCCAATATTAATGTTATATGTTTTGCTTCAATCAAAATACGTGTTTCTGGAGTTTTAACGTTATCTCGAGGGTGGATAAAGAACTGTTGCTTCTATGATGAAAGTCACCACCTCTTCACAAGTAAATTTGGTGAAACCTGCATAAATATTCAACTTTATGCAAGCGATATGTTCGACTTGATTAAGTTCGACGTGCATTTTCAAGTCATTTTGTTTTCAATTTTTTTACTCCAGGTCATAGACATCATATTTGACGAGGTAGACTTGGAACATTCGTGGACGTGCGAGTATGATTTTCTTGAAGTTTACGATGGAAGAGAGCTGGTAATTATATCTCTGTCTTGTACACAACTATTTTTAATAAAAAAGCATGGTTTTGCTGCAACCTTTGCTTTTTTGCGGTAAAATGTGCATGAGTGAGAGTGTAGGAGATCCCACCAGTAAGGGTATGTTTCAGCATGCTTTAGGGTAGGGTGGGCAATTAGCGGCCCGTGGGCCTCATGTGGCCTGCCACAGCGTTTTCAGTGGCCCGCGGAAGCAATTAGGAAAAACTTTTAATCAGAAAATTCCTCCCACTTAAAGTAAATATCAGTGCTGAGGCTAACGTAAACTGAGGCTTGCTTTTATATTTCCATTAGAAGGTATGGTCTTCCGCTAAACGCTGCCGTTTCATAGTGGCCCCCGAGCTAAAGCAATTGCCCACCCTGCTTTAGGGTGATATCTACTGTAATCCACACCTTAATGATGATAGTAATACAGCAATTTATTTATAGAAAATTTTGAATTATGTCGTTGAACTGAAATGTTTTGTCCATTTATTTATTCTGCAAAGGATGTGTTTTTCAAAAACTGTAAAAATCAGTGGTTATTGCGTGGATACAGAACAAGTCAACCGCAATTTGATTCCATTTTCGTGAAGTTTGTGATCTTAACAACATATTTATTTTCTCTTTTTTTCGCAAAATGTTATTGATTTCAGTTTATTTTTTTGTTTGAATTTGTTAAATATCAAGTAATTTGAATAATTATGTTCTTTGGGTACAGAAGAGTATGAAATGACTAACACTGTAACGGCTGAAGTTGTTAATTCGATCTGTTTGCATTTTCAAAGTATGAGAATGTCATTTACATATTTCGGATCCAGTACCGGATTAACAATAGCAGCAAATGTAGCAATTGCTACGGGCCCCAGGCTTTCGGTGGACCCCTGGTCGTTTGTGCTAAATTTGTTTTTTATTATGCAAAGGCGAATATTAGAATTTAGGCGACCGAGACAAACTTTCAAAAAGGTGGCCTACATTTTACACATGCTATACAGAAACGTCCTTGAAAGCAAGTTAAATTTTTCTTTTTGTCTGGGATTTTGCTTTGCGTGAAAGTCAATTTCCTTTCTGGGTATCTGGGTTTTTCGTCAGGATATCTCGTGTTTTTTTGGAATTAACAGCCTATAGCGATGATTTAAGATATGCTATGATTAAAATTTATTTCTAGTCTCATCTTTCTTTATCTTTCTTGATCAAGGTACGTTGGTCTTCAGTATAACTGATAAACAAGCTACTAACGCCGTATAAACTGAAAATATTAGCAAGGCCTAATGAGTTCTAAAGACAGAGATACTAATGAACCAAGTCTAAAGAAAAAAATTAAGTGGTACACACAGCAATTTTAAGAAGGAATGGTTGAAAGATCCAAATTTCAAAGGTTATCTACAGAAGTACATTGGGAATAAAGATTTAATTATTAATTCTGTCAGATCACCTTCAGAAATGCAAACAGGTCCACCGTACTGCGATAATTCCGAGAGACTCAAAAGTTCATTAGCAAGGTTGCAACATATATTTTCTAGCGCGTTTTGTTGCAGTATATATTGTCCCAGTATATAAGTTACAGTATATATTCACTAGCACGAATGCCTAGGTACAGTACAGTAGATATTAGAACGAATGGTCTAATATTGTGTCTACTTGGGATTTTGTGTTCAAATCTGTTTTTTTTGTGAATCTATACGTTTATTTTCAAAAAGCTCATTGGCAGCCCTATATTTGCAATCTCTTCATTAACCATTTGGTAGTGTACTTGGAGTCTTTTTTAACAAATGTGGCAAATACGATTTGCGCATTTATTTAACTCTGATGGTGACCAGCAGCAGTGGAGAACGGTCGTTTTCTAAATCTAAGGTGGCAGAAAGAATAAAGGAGCACCATTAGGCAAAACAAGCTGAACACCCTAATATCACAGAGTATAGAGCATGAATATCTATGTGAAATAGACGCTACCAGCAACATAAACAAATTCGCTATGACAAAATCTAGAAAATGCAATCTTGAAGTAGTATGTATCTGCTTTTCACAATCGACCTCGACACTTACCGAAACTACACTGTAGAGATATAGCAATGATCAAATTTGTTGATGAGTCTGCAAGCATTAATTACTGACAATATGCTGGTGATGAGAGACTATTTGTTGATGGGTCTGTAAGCATTAATTACTGCCTCTGTACTGTACTTGTGAGGTGTACAGTAATGTATGCCTTCTTGGTAAGAAGATACGTATATACGTTTTTGGTAAAAAAGTTATTTAGTCCATGATGTCCACCAGTTGCTACTTAAGAGTAGGACCAGCTTTTTGTACTTGCAAAATTCAGTGTGCATAATGGTACCCACATGGATGCCCACATTTTTTGTGATGTAATAGTTGTTCACTTATTCAAGTGTATTTTTAACTTAGGGCCCCGCGCTGTTTTTATGCTACAGGTCCCGCCCCGCCTCAATCCGGCACTGTTCGGATCGCAACAAAGCTTTGTGACTTTTCCAAATTAAATGCCTCTGTCCTATTCATAAAAATTCCGTGCCCAAATATCAACACAGTTAATCTTCAACATACCCGAGTTCTTTGAAAAGCTATGAACAGTGTTTTCGGCAGGACATTTTAAAAGTCTTCAGAAAAATAAGAAAACAAAAGAGACGTAAAGGACTGCAAGCAATTATCTGGACAAATGCTGTGGATCTTAATAGACTTGAGCATCCAGCTACGAAACATGCTGCACCTCAAAAGTCAAGGAAAATCTGCAAGATATAGGGTGAAGGGAAGTTTTGGAAACTAATAAAAATACTGTACGAATGGAGGCAAAGATGCTTAAATTTAAAAAATTCGTTTGTTATTTTCTTGGCTACCTTCTCAGTAACTGTAGATATAATATAATGTTTATGGAAAATCTCTTCAACCACGAAACAAATTCAGTACAAAGCAAGCGCTTTCATGATTTTACCCGAATTGGAATTTTTAGGATGAAATGACGCCGAAAATCATTATCATGTATCTGAATGCAAGCTGTTTTTTTGGAAAAAGGAGTTGACCATTGAATTTGGATTGGCAAGCTAACGATGCTTTTTGCCATAAAAGACGATACTATTTGTCCATCATCTAACAGCGATCAGCCAGTGAATATTTGGAATTCGAGCACGGCAAAATTGAAGTCAATAGATGTTTATGCATTTTGGTTTTTAAAACAAAGGCGAGCGAAACATGATGGATTTCCACAACATTAGGCTCCAACTATCTCGAAGATGGTGGCTGTCAGGCGATTTATCTGATATGAAACTGCACAAGTGCAAAAGCTTGGATAGTGCTCTGCATTGAAACCTGGAGCTTGTATTTTGAATTTTATTGCGTTACTACTGTATATGTGCTGGGAGCAGATGGAGAAATGAACATTCTAATAATGGGCTTCAGAAAAAAGCAGAGGGTTGTGCGGTTTTTGAGACTTTGTCTAAAAAGAGAGATCCTACGATTTTTGCGCTATGTCGTCTTTAGCAACCCCTGACAATTTTGCAATTTGCAAACTTTCACTTTAGTTTAGACATGCGGAGTATGACTTTGTAGAAGGTCACCAGAACAGTGGGGAACTGAGGATAACATCCCCATACACAAAACGGGGAACAGAAAGCAATGCAACAAGTACCGATGGATTTTTCTCCTTTGCCTTCCTGGAAAAGTATATGCCAAGTAGCTTGAGAAAAGATGCCGGGAAGAGATTGAATATAACCTGGAGGACACCCAGTGCGGTTTTCGTCCTGGACATAGCAATACAGACTAAATTTGCACTCCCATCAAATTTTCATGAAATCTTTACAGAATGCCGAAGATGTCTATGCTTGTATTGTCGCTCTCGAAGAAAACATTCGAATAAGTTCCCGGAGAATAGCCTTGTGGAGTGCTGCGGGAGTACAATGTTGACGGCCGCCTGTTACTGGCCGTCTAATCACTGCCATTCTGCTGAGACGTTAGTCTCCGTTTCAACAGCGTTAAATCACAACTGTTCCAAGTGGATGTTGACCATGGCCAAGGATCTGTGCTGTCACCACTCCGTTTCTTAGTCTTGATCAATTGGAATAGACAAACACAACTGGGTATAGGATGCCATTGCTGGAAGCTGCACAATCATCAGTTTGCATGTGGCAGACGATTCGGTACTGCTTACCTCTTCTGAACAAGGCCTTCAACATGCACTTGATGGGTTTTCCGCTGCGTGCAACCAAGCTGGAATTAAAATAAATTAGCATTGAAAACAGACCGAGCAATTGTGCCTGTCCAGCAATCCTTGTTGGTGCACACTTTACGTAAGCAGAAATACACTGCAGTAGGAGAAGTTCAGGTACCTGGGGTTGATATTCACGAGTGATGGAACATAGAACAAGGAGCTTGATACACGGATTGGTAAAGTAAATACAATGTTACACGTGTTTTATGGTACTGTGGTCACAAAACAGGTACAGTATTATCACCCACAAAAGAGCTGTCTGTTTTTACACCGGCCTTTGTTCAGATCTTCACCAATGGTCATGAATTTTGGTTAATGACCAAAGGAGTGCTATCTCAAGTACAAGTGGTTAAAATGGGATACTTGCGAAAAGCGTACGGGGTGACACTTCGCAACAAAGTGCGCAGGTATGCCACTTTCGTAAAAACTTGAATCGAAATCCACTTCAGATTCGAATTGAAGAGATCCCAGTTACATATTACGACGATGTGACCAGAACGCCCAAGGTAGTCCTGTTGGTTACACCTACGAGAAGCCGGTCCAGGGGGTCAGTGGCCAGGTGTTGTGGTTATATCTTCTATATTGCTTGGTCCCGTCTTGGTGTGGAGTCATCGGAGGTGGCTGAAACCCGTGAAGTATTTTTACCTTCATCCGACAAGAAAAGCGTGTGTGAAAATGAAAGAATGAACATGTGTATGCTTATTAACCAAAATCTGCAGTTTACTTCAACTGTTAATTTCCTTCTGAGCCGTTCATTTTTTAAATTCTGTGTATGCCGTTATATTTGTCCCTTTTTTCAGTACACTGGTAGAAAATTCTGCGGTACTGAATCACCTCGAAACTTTGCTGCTGCTTCAACCCATGTCAGCATAAAGTTCCGCACAGACAGCAGTGTCACCCGTAAAGGATTTTCGATCTCATGGATGACATCAGGTTCGTGAATCTGGATGAAAATACTAAAGAGAATATATAAATTTTAACTTAATCTTGTTGGTGGATTGTAGAATTTGTGCGTGAAATAGATGCCAAGTGTTCGTGACACATCAAACTAATATTTCTAGTGAGATGCAAAAACGACGAATTCACTTGCTGGGATGGTTCTTGCATACTTCAAACCTTCCGGTGTGACGGGAAGTCAGACTGCGTGGATAGAGCTGATGAAGTTGAGTGCAGTAAGTTGACTTCTGACTTGTTGCCATCGTAGTTCACCTCTTAGTTAGACACTCATAATACAAAACCAACGACAAGGAAGAACAGAACATCGGGCAAAAACGATCTTTTCATGCTGGAGAGATGTTTCGGAAAAAGAGGCTTTGGTTTTTGGTACATCGATTCAATCACTTTTAGTAAAATGTCAAATGCTTCATTTTTTGAAATTTTACTTCTCATTGAATGTGTTTTTGAAGCTAGGATTGACAATTCGGCGATTTCCCAATATTTTATTTCGTTTTATCATTTTGTAGAGTCGAGAATAATAGATACAACCTTTTCAAATGCAACAGTTGTGAATAAAGCACATACCGGTATGCTTTTTATGCTTGAAACCAGCTTGGTAAATATGATAGACATGAAGCGTTATGGCTATAGACAGCAGATATTCTGCAAACTTTCGAGTGATCAGCCAACAATCATTGTTTTCATAATTTTGTGATGATCCAGGCTTGCACATATTTGTTTTTAAATATCTAGTCTCCACCAAGGTGACGCGGTGCAATCAATCAGCAAATATTTTTAATTCCACGTAACACTGCGTATCCTCAGTCCTGAAATCTTCAAGCAAAGCTTACGGGTGAAATGTACAAGGCTAAAGCAAGCGCTACAAAAGCAAGCAAACTCAAGACTAAAATAAACAAGACAAAACACAAGTTGCAGCAAGTGAAAATTAGATAATAGGCCGTTCTTTTATACTTTGATTTAAAAAAAACTGAAATACTAACTGACGCCAATCACAAAGGAACAAAACCACAGTGTTTGCAAGGTCGTGACAAAAGCTTGTTTTTTGTTTGCATTATTTGAAAAAAATTCCCTATACTTGTTCAGTTTTATTCCACCTGCTTTGAGACCTGGGAAAGTAATCATTTCCTGCGTATATCAACTTATTTTGTTGTTTATTTTGATAGAGTAAACAGATGTGGTAATGATATAGCACAAATCGGTGGGTCATTTTTCTTGCTAAATTATTCAGGGTCGCAGTCTCCCATTTTTGATACTCTTGCCACCATGTCATTTGTCATGTCCAAAGAAAAGTTTGAACGGATCGTTTTTTGTTTAAGTTGTTTAGACTAGTGAGGTAATCATTTTCTCTTTGGTTGGATCGTCTCCACTTTGTTGCTTCTCCGAATAAGATTAACTTAAAGGCCGCGTTTTGGTGGTGTGAGTTACCGTTAATGAATTGTCTTCCATCAGCTCTGGGTTTAGTTTGATGATCTTTGGTGACAAGTATAAAATTATGTTCAGTGATATGCAATGAGTCAATGTCGAGGAATTTTACCTCGCCTATCTAGTCAGTTAAGTAGGCTTGGCGAAAGGTTGGTTCCAAGCCATTTTGTTTAAATTGTCGAAATTAGTACCAGTCGGATGCGTTAATTAAAGGTTTCTCATACGGTTATATAAGTCATGTCATTGATAAGTCTGGAAAATCCGCTTCAGTTCTCACACTAGCAGCTGAAAGATACACTGCACAGTGCTGTTTGCCACCAGAGTAATGATCACTGTTTGTAACTCCGTTTATGGGTATATTAGTTGCAATATTTGGTGAAAACGTTGTGAAGGCAAATTTTGTTGAGTTCAACAATGATTTTACAGGCCTTGGTGTTGAAGGCGGCAATGGTTCTTCTGGGCGTATTCAATAACTTTAGTCACAGCGTTTCTGCACAAACTTGGATAAAAATTTTTATACCTGCCACCACAAGGAATAATGCGGGCCTTTACTTTTCAGGTTCTAGGCTTTTATTCCGGTGGTTTTTACAGTACAGTTCAACAGATCTTCAATGCATTGACGATTATTGTGACAAAACTCGTCTATGCCGTTTTTGCAAATGTTTGCACTTTTGGGACAATTTCTAAAAATGGAATAATGCACGAGGAGCTCATGTGACCAAATGATTGCTTTTGTCCTTCGGCATTGCACGCATGACCAACTGTTTGTAGATTACAAGACTAAGGATGCGTATAGTTTTGTGAAATCTATTTCCTACTAAAAACTCGCTGATCGATTCGACTTTGTTACCTTTGTGGAGACTAATTGCTTGAACACGGTCTGGTTGAAATGTAATTCAGCACAATGCTCAGCGCCGGATTTATGGGGGTAAGGACCCCCCACCATAGTGGGCTCCCACCATTTTCATGTGCTTAGGTATATCTGCGACATGTGCGTGCCAACTTAGCGATTTTTAGCGAATGAATATTAGTTGCAGACGCTTAGTTATCGGTTGGCCAGTTGGCAGTACAGTATTTCTTTGAATATTTTTTGGTATTGTGACAAAATTACCATCAAACTTTACACTTACAGCTGTCTGAATGTCGGTCAGGTATCGGGATCTCTGATGCATGCAAGGGAAAACCACGTAAAATGATCATTCAGCTCATACGCCTCTACGCGTTACTGTTAGATTTTGCATTTGTCTTGCACTGTTGGCATATCAGTAGCATTGCTGGTCAATAAACGTTGACAGAAGAAAAGGGATTGACACCTTAACAAGTGTAGAGTTTATCCAAGTGGTTCTGAAAAAACTAAAAATAAACGAAAGAACCAAACTCTCCCAAAAATTGCCAGCTCCTGCATCTATGGACATAGATCTACGTAACGATGAGAACAGGCCTAGTTTCACCAGTGGTGCAGCAACAGTAGCAGAACTTCAAGAAAAATCACCGAAAAACACAATAAATGAAATGGGTGACGCTATCACGAATCCCTGAAGGAAAGGATATCGGTTCCTGGTCATCCATTAAACCGGAAAGTTGAGGGAATTTTGGCTGAATAATAAAACAGGTACTCTTCAACATAGCGATGAAAAGTAATTTTTAAACCATGCTGATCCACAACACAGAAAAGACAGAAACTCGTTACGGAATAGCAGCACAAGTCGTTTTTGTCGCGAGAACCACAACGACAAATTAGTTGACAGAAGTTGGCTTTCTTGTCTTCGTCACTAGGTAAGGGTCACAATGTTTTTGAAAATTTCGGGGGCCGGGCGGGGAAATTGCCCAGATGTCCCGGCCTGGTTGCTGGCTTGCACAAGGCTTTGTGTATTGTTCAACTTGCGGACTAATGTGCGCGGATACGACTAAATCTGCACATTGCCTTTATGTGAAAGAATTCTTCGACCAGAAACACGCTCCTGAGCGCCTGAGGAACCACGAGCAGTCAATGGAATGTACAGATGCCACGATTATATTTAGTCGCAGATGTAACTTTTCAAAGAAATGATACGGAACTATAGTAAGCCAGTCCGGTAAATCAATGCGAACAATATTAAAAATCGATTCTGCCTGCAACGCTTGGTTTCTGCACTAAAATGTATTCCTGAGCGAGGACTGGCGTTTAGAGGAGACGATGAAAACAATGGATCACCTAGAAACTTTTTCAAACAAGTTTTCAAAAGAAAGAAGATACGATGCTTCTGGAGACCGTTTTTTTGCAGTGGTTTTAAAAATAGCTAATTATTCTCAAAGATCATGTTGCTTCAAAACGTTTTGTTACAATTGAGTTAACATTGGTGACGTCACAATATTTCATCATAAATATTAAGGATCCGTGTTAATAATAATGACTTCATCTATCATCCTTTGTCGAAAGATTCGATATCCGTGCATGGGACCTCCTACCACGCTTGAGCCCCAGGTCCCCACCTTGTAAATCCGGGGCTGGCGATGACTTTCACTTTGACTAATCAAAGTGCAAAGCAATTATGCCAAAGCAATCGTTAAATTTCATGTATATAGATTTATAACCGTTTTTAAATGCAGCTCAAATCTCAAATGTTTCATATACTAAAGTGTTGGTATAAACACTAGCATCGGTATGTTATTATCTAAAAACAGCACAAAATCTCTTTCTATGGTTTCTGTATTTTCGATGAACTCTACGTTATTCTACTTTTCTAAACAAAAAGTTATTAATGTTTTCTAGTTCACATTTCATGGAACGAAAATGAAGACTGCGGCAAAGTTGCCGTAGCTCCTGACTTTCCATGGGTAAGCCGATGACATGGAACGTTTCTGTGTTGTTTTCCATGCGAAATTGTGATACTGAAGTCTTTTTTTTAATGCTGTTCTTTTTGCTACTCATGTTGCTTCGTAGCATGTGCTACCAGGTTTCAAATCTAACAGATAACTTAGCTCTTCTGGCGATTATTATATGTATTATTAGCCGACGTTTCGCCCACCTATTCAAGTGGGCTTCTTGTCTTGTTTTCATTTTGCTTTTGATATGTTTCACGCAAAGCTCTATCAACCTCAGCAGCACAAACTTTTTTACCGTAGCTCTTAACAAACGAAAATGTGTAAATTGTTACCTCAAAACCAAGTTGCTATCAGTCTCACTATTGAAAAATCAAATAAGCCAATGCAGTTCTTCTATTACTTTCGAGAATCTAATTTTTGAAGAAGCGACAACAAAACTAACCGGTGGTTGCAAAGCAGAAAAAAAGCATGTTATCGTCCATTTTGCTCCTCTAGGAAAAAACTTATACTGCAACACATTGTCTCCGCTTCACAAGTGTAGTGAATGTTGCATATCTGCTCACGCAGTAGACAACCCAAGACCTCTCCTACACAAATGTACCGGCAGAAACGCCTCCCCACTTCCTGTTTCCGCCAAAATTGCCTTGCAGATGGCGCGGCCAGTGATCCACCTGTATAATTTGGGCAGTCGATAGCATGATCTTCGTAAAAACTATTAAAACCATCGCACATCGGTCGTCGTGCGGGTGATCAAGCGCCACTTTCGGGCTCTTGGCATAAGATCAAGTTCGAAAATGTGTGGCAGATCACATTAGCGTTCGCTACGCCTCAGGGGATGAGAATGGAGACAGCACAGAGTGCTTTCCTCTAGGAAAATTGAAAGCCACGTGCACACTGCAGCGTTGACATAAGGTGGTGATGGGAAACATAAACATTACGTTTCTTGCAAAAAAAGGGTATAGGCTGGCTGAAGAAGTCAAACCATATAACCTGGATGTTGTGAGCTAAGCATAAAGATTTAATGCAGTGGAACCAGGTGACAAAAACTCCTGTAGGAACAGTGTGACAGACGTCAATGAGCACTTGGAAAATTACTCTGGGGTAAGGAAGGTTGTGGTTGATGAACATGGTGCTGCTAACGTAAATGAAAACGGAAAGCTTCTGAAATTCAATTGCAACAGTGCACCCTGCACTGCGAACATTTTCACAGCTGGTAACTTTGACCAAAATGGCCAAGAAGAATTGTCAGACATCCATAAACAAGCTTACTTGGCATTTGCTTGTGAGTATGTGTTTCCAACACTACGGTTTGCACTAGTGCACCTGTCGCAGAGATTCGTTAATTAAACCGTCACTCAACGTTCTCTCCTTTACTTCATTTGATCTTTTCCAAACAATGTTAGACATTTGAAAAAGGTGCTCAAGTCTCGACTGAGTGATCACCACCCGTTTGCATGCAAGCGGCGTCTGGAAAAACAAATTATACGATGGTGCTGGATTGAAAGGTCCTACAGAATAAGATGGGGGGCGCGGTGGACAAGGATGTAAATAATAATTTTGCAAAGTATTGTCCGTGTTTGGAGAGCTTCCAGAATGCACAGTGGACATAGGAGACAACTGGTAGTTGTTCACTATAGTTGTGATTTCATCAGCTGCTCCGGTGTTTGGACAAAAACAATCGACTGGTGGGAAATGAGCATTGGTGAAGCCAAGTGATAAAAGGAGCTTTTCGCGCAAAGAATGTAGCTTACAAGCTGGTTTCAGAAACAAAGCCGAACTTAATTTGCGTTGACAAATGACAATACACTATAGCAGAAACGTCAGCAGAGCAAACGGATGAAATATGCAAAATGCAATCTTGGGAGAATGTAGAGCTTAAACTAAATTCCAATTATTGGCAAGGCAACAAAATGTTTTGGAAAACCGTCTGGCGTAACAACAGTAAACACTCTTATATTGCCAGACCCACCAATAACCATATTGGTGTCGCATCCAGCGATGAGGTGAACATTTTTGACATGCGGGGGAGTATTTCAAAATCTTTTGAAGCCATATACATTGTTGGACACACAGAAGGTGTATATCCGCTTTGTATATAGCAAGACATTGAAAAATGAAAAGGCTGCAAATTGTGATGAGATTCGGACTTAAATGCTTAAAACCTTAAAAAGATTTCTTTGGGTAACTCGTGTGTGTCAATGTTCATGATGGCATTGGAGGGCACCAAAGCATTGGCAAACTAGAATGATCATCCCCATGCGCAAGAAAAAAGACGTGATGAAATGAACGTACTATACCAGGGAATTGCCTATCTTTGCCTTTTTAGAAAAGTCCATGCCAGTTGCCTTGACACATATTGTTGCGAGATAAGTCAGCAAGCTTGAGGATGCCCAACGCAGATTTCATCCTGGCAGCAGCACATGAGAAAATTTGCACTTTCTAACAAAAATTTGAGAGATTTTGAGAGAATGCCAAAGACTTCTACGTTTGTTTTGCTGGCCTCGAAAACGTATACAACTATGGGCGTCTCTATGGAAAATTTGGGATTTTCTTGCATGTGTAAAATTTTGAAGACCACATGGTAGTTTGCTGTTCATCAAGTCAATCCCATGGGCGTCCGCAGAAATTGTTCCAAGGGGGGAAACGTCGAAATTTTGCTCATAATTTTCAAATTGCTAACGATGCAATGTAAATGGTGTTCACAAAACGCTTTTCCCTTTCTACACCGCAACGTAAATGCTCCACGTTACGGTAACAGTCACAAAAAACGTGCTTCGCTGGCAGCAATAGCAAGGTATGTTGCGATAATTTACAATTTACCCAGTATGGTCATCTGCAGAGTTTCAACGCAGGGTACTTCTTTTAAGTAACCATTGCCGTGGTCTTCATCGAAACCACAAATTATGGCTTTATTTTACCTAGCAGGCAGAGCCACATCCAGATATAATTTTCGAGGGGGCGCGAAATGGTTGCAGCTTGATGCTGTACCCAGCAACCAAACATGTCTTTGAAAATTTCGGGGTGGGGGCAATTTCCCAGTTGACCCGTCCCTGGTTGCTGGATCTGCTAGCAAGACTTTCCGCGTCACTTAGAAACAAGAGCTGCAAACGTCTGGGATCTCGTCGAAAGCGATCAATAAAGCGTTGGTTGTCTTTGCTAATTTTTCAACTGTGAATGCTCATCATGCGCATGCCGGACAACGGGAGAAGTAGACCTGTACGTTGGCACGACGACAGACAACTTACTAGAAATTGTTTCATTTCTCAAAGTGATGCAATTATGCAAACCAATCTGTGCAGCCCGGACATTGAGATGTTGTTTTGAACGCTACGAACTTGTGCGAACCACAGCGAAAGCTTTGTGACATGAAGACATTGCGCTTCACGAATGACCTGTGACGTAAAACTTTCCGGCAAGCCATACCTGCACAGCAGCTTTGCAGAACCTTAAAAACACTTGCTACGTAAATCACGCTCTCTTCCAATAACGCGCGTTTCGAATAAGGGACTCTCTGCAGATAGTCTGCCTTCGAATCGCTGTACTTTTTATACTGGGATCAATCTGATTTTCAACTGTGAAGTGATCAAACCAGAACGTTCTGACCGGTGGTAATATTTCGCGAGGCCGCTTGGCCTTGTGCTATTGACTTTATGAAGTGCATTGGCTCATTTGTTGCAGCGAAAATACAGTTTTATGACTTATAATAAGGACAGTAAAGGACGATGCAAGAAATACTTCTTATTCGTCAAGATGATAATTTCAGTGTGTGTGAATAGAAAGCTCCTTAGAATGAAGTTGACGAAAAAACAGGAAAACAATCGAACTTTAAAAAGAACAGTTTTTTTAACATGTTCAGGCCCCAGACCCGGGGTCTGCAGCACAGGCTTTACAAATTCAGCACATGAATTATGAAAACTCGCTACAGCAAATACAGCTTTGCACTCAGGATTCACTCAGATGTCAGAACCAAACCGATTAAGACGTATTCCCACAACCTGCATAGACGTATTCTAGCAAGCCGCATGTGCTTTCATGCCGAGTGGGAAAAAAGCCTGCGTAAGTGTATTTTGACACTCAGCCACATCGGTCACACTCGCACCAACAATTGATTTTTCAAACTTGTTGAAGCATTGCTACAGATTCACTCCTGCTTTTTTTCTCGCAGTAGAAATGTACGTGGCTTACCGCTATCAGCACTCACATCTCGCTGCATTACCTGCCAAGTCTGCATTCAACAGGGCAACAAAACGCCTGTTACCATAATATGAAGTGAACCTTTGAATATTTGTTGCCATACTATTGTTACAAAATAAAGACCAACAGTAGAACAATCTGCTCGCAAGTTTCGCAACCCGCCTCTGCAGGTAGAGGGGACATGAGTGAACCTCAAGCTTATCACTGCATGACACCACAGGATTGCCAGTTTAGCCCTTTTGGGGCCAAATTTCAGATATTTGGCCCCAAATAATACTTGTTGACCCCAAAATTTTTGTTTGGCCCTATGGCTCTTTTTTGGCCCTTTTCCAGGATAGACTGGCCCCTTGCAAGAATTAGATCTGACCACCCTTGGTCCTGTCTGAGAAACCATATTTTTTCACTTTTTTGACTAATTCATTGCAGATTTTAAACAAATCCCTATATTTTAAAAGTTTTTTATTACAAAATTTTGTAAGGATCCGTGGAGTTTTTGAGTTATCTGTGAAGGTAAGTTCATCAGAATACCTATTACTTGCTGCAGCCACTGAGCCAAATGTAAAGGTAGCAGTGAGAACTGTTACGTTATCTAACTTACTGTTTTTCAGGTGTTGCACGTGTTTGCTGGTTTTATTCAGATTGTTGTTGCATTAGCACTTATCGAAGGATGGTAAATTTATCTCAGTTTATGGCTACACATGGAAACTAAGTTGTTGTCTTACGATCTTTCATCACATACTTTTTGTTTTGCTGATGTGCTACACTTGTGATTGCGGAACATTGCCATTTAATAAGTTGCTAAGTTCATTTGACTTTGTAACTGCTGATAACTTTGGAAAAAATGGTTGGCCATATTTTGGCCCCTTGACACATAGCTGTGAACCTGGATCTTGTGCAGTGTGAGTGTCATACCGGCAAATAAACTGTCATTGCAAGATATTTTAATTCAATTAATCGGAATTAAGGTGCTGACTTAAGGTTTTCTAAAAAATTTTGGTACTGAATTGCAATTTCCAGAAGAGTGGGCGTTTTCCCCCTTGCGGACGCCCATGCTAATTTAATTATACTCTCTACCAAATTTTCTTCTGCAGCGCGAACATTAACAGTTCAATATAAAGTTATCATTATATTATTGAACACACTGAAGTTGCTGATGAATTTATCACTTCAAAAAACACAGATTGAACGCGCTTTTTCATAATTAAACCTATAGACACCCAAGTCCACTAACAAGCAGATGTGGGTCAAAAAACGCAGTGGGAGCCCTGGTCACATGCCGAAAAACACCTACAACCGTAACTTAAACGTTTGAAGACTCATTGCCGTGTCATTGTTAGGCAATAAACACCAACAATAGAACAATCCGCTAGCAATTTTCAGAACCTACCTTTGCAGGCAAAGGAGTGAACTTGAGTGAACTGCAAGCTCATCATTGCATGACACCCGAATAGTGAACCTGGCTCTTGCGCTGTATCAGTGTCATAACGCAAAATAAACTGTGATTGCAAAAATTAAATCAATTCAATCGGAACTTAGCTGCTACCTTCAGCTTTTTTAGAAATCTTTGATTCTTAGTTCTAATTTCCAGGGGGGTAAATACCCGTTTTACCGCCCCCTTTCGGACGCCCATGGTCACTCCATTCCTGCTCTGAAATTTGTGTCTTTGTCGGTGCAGCTAAATCTCAATCATTTACAGTGGGTGTTGGACTCTGACAAGGGTGTTTATGCTGTCACCACTTTCTTCATAGTCTGTATGGATAAACAGTCACAGCAAGTTTACCAAAGTGTCACTGTTGTATGATGCATAATCAGCTGTTGGCTTTTTTTAACAATTGCCTCTACTTGCATCTTCTCGTCAGGGTCGACAACGTTCACTCGATCAGCATGAAACTGCATATGATCAAGCTGTGAGAAAGTTTTATTAGCGTTTAAGCCTTATGGTTCCGTGGTATAAAAACGGGAATTTTCATAACTGCAACGCTTTCAACATTCAAATTGTTTTTTGTTACAATCGTCATCTATGGTCGTGAATCTTGAGCCATGACCAATAATGGTGCCTCAAACACAGCCGGAAGTGGGAGTATTTTTCCTAAGAATTCACGTCGAAAAACGTTGCAACACAGTGCGCAGCGATGACTTACGTAGAGCCTTGAATCTTGGCCTGCTCCTCCGCATAGAGGGAGCCAAGTTGTGTGTGGGTTGTGCGTGAGTGAGATAGAGATAAAGCGGGGCGGGTGACTGTGTCGGTCTGTGCGGTCTGTGCCTCTGAGATTGTGCCAAACTTCCTCCAACACCGAACTCCCGTTACAATTTCAATTTTCTATCGATTTTGACAAGAAAAGTTTGTGATTATACAAACAGGATAAACAACTTTACCACGGTTTCTGCAACAAAAATGTTCTCTATCTGTCACTACCTCTCTCACAGTATGCTACACATACTGACTTTGTGAGCCATATTGATAAGTTGATGTCAAATGATCTCTCCTTGCCACATTGTAACATAAGGTCTTTGTATAAAATGTGGACAAGCTTGAAGAAATCGTAACTCCATGTTCTAAACCACCAGATATTATAGCGCTATCGGAAGCCAGACATAAGGAAACCTCAATTATAGCCACACTTCCAGGCTATAATTTCATTAACGAAAATTCCCAAACGCAAGCGGGAGGTGTAGGTGCCTACATAAAAAATAATTTGAAGTATCTGCAACGACGTGACCTTCAGTTCAAAATTCATGGATGTGAAAACATATGGTTGGAGATATTAGGCAAACGTCAGAAAATAATAATCGGAATAGTGTACAGACACCCTCAATATAACATAGATGACTTTCTCAATCACTTTCTGAAACAATCATAAAACTCGC
>JGI24021J15306_10003419_pt1 | contig 17875 bp, 9 predicted proteins | sample Ectturendosymbi1_FD_15306 | JGI IMG/M metagenome (IMG submission 15306)
ACCTAGAGCTAAGTTCAGTTTTTTCAGAACATCTCAGCTCTCTTCCAATCTCGCTTTCCGCTTACCCAAAGTGCATGCTTACTCCCATGTTAAGGAAAATCGCTAAACTTTTTTATATGCCTTCAACACCACTGTCGGTTTCTCTGTTTTCGCTTTGTAATTAATCAAATCAACTGGTTTAAAATCTCAACTAAACCCTCTCACAAAAATATACCAAATAAATACCAAATAAAAATATTATATACCAAGCACTTTGAAAACATACCAAATTTTTCAAGTTTGGTATATATATATATACACCAGTTGGCAACACTGCTTACAAATAGATGTTAGAACNTCATGGCCGGGTATCCTAAGAAACTCTATGACTCATAAATAGTTATGTGACATCACTGACGTCTGGTCGGAACAACCCAACTNCCTCAGTCCGAAGTCTAATGTCAAGCCTGGATTGAGATGCAGAACTTCTCGGCCTGCAGCTGGCGTTGGACAGCATGGAATTGCATGCGCATGATAAACAATCAGGTTCGTGTGAAGTGATTGGTGAGATGATGTGTTAAATTGAGGCGTTTTGGGTGCAACGTTAACCTAAAAATCGTTCCAAAGGTGCTTGTACTGTAAAGGTAAGATCAGCATCAATCAAAAGAAATTCTTCCACAGGAATGATGAATCAGATACTATGATGGTAACCAAGTATAAATTTCTCCTATTCAGCAGGCATATTCAGCTCCTATTCAAATAGAAAAGGCAAAAAATTGTTGAAATTAAGATCTCGAATCTTCCTACACAAACACAAAGATAAGCGATTTTCTAAGTTCGTGAGGGAAGTGTTTTGAAAAAAAATTGAGCCGATAAGTTTTCGGATGCTGTGGATTCTGAAAGACCTGAACAAAACCAGCAGCATGAGCTCATCTCCCATTTTCAATCTTATTCGTCTCCAACGAAAGTTTTCTCTTTCGGCTTCCGTCATCTGTTTTGTGATGCGGCGGACCATACGCTAGAGAAGTGAGACAAAATGGTTTGGCCAAGTCATGAATCCTGTGCTGGAAACGGGTCGCTGCACTGGCAGAAAGAACAACTAGTCATATAACGCTGGCAGTTTTAAACTCCGCTGCCGAATGCTCACGGACAGAAAAGCTGAGCCAATATTACAGCTTCTCCTTGCCATTTACAGAAGTGATTTTTGTCAGTTTTTTTTAATGCAAGTTTTAATTTTTTTGTTAGCTATAATTTTTTTGCATAGGATGTTATTTTTATTGATAACCTGTTCAGCACTTTAGTTTTTGGTGTACCAAAGATTTCAACTGACGCTGCGAATGGAATGATTCACTGCGATTAACCCCAAGATTATCCCTAGCATTGCTGCAGAAATCACGATATAGGTTGACAAAAAATTTTGAACAGCTTTTATCCCTTTCGCAAAAATCTTCTGTGGTATTCTAAGTGACAACAGTCACCTTATGAAATTGACCTTATTTCGATTTAAACGGCAGTACGTTTTGTAATAAAAATAATCAACAAATCTTGCTCTGGAACCGGGTATGGACATTCTTTTGAATTGGTACTAATCCTGTTACGTATAATCTTAGACCAGTCCATTACCACATTCCGTCTTAAATTAAATACATTTTGTAGTATTGGTGAAGTCATGCTTTTTATTTTGTACGACAAGTGATATGTAAAAATACAATGGACACTGATCACTTTACTTCAGTAAGAAACTTATTCACTCTTCTCAGCCACCGACTGTGCTCATGCTATTAAGTTCCTGCATACGTATCGCCTAGTCTGAAAGCTTCTACGGAATGGCACGGTATTAACTGTTTTAATATCTGTTCCAGTGTATGGATCTAATCACTCTACCGCACAGAACAACAACTTCAGACTTTCTAACCTAACTCTCAGCAAATACGATGAGCTCATGCCAAAAACTGCCAACTCTTCTCCCCTTGGAACGAGCGGAAGTTTCGCGATGGTAAATTGATTGATGTGCTGCTAGTTGTTCGGATGTTTCCGACACTAGCGGTTTATCGTAAACTATGTTTTCAGTAAAAATGTATATTTTTTAAATTCTCAAATTGAGCATGACATTGCTTGGCTAACAGAATTTCAACGGTAAAGTGCCAATTCAACGGTGAAGTGCCATTAAATTTTGTTGATTTTTCCACATATTTTGAAGCTTTAAATTTTAGAGGATAAAAATGTTGAATCAAACTGCAATTGCTACTTTAAAAATGTTTAGCATTTACTAAAAACTTAACCTGCATTGTTTGGATAAAACTTTCAGGATTTCACATTGTGTAAATAACAGTAGGCAAAGTTATAAGTTCAAGTTTAGATTTGGCAAGTCAAAACAAAAAGTGCTTCAATGAGTGGTGTCCTTTTTTCTGAAGGCTTGAGATTTACGGCGCGCTTTTTTGGGATTGTGATATGTATCCTTCGAAATTTTGTTACAAAAAACGGCAGACACTGAATTGAAAAATTGCGAAGTCGCAAACTATACTCGATTGCATGCACTGTTTCGTCGTCTAGCTGGGGCACAACCTCCATTATGTTGTTTGAGACTGACTTTATCGTCGGGAAAGCGGCGTCGCTGCAGTCGTCTCCCGTGGAGATAAAGCCTTACAAGTCACCGCTCGAACTCAGCCCTGAAAATCGAAGTATCATGGCAAAGTTCGCGAAGAAGCTTTCGTCCATTGAGCCTGGACCGGGAAGCCAGGTATGAATACAATACTTTGACATTTTTAAACTAGCAATTATTCAGAATTACGTTTTGTGCAAAAAATCTGCTATGGAAAGGTCTGCGTCGATCAAGAAGCGCTTTCTACACCACCCTGAGTTACACGTTGATGTGAGCGTTCTTCCAGTTTGACTGGACAGTCGCAAGCTCGCTAAAGAAAACCTTTGAGTTCATCTTGTCGCTGTCGTAGCTATAGCAAGGGTCTGTATGGGTAAACTTGATTACCGCGTTGGTCGCTTATGTTTTCTGACGCCGTGCACAAAATCTTCGTCGTGAAAACGAGCCGGACAGTCAAAGCTGGTGTTTTTTCATAATTTCTATTACGCGTTTTTGATTAAAAAGCTCAGGGTATCATAGAGTTTTAACTCGGGCTAGCACAGAGGCTGTTGTGCGCGTTTGGTTTAAGACTCAAGGTTTTCCCTTTCAGTTCCGTTGCCCATTGGAAATTGAGTGGACGTCATTTGGTTGCTTTTATAACTTTACCTCAAGCGCTTACCACTCAAGTAATGCAGTGGGAAGAAACGTGCTTCAGGTCTTCAGGACTTAAATTAATGCAACAGCGAGAATCGGGATTTTCAAGCTATGACCGAAAAAATATCTTCATTTGAAAGAATTGCTTCGTTTAGTAGTAAAAAACCTAATTAGTAAACCATGCGTTGCCATAAGAAATATATAAAATCACAGTCGTTCATTTTACGATTCAAGGGTCACTTCTACTAGTCGTCCATGACGCACAGACAAACATTACTTGAGAAGCCTTGTTTAGTTAGATTTCGATATTTACTTCGAAAAAAATCAATTAAAATAGCGTTTTTTCTAGGATGACTACAGAACCCTAACCCTTGATACTAATAATTCCTGCCTTGTAAAAGTAATTTTGCTCTTACAAGTACAAAGTTTACTCCTTTTAATATAAGTAACCAAATTTTATTTCCTTTTAACTTAAGCTCAAAATGATACGGCGGGATTTTGAGGCTTTATGAATGTCCCTCACTTTCTGTGCATTTTTGCTGCTATGATTGGTAAATAAAACAGTTTTTGAGGAATACTTTTGTACATTTTACGGAAACATAGCTTTTATTTCAATACATGTCTAGAAATTTATTTGCTGAAAAATTTTGATAAAATTTCTGGTGTTTAGTGTTCAAGAACAAATCACTTACCCTTATTGCCTAGTTTTGGAGCAGTACGACAAAAGACGCATGGATTAGAACAAAATCAATAATCATGTATTCAGACAGGCATCAATTCCTGTGAAGTTCAAACGCAATAGCAAGGATGCCGCAGATCCTGCCCCACTCAAAAATGCTTTGATGAAGCTCACCCAGCAACGAAGGCAACTATTGATGACGACAGAGGCAGTGGGTGTGGTGGTTTTTTTGACAGGTGACTTGTTTTGCACATTTGAGACCTCCAGGCTATTGTCTTCATTTCTTATTCTGAATGAAAGAACATTGTTTTTATTTGAGTTTTAAAACGTTTTGCTGAAAGTGTCTTTTGATGACACTTTTACGCAAACAAGTTTTGTTTATCCATTTTGACGCGGTTCGGATGAGATTATGATAAATAGTTTATCCAATGGCTTGTTAGAACTGGCCACGGGTGCTTGAAAGTGTATCGTCTAGTTTGAATTTAAACAGAGTTACTATTTATACAGGTACCTCAGAGAGTTTAACTTCGAGACTAGACGTCGCCATTTTAAGTTTCCTGTTTTAATCTGTGGAGACGTTTTGGTTTTAGATGTATGATTATATGATTTCGCATATTTCAGCTGTTGAGCTAACTAGAATTCGTACATTCTATGAGGGATCCGCAGCGGATTTCCCACGCCATTCCCACTAAACAATGCTTTCTGTTTTTGCTTACCCCGTTGTGCACCAGGCAAATTAGATTTTTGGGATATTTTGCAAAATGAGACTAACGCTTAAGTCAAAAACGGATTGATTTTTTCTGTGGCCCAAACCTCGGTTGTTGCTCAAAACCGCACTTCTGAACCGTTTAAATGGCAGTTTTTCCACGAAACGGCGCCACTCAGGTCATGTTTCCGAACCGATCAACACAAAAACAACAAATGTTTGACTGGAAGTCCCCACTTGTTAGTCAAAAGAAAGGGAGCTGCACAAAAATAGAACATTGTCGACAATTACATTGGGCTATGGTCAGCGCCGGATTTAGATGGTGGGCCCAGGCCTGGTGGAAGGCCTCATGTGTGGATACAGAATCTTTAGGTAGGGGATGATCGATGAGGCCACTAGTATTTCCACGGATCATTACTATTTATGACGTAATCTTGTGACGTCACATTTGTTAACATGAGTGTAACAAAACTTTATGATGCAACATGATATTTGACAATGATTAGCGATTTGTGAAACTATTCCAAAAGCGGTTACCAGAAGCATTCTGGGGCGTAACTAGGGGACAAAGGGGCACAATTTCCTGGGCGCCAAATCACTATGAGGGCGCTGAATCTTGCGGGGGACGCAGAATGACTGCGGGGGCGCCAAAAAGTCCCAACAATGTCACAAGCACTTTCTTCAATATAGTACATTTGCTTCCGAAAGTGCTCAGGTTCGAACATTGGGGCGCCGCACTTGCTTTTTGGCCCGGGCGCCACCTAACCTTCTCACGCCCCTGGAAGCAACTTCTTTATTTTGAAATTTTGCTTGAAAAAAGTTTTGGAAAGCTTTTTGTCAAAAGTTACTGGGCGATTCAACGTTTGTCCTCTCTCAGCAATAAATTTTACGACAGAAACCAAATGATGCAGGCAGACGTGATTTCCAATATTGCTCGCATTGATTGACCTGACTGGCTAGTCCCATACTAATTCTTCACAGTAATTAATTACATCTGTGACTAAGCGTAATCGTGGGAACTATATTTTCCATTGATTGCTCGCGGCTCCTCGGCGCTCAAGAGCGTGTTTCCAGTCACAGATTTCTTTTCTAATGAGGAAATGCGTATATTTATTCGCATCCGCGCGCATCAGTCTGTAAGTGAAACAATAAACACAAGTTTGTGAAGCAGAAAAACAATGCCAGCGTCTGTCCACTACTTCGCCGTTGTGGTTCTGGCGACGAGCACGACTTGTGGTGCATTTCCGTGACCAGTGTCTATCTTTTTTGTGTTGTGGAACATCATGGTTTAAAAATAAGCTTTAATCACAATGTCAAAGAGAACCTTTCAACCAATATTCCGGCGTTTTTTCCCGGTATATTGGCTGACCAGAGACCGATATCGTTGCCTCCAGTGATAGCGTCAGTTATCTAATCTTCCGCGTTTTTCGATGAGATTCTTGACGTTCTTCTGTTACTGTACTGCTGGTTACTACCGGTAGGTCTATTCTCATCGTTAAGTAGATCTAAGTCTGTCACAACATGTTCTTCGATTTCTGTCCTCTCGCAGAAATATTTCCGCTGGACTTCACTGCCTCTATAAAATAGTAACTTGAATGTTCCTTGACTTAGCGGCAACTTCTTCCTCTCTCATTTTTGCATCTTTTGCTTTTTTACTTGGATAAGCTCTACACTTGTAAAGGTGACGATCCCCCTTTCTTTTCTCCATATTTATTTATTAATAAGCTCAATAGGGCTGCCACATTTTCATCGCAAAGAGGGAGGACAATTTACGACTGTCACTCGCATGAGTGTATTATCTAAACCTTCAAATGATGAATAGGCCTATATGATAAGTTTTAAGCATTGAAGTAGGACGTCCAGTGTAGACGATGTTTCAGTCAAAACACACAAAACAAAATCCTGATTTACTTTTCCTAGTTAGCCCATGAATATTTTGCAGTTTCAGTTTCCTTACATTTCTTAAAAATGCAGAATTGCCTTTGACAATATTATGAAACTGCTCGCATGAAAGATGTTTTAAATTGCACACTAGCTTTAATAGACTAGAAACTGGTTCAACTAGATAGATTTCTCTTTCTTTTAGGTTTGTGGCTGTGGCTCCATCAAGGAAAAATCGTTCCCCATAGTGTAGTGAGACATAACGTTGAAATAAAACTATGCAGTCTTTATCAGTTCGCGGAAGCATTCAGTGGTATTGCAAGTAGCAACATATTTAGCCCATCTTTCATGTTCCATCATTTTACAACAAATTGCATTTGGTTGATGCTCTTTTTGCAAAAACTCACACGAGTTTTAGTATTGGCCAAACAGTTTACTTTATCTTTATTAACAGAAACGTTTCTCTCAAGCAGATCCTACTCAAATGGTTCATCATTTTCCCATTCAGTTGTTTTCATCATTTCCCATTCAATTCAGCAAATAAAGTGGTCCATTCTGCCAGATGTGCAACACAATACTTGTACAATACAGATACATCTGACATGAATAAATCACAGTCGTGATCCTTGCCTTCTGAGTTTTCTTAGTGCTGCTTCAACTTGGCTTGATATGTACATCCGATTGTCTTTCTTGAATTCTTACCTCCACAGTGGCGAAACACGATACAACCTCAACAATTGATGCTTTTGACCTCTCATTATTTTGAACTTGGTCATTGAAAGCAACGAGAAATGCTTGCAAATGTCTTAATGTGAAAGCATTCCTGCCTTTCCAACCGAAAATTAACTCAACCAAAACATAGTTTAACTCTGCTAGACAACTTGCAGGCCCTTCCATAAACTGAGCTGCGCCGCGAGCTCGTATCTTGTTACAGTTGAGTAGGGACAGCTTACTGTTTGTAAGTACAGTCATAATCAGTGACGTAAACGACGGGGCACAGAGGGGCGAATTGTCCTCCTGGCAAACTGAATGTGAAAACCGGACCCCCACCCAGCTTATATTTAGTTTTAGTACGCTATTGTTTCGGTTTTCAGTACGTTGTTGCTTTTTGCGTTTTTCGGATTATTTCCGGTGATTTAGGATTTTAGTATAGCCATCCACATCCGGATTCCCTAGGTCAAACCTCTAGTTAAATCACTGATTATTGCTATGTAAAATAAAAAATGCATAAAGGAGGACATGTTGACATTTCCGAATGTCGTCGGAGAATATTTCATTTATCATGAAAAAAGAGGACATGTACTCTGAAAAGAAAGCCTATGGTAGCCCTACTTAACAATGCTACAAATATGCGACCTGTGCAAATCTGAGTAAGGCAGACATAAAATCTACCAGAAAGGAGTATAGAGGCGTAGGCTAATGCGTTCTACGTGGCTTGACTTTGCATTCACTAGATTCACATACCTGACCTACTTTCAGGAAACCAATAAGTTTAATAGTTGTTTCGTCGCATCTTAAAATAATATTCCAGTGAAATACTGCCGTCGACTCATAGCCGACCGATAGTACTGTAAATTAATAGCGTCTACAAACAAACTTTCCTCGCTAAAAATGACTAAGTGGCACGCACATGTCGCACATATGGCTAGACACATGGACATGGTGGGGGCCCATTTTGGTGGGGGCCCTTGGCCTCCGGCGCAGGTTATGGTACAAGTGGCTCTGTAAAATCAGAATAGTTTACATGCGGTGCAGCGCCATCTCCAGGCTGGCACACATGGTTATATTGGTGAGTGAGGTCGTTTTTGATGCTTATAATACTTCCTGATCCTGACGTGGCAGAAAAGTTTGTGGCAAGCTTCCAGAATGTAACTTTTTGCTAAACATCTGCAATTCAACCCTTACCCGATGAAGATAAATTCTGAATAATATAGTGCTTTTGCAGGAATCCGAAAATGAGCAAATATTACTTTAAATAGTTTCATCAATGTCAGAGCTATAAGTTGTAGATAAAAGTTAAAAACATATTGAAAGTCATGGTAAAACTCCCTGTCATTTTTGTTTCACTTTCTTCAAAAATAAAAACAACATGTAATCCTCACTCTTAACTGAAGTAGTAAAATCCTGCAGAACGCCTGGAAATCTAACTCCACAGTAATTGACAATACTGCATTCAATCAGCAGTATATCTTTTGCAGGTGTCATCATTACAGCTTTTTGCTACGTCACAGTGGAACGCCATAGCTTTCTCGGTAAAGTGGTTGGTCCAGTGTTGATGTCCACTGGAGGCATTCTCGTCGTCGTGTGTGCATGCTACTTCGTGGTCGCTTACAGAAAGCTGCACGTGAGTTAATTCATGATATTAAAATCTTCCTCAGTAATTGACAGACTTTTGTTCTTGCTATGTAAATGTACAGTAGTTTGACAACCACGTCCTTAGCAAAACGTTGCTTTTCAAATGCAAAGTGAATCTTTTCGAGATAGGCTACAGTATTTAAGTTTGCTTGAGCTGTGACATGAACGCGANTTTTGTTACCGGTATTAATGAAAAACAAGTAGTTTAATTCGTCACTTTTCACTATCTTTTTATCATCGTGTCGTCATGGTTGGCTGGCTATGTGTCTCCTGAGGCAGCTAGCCTTCATTGGTCACAACTTGCTGTTGGTCACGTGATCAACCTGACAGCCTGGTGGCAAGGAGGCCGCAACGCAACTCATACTCTTGTTTTACAGGGAGAAATGCCGAGCTGCAAAAAATTCTTTTGTCATCTTTAGTAGATTCGAACGATAACCAACAACAACTTGAAGTTGCTGAGTTTTCTATGCTGAAGATCTTTGGGTGTGGAATACATCTGCTGCGATATACAAAGCTAAACCTTTCAAGGGATTTGCTTCAAACAAACCATTCGACATAATTTGCGACCAAAGCTCACTTGTCGTAAAACCAACGTTTCAATTTTCAATAAATTTTTATTATATCGTTGGTTCTGTCATTACTTATTTAAGACATCTTTGAATTTGCATCCAATTTCATTCCAAAAAAATTACATGCATTTTTTTCGAAAATGGGGATTTACTAAAAGAGGACCAGTTGAACCAAAATGAGAGAGGAACTTTCATTTTAGGTTTTACTATTCAAAACTGCATGACGTTCAGAAGTGATGCTTCCGCAAGGAACACGGGTTTAGTTGGAATTATGAAGGATAAAACTAAAAACAATAAAAAATTCTTTTTTATTTTGCTTTTTTTCTTTGACACTATTTTGTCCTGCGTGACAGTTTATCTTTTTGTTTCTAAAACATGCACAATATTTTTTCATGGGTTTATATTGTTGCATCTACGTTTGCCTCGAAATGGTATTTATTTTTTAAAAACTGCATTGTGCAGGTTTGGGCGCATTTGTTTGCTTCGTTGTAAATTTTGTATAAACATCTTTTCTTGGCAACATAATGAGTTGGAAAAGAACAGGAGACAGCAAAACGTTGTAGATTTATTTGTTGTTAATTTGTGAGATGGTCAAAAGTAACGGGAAGCCGATTTGGATACCAATGTAGATTCATTTTCCCTTAATTGGTGAGATATGGCTAAAAGTAATGGGAATCCGATTCGGACTCCGAATTGGTGATAGAGGTCATTTATCCAGGTTTTATTAAACGGCATCTATTCTTTCCAGGCATTCAAATGTGAGCTATTTTTTAAATAGGCGCATATGAATGACGGTGAGCAACTTCTTCAACTCGGTCGCAATGCAAAAACTCGACTTACTCAGGTTTGGAAGTAGACCACGAGGACTGAATTAACGTATTTAAAAAAGTACAATGCAGGTTCAAGTTTACTAAAGGTCAGGTTTTGATCAGATGCAAGTTTGCTTGTGGAAAGCTGCAAGTCTTAGTGTACTGCAGTGTGAAACGGAACTGACTTGACCCGTGCAAACAGCAGGCGCACAGGCAATAAGTGCTTTCTTTGCACCTTTGTACTTGTTCAACAACGTAAGTCGACATTTTGAGTAAAGATGAAAATAGTTAAGAAAAACCTTTAAAGCTAGGCCATTAAAACAAAGCTTTGATGAGTTTTTAAAGAGCTAAAGAGATATAACAAAATTATCAGAAAAGCTTATCTAGTATACAACATAAAAAGCAAATTTTCTCGGTAAAATACAATAAAACAATAAATTTCAGTAAAAAGATTTTTATTTCATGCATAAATTTACCAATAGAAAGCACATTGACGAAAACCAAGGTAGTTACTGAAACTATTCATAATAAAATTAATCAAAGAGAAGTAAACAACTTTCAAATTACAAAATGAACAACATTTTGAACCAGTGCCACTTTTATATGGTGTTCCGTGGATGTATGCTCGTCAGCCACAAACAAAACTTTGTAAATGTTGCGAGCATGAAAAAAAACTTGATTAAATTTTAGCAATTAATTAAGAAGCACAACTTTTTTCAAAACAAACAAAACACACAATAGAACGGGGGCATGAGAGTGTTTTCACAACTGGAATATTTCGTAATGAAAATACCTAGCCAGAAAACGCATTTTTTGTTAAAACCTGAGCGTTTTCAAAGTGCCTTTTTACCATTCCCGGGCAGGTATTTTTATCATTCTCGAATCGCTTATGTATTCTTCGCAAACAGTGTAGGAATCAAGCACGAAGAGGTTTTCTTGCATGATTTTTCCACAGTTTGATAAAATAAAATTGCAGAGTTAAAACTCTGTTGCAATTTGATTTCAAGATAAGAAAAAGATGCTTTTGAATTTGCTTTTAATAAAATATTGACAAAAAAACGTTTTTCCTGAACAAATGAGTGGCACAGTTTAAGATCGAAATTGCAGCTAAGTCACTGTGTAAATGAAAGAAAAATTGAAATTGAAATTAACAGGAAATTTAAAAAGTAAGATGTTCTGTGAACCTAACGCGAAACGTGTCTCAATACGAACGGAGCATGAGTTTAAAAGTTGCCAGTAAACAGTATCTATCGAAAGCAATCCTTTCTCAGCAAAGAATCAGACACTAAGATCTCACAGAGTATATATTTTGCCTACTAAATAGGCATCGTCAGCTTTTATTCAAATACAGTAGCATCCTTGTCAGTAAACAGGAGTATAAGATGAGGAAAGGAATTTGACACCAAAATGGTTTTTGAAGTACTAAACGCTGAAGCAACAACTTTGCAAGTCTACTCTTAGGTAGAAGGAAATTGGTGGACAAAGGTTGATACAAAAAAGACCGATCTCAAAAATCATTTCAAATAATTCCAGTTGATTTTACAATTTGGATAGCCGCTATTGTCAGCATCTATGTTGTATCTTTCGATTACATCGCTTAACAGCATTGTGTTTTTGTCGGCTTTATCGAAACAGCAATAAAAATCACGACAGTTGAAGAATGTTTCTTCACGAAACGTCAATTTTCATCCTCATTCGTTTTCATGGCCGTTTTTCGTCTGGGGATGATCGCAGGGGTGGCAGCCTCAGGAGGACTCGAAATACCTCACGATCAGCGGCAATATCAGATAGTTCTGTTGGTTCGATACCAAGACCGGATCGAGCAAGGTAAGAGATGCAGTCGCTCACCTAATCCATGGACGACCTCTGGGCCGCTTTCCCCTGGCCTTAGTCGGCATGACTTGCCTCGCCAATATTTCTTGGGACATTCTGGACACATGGTCGAACCAACGTAGCTGGTCCGTTACAGTATCTCTCGTTTCTGAGGAGAAGTGTCTCGACATTCATGGCTCGACATTTTGTGAATTTCACAGCTAAACCTGAATCATATTTTTCTCAATTTTACTAAACTCTATCTCTTGCTGCAGATTACGTTTCACATGCAAGGTATGTGCTTACGCAAAAACCATCGTCACATTTCACATTTGTTGCGAAACAAAAGCTGTAAGTTTCTTGCTTTGCACATGCGTATCTTTTTACCTGAATTGAAAAAGTTGATAAAAAGAGCGAAATTACAGAAGCGTATGAAAAGATATCATGGAGGATCAACAGAAGCTCGTAAAACCAGGTTTGCGTTGCAGTAATGACTGTTAAAAGTTGAGTTTCGGAAGGCAGGCATAATTTTAATTGCTTCAAATTTAACTGAAGCATTGAATTTAAAACAGAGTTGGGGAACCTATTAACTATCATGGGTCACATAAATTGTGTATTATCGCTGGCTAGTCACAAAAAATAATTAATTTTATTGCAATTCTACCTTTTTCCTTCTGAGGAAAGTAAGGAGAGAGAACCATGTGAGAAGAGAGAGAGAGACTTCTCTTGAATTTCTGCCTAAGTATCTGCTTATCACGAAGTTTCGTTTTGACGCGATGTTGTGTTCTATCTTGGGTGACAAAAATTATGATGCGGGCCGTATTAAATGTTCACGCAGAACGAATTTGGCCTGGGTTTTGAAACATACTACAGACCCCAATTATATTGAAAAAGTTTGTTTTATTTCATCACAGCTTAAAAATTTGGCCTATTCATCACGGAAGATACAAAGTACTTTCTGGCTTGCTTCTGTCTAAAAATTTATAGTCAAATGAAGTGAATGTAGTCAAATGAAATAAATACCACTTTGTCAGGCAAAAATATGATTTATTTTTCAACCGTTTGCTTTGCATAAACATGTAGTTTTAGGGAAATCTAAATATGCCATGCCTCTACTGTTCAGGTCAGTAGTTGTTTAATCGGGTCTCCAGTAAAAATATAGGGATTCCCAGAAGGAACGCCACGTGGTTTCTTTTAACTTTCAATGCACAAACAGCGACCACCATTGTGACTAATGACGTAACCATCGCCACAACCGTTCTTCATGCACCTCCTTTGCAGGTTGCGGAGACATGGGATCGTCAGGTCAATTGCTAGAAGAGAGCTCCCCGGGGTTAGAAACTTTAAAAACCACTGGTTTAAATCGTGCTGGAGCAAAATTGAAATAGACTTACACGGTTTGCAAAAATCCAGATGAAAAGTTCATGTTCATCATTTTAGAAAAATGGTTAAAAGGCGATGTATTAAAATACCTACCTTTCCATCGGTGATTTATTTCTTGAATGTCTTTTCAGTACATGTCTGAGAGTGAGAAAACACTAAACGTTGACCAAAAGTAAACAATTGTTAAATGTTACATAGAAATACTGAAATATGCACAAACCTAAACATCTAAAAAAACGGAAGATTGTCGTAAAAGAAAAAGCTAATAAATAAGTTGAACTGCACTCTTTTGCATCTGTTACTTACCTGGGGTTATTGCAGTGGAAAATTTTAAATATGTATGTACTTTACCTTGATCAAAAAGGCCAATTTTACGTTGATAAAAATAAATTTTCTTCACTATAGCCTTGGCGAAAAACGTAAGTCAAAAAGATTGGGAGGATATCAAGCTAGCTCTTCTTGTTTCATGGCACAAATACTCTTCCAAACAGGCACAAACAGGCACAAATACTCTTCCAAAGATCTTCAAAATTATTTTTCTTTAAAATATAACCCTGTGGAAGTCTTTGCCTTGCAAGAAAGCAAGAAGCCATGTAAGATGCTAGAGAAATTAACTATAAGTTTGTTGGAATTTTTTGGTATTTAACTGTTTCATTTGGTCACAACGAAACGTTTGCAAAGTGTTGAGGAAGTTCTTGATTTTGAAAGCATCTGGTAAATAAACCAGCCACATAAAATGTCTGTCGTTGCATGTTGGGAAGCCTACAATGCAAAACTTTTCTGGTGAAGCTTCGCGATCACCCAGGCGTGAGCAAATGAACTTTAATAGAAATGACATGTGGTTCGAGGTGAAAACAGTTGACGATAATTGAATCGCGAAACCTACTGCAAGTAGTATAAACTTTTTTGCTGCAAGCAACAGAGCATTGAACGAAATAATGGATATTCGCTTGGAGACTGCCCTGCTCTGGTAACCAGGAAAGCCTGAATATATTGGAATTAATTGCCACAATGATTAAAAATCTTTTGAGACGTTTTATGAACACATGCGCATTTTTCAATAACCCAGCAAACATTCTCAAGCTTATCTGACCCGAAAAAAACGCACTTGCTATACTTCGAAATTTTTTTCAAAAACGAACGCATTTTCACTCCAAAAATGTTGGAGGTACGCATAAGTAAGACACCAAAAGGCAGGAAAAATAAAAAAATCCGCCAGTAGCCTTTATTGGTGTCGGTTGAAGATAAAAATCGTATTCTGCTCGAAGCTTTTGATTCCACACGCAGAAGACGTAATTTTGGTTGAGACATGACATGCGTTATTTTTCGGTATTATTTAGTACTGTTTGTGTCCACAAGGTTCTTATTGCCAAAATTCAAATGTAGTAGTGGAGACCTCAAGCGAAGCTTCTGTTTTCACACTTCAGGCATGCACTGCCATCTTGGAGGTACTCCTTAATGAAAAAATATAAAACCTAGGCATATTTTCATGGGACTGCTCGACAGAATGCTTAGAAGAAAAATCAGCTACTGAAGTAACAAGCTTTAATAAATGTAGTTTTAAAGTCTTTTCAAAATATAGTTCAAAGCTGCATGAATTGCGAATGTTGTCAAAAGACGCTAAAACGGGTTTNAACGATGGCAGCCTTCATCAAATAAGTTAGAATGTGACTGTAGTCACATGTGGAATAATCACTCTGGAAAAGCATTCACGTGTGTTTGAAATGTATCTGTAGCTTAATGTTGGCCTTAAAAACATGTCAAATTTAGCCCTTGTATATAAATTCCGTTTGCTGCAATTCATGACGGACCAAATCGTGTTATGTCTCTTCTTGTGAAAGGAGTTTGTTTTCAATGACTACCAAGTGTCACCGCCAACGCCAAGCGTTCAGGCGTGACGGGAATCATTCTTCTAACTCTCCAGCTGTTCTCCACATGATAGTTTTGTGATGTACAGTCTTGCAACCGAGCACCACCAGCAATGTCACCGTTCAAGCCATCCAGCTTCGCTCGTCCAACCTAGCTCTTAGCAAATATGACGAACGCATGCCTGCTGAAGGGGTTCACGTGACTATTTCGAAATCAAGCAGCTCGCAAAGCGTAAGTTATTCCTTTCATGCAACACCTTGCGTTACATCCTTGAGTTTTAATAGTAAGAAATCGGAGTGTTGGCATAAAATGTATTTTTTATTCCTTAAATCTTTATTAATGTAGTTACCTAATAAAAAATGTTTCAAAGTCAGCTTTGATGCTGTAAGCACAGACAGATTTTACTATTCGTGACATTTTTTGCTTCTTTTCATATCTGGACATGCCAACGTATTCCAACGGACAAGTATAATCCTTCCAGTAACATTTTTATCGCAATTTAAGCCAAATGGTCACTTTCGTCACTAAACCTAGTGTTTTAGCTCGTGTTGTGGGTCTCCCGATCTCTGAAATAAATTTCAACTGTTTCTCTTTGCTAGATGACTTGACACACCAAACTTCGAGTCAGGTCTTCTAACATCGTTTTATTCTTTACAATAGCCCTTCGTATGCTAGAGCGTCAGCGAAACAAGACATAAAAACACAAGAAAACTGTCTTATTGCATTTTCTTGTTCTTGTCTTATTGCAATTTCTTTTTTCTTTTTTTTGTCTTATTTGCATTTATTTATTTATTTTTATTGCATTTTCTTGTCTTATTGCATTTTCTTGATTTACTTGTTCGCTTTCTTCCTGCATCGCCTCCTGTACCACGAGACCTTATAAGAGGTTTGTAACTGAACGCTCTAACAAAATGCCTTTAGCTATCAGCGGGAGGCGTGCTAGCACCAAAACGCACTGCAAATAAATGGCATGCCAAACCGCAGGCTCATGCATCGAACCTGCCGCAGTTATAGTGATTTTAACGCTTGGTTTTTATCACCATTTTTTCTTCTAAACTAAAAGAGGGCACCAATGGATTCCAAGTTCTTTCGTTCTTCTCGGCCGTCGGAAGTCGATTCTCCAAACTTCGTATTTCCGTTTCAAAGAAAACTTTCCGCCATTGGACCCGAAAGTGAAGTAAGTGAATACAAGTTTATAAAATGGTCGACATTTTCATCGACCATGCAATGGAGCAGGGGTTCCCTACCTGGGGAATATGTATCCCTGGGGGTGCATTTGCCTATCTCAAGAGGTACATTTATTGTAGCTTACAGTAGCAACAAATTAACTTTGGGACATAAAAATGGAGTCTGCCTTTGTAGTTCTAAAAATCTAAAAGTTCTATAAAAAATTCAGTGGATTTTTGTCATATTACTCAGCCTTTTTGACATAAGAAACGTTGGGGATACATGTTCATCTGTCAAATTGCTGAAGGGTTACATGGTAAGAAAAAGGTTGGGAACCCCTGCAATGGAGTCATTTTCATGAGATGCAATATATAAGGTTGAAGTTCTCTTTTGCAAAGCTTACTACGTATTCACGCTAAGCGCGATGAATCGTTGTTAGTAAGGTGTTGTTGATTCAAAACAAAAACAAGGTACAGTATCTATCAAAATTACGGAATTCTTTCACAGCGCGGTATCAGACACTGGGATGTTTACCACGGTTGCGGAGTCGGAGGTAAAATGTCCGACTCCGACCTTTCCAAAATTTCCGACTCCGACTGCTTAACATAAAATGAATGAAGTTTGACTGTCAACAATTTTGAAGCGACTAGCACCCAATGGAAATCGTGGCACACAGCAAGAATCCTCTGTTTCAACAAAAGTTTCTGAAGAAGTTGAACCGTTTCAGCAGGAATTCTCAGCTGAGGAGTGTGATGTAAAAGTGATCCCATTTGGACTTCCAGAGTCGGAGTCGGACAAAAAAATCCGACTTCGACACCGACTCCGATTCCTAGTTTTCTTAGGAATCCGACTCCACCCAAAAACCTCCGACTCCTTGTGACTCCGACACCCACTCTGCAACCCTGATGTTTACCGAGTGTACCTTTCGCCCACTGAGCTCCGAGTAAGCATCGTCAACTCTGCGAAGTGCACGAAAGTAGAAAATTGAGAACAACAGCTAAGAAAAACCAGTTGAGGAGAATGCAAATTCAGCTTCCCAATTTACATAGGGAAGGAGAAGACCACCTCAGGAACTGCTAAGCAAAGCAAACTATCAAGTTTACACTGACGTAACAAACAAAATGGCAGTGCAATATTTAACAGGATATGCAAGTGGCAATGTATTTTACGGCCAGGGCCTATCTGTGACTTACAAAACACTAGCTCAGAAAGCCTGTCAACTATAGACCTGGTCATAAAAGATGTTAGCTTAGCGCTTAAGGGCCAAACGTTAACGCTAATACTCACATCATTAATCGTGGGGTCCTCGAGGCTAGACCCTACTAGAGACTTCAACACAATAATGAGCTGAAGCCAATGCCATCAACCCTAGCTGCTGACGGCAGGGCCACACACCCAATTAAACATAACAATGATTTATTACACTGTAGCATG
>JGI24021J15306_10003420_pt1 | contig 17873 bp, 12 predicted proteins | sample Ectturendosymbi1_FD_15306 | JGI IMG/M metagenome (IMG submission 15306)
CCTGTCCTAAACCTAAACCTGGGCAACAGCGACAGACTATAAATGAAAGTGTTTGTTGCTTTGATTGATTCTTAACATGGTTCACTGATTTGCATGGCAACAAGCGAAATGGAATATGAGCAGAACGGTGAAAGAGAAAGAACAGCAGCAAACAATTTCATTGTTAGCCTTGTTGGTGAGAAGACCGTAGCGGCCCGGAATGACGTCACCGCTACAAAAAATTGTTAGCGGGCTGTACCAAAATCTTCAGCGGACGGGCCGAAGACTAGACTGTTAGCGGACCGTGCCATCTCTACGCTGTAGCACTCCTTGGACAAGAGCGGTCACCCCAACCGCCACGGCAAGAAGCAAATTTCAGGCTTAGGTCTGCTGCCAACTGCTGTCACCAAAATCAAATAAAAAAAAACTCATGTCTCAACGCCTGTTCAACTTCCAAGGAGAGAGTGTTATTTCGATTGATGTTTAACAATGCAAGTACGTACGTTCATTCTGGTACCACTAGTCGTACTTCTAAGTACGTTTTTAGTCTGCGTAAGGTAGACAAACTGGTACGCGTTGTCACCGGAAAGGTTTAAAATATATGGAGCAAAGTGAATATGTTTGAGAAAGCGTCAAAGCAACGTGATTTGATACTGCCCAGCACATCAGTTGGTCATTTGCTTGGGTTCACACGAGACAATTTTCTGCACCAAAATCTCCATTCACTAATTTGCCTCTGGTGGCTGGTTGGACACCTGAAAATCTTCTGTAAAACTGTCTGGTAGTTTCTGTTTGTCACTGCAACAACTGTATGCCTTTCAGCACTAACAGAACTTGCTGCCTCCACGTCAGAAAATATACAGTGACATTATCCCTAGAATCATCTCGACATTTCTTAGAATAGAATACCAGCAAACTTTTAGTTTTCTTTTTCCCAGCTGAGACATTATTGACTGCCTGAATGGTTCTGTCTGCTGACTTTGAGTTCGTTTAACAGTTCTACCATGCTACAGTAATTGGTAATGCAGCCACCCATAGCAGACAAAATAAAGGCAACTGTTACGGATACAGAAGATAACGCAGGTTCCCACCTAAGCCTAATTATTTCTTTTTGGCCCATTTGCAACGTTCCTTGAAATTTGCGTGCAAACTCATTCTGTGGTATTTGCGTTAAGTTTATAACGAACAAGCAAAAAATATATAAAAACAGAAAGGATCTCCTTTGCGCACGTAATTAAGTTTTGTAACTTATCAAACTCATGGTGGGTGCTTTAACTCTGACCCCCCTTACGGAAGCCCTTGCCTAAGACCTTCCTGCTGTTCTACAAACATGCCTTTTGTTCGACTATTGCTGAACAAACTTTACTCGGAGTTGTGAGCTTGATTTGGTTAGGGCGAGCTGCTCTGGCAGATGGAAACTCAAAAATTTTGAGGCTTGGATTTCTGCTTAGAAAGCGCCCAATGGCATCAGGTTTGCTTGCGATGCCGGCTTGCACAAAAAACATCAGAAACGCAGAAAAGTACATCAGTGTAAGACCAATAGTCTGACTCCTGGTGAAGGAGAAACATTACACGTAAAGCTTCGGCTTAATTATTAGTTTTTATCAGCGCTTGAAAATTTCACACAATGTTGGTCCCAGAAATATTATATTGATAGGGAAATGGTTGCTTCGTAGTCCAGTAGACCTTGGAGAGGGTGTCGAACTTCTCTAGCTAGTGCTTTGTAGGCTGCAAGCTTCATTTCACGGCATGGAAATACGACTTTTGCTTTAGTTTTACCAAAAGTGGTGACACGAGTTCAAACATCATGCTTACGCCATAGCGAAAACATCAAATAAAGGCGCATACTCAATAAGCGCTACTAAACATCTGATCTTCATCAAAAACACCTCACCTTACATTTTTTCCCTTCCGCTTTTACATCCCAGGTACGTACAGTCCCGTCGTGCGAGCAGGTCATAAATTCACCTTTAACCTTTGGATGCCAACATCCACCCGTAAGCATGGCAGTGTGGCCCTTGCAAACAAAAATGAAAGTTAATAGGAAGAGAAAAGCTTGCCGAAAAAAAGTACTGAAAAACTTAGGAGTTGTATGCAGTTTGCAAGCAAAAACTTTTAGCCATTTTGTCAAAGTACACGCAAAATTATTGCTGTATGTTTTTTAATCAATTCTTCAATAAATATAAACGATCGATTCAAGTCCATGCGGTAAAAACACCAAATATCAGGGTTTTTTAAAGGCGTTTTAGGTACCCGATTCGGGTCCCTGCAATCAGAGAAAATCATCATCGGGTCCCCAGAATCAAAGAAAATCAGGTCCCTATAATCAGAGAAATCGGTTCCCTACAGGTTCACATCGGGTACTTAACATTTTACTCAAAAAAAACAGCAAATATCATAAAGAAAAAAGCACAGTTAAAGAAGCAAGAACAAGATACGTTGAGATTGGTTTCTTAGCAATTAGTGATCAACGATGTTGACGCAGCGTTGCAGTTCCAGACGTCTGGCACTAGTTACTGATACTGTTCCCTTCTAATGGAGTTTTCGCTCCATTCCCGACTTCCACACATAGTGACTGCACCACACGTCGGACCCGTCGGTTTAACAGCTTCCACGAGAGAAGATGGTCGCTTTGGAACATTCCGAAGCTAGCCCGAGCAAGGTCACCGTGTTGCCCCATAACCAGTAGACTGCATTTCGCACCCCTCGAGTTCCAAGAAAAGGCGTGGCCGATACATTGCAGCCAGGTTCAGCTGCCGGAACTACCAGTGGAAAAAATACGCCCAACCTGTCTATCGGTTTCCTATATCCAGATTGGTTACCTTGCGTGGCTCAAGATCGCAGTCTGCCCTTTCAAAGAAGCAATTTGACTCATAGCTGGAGACCTGTCAGTTTTTACCACTCCGGGAAAAATGTTACTGGGAATGATGGTGGCTGTAGGGCATCGTAATTTTTCAAAAATTTTGGAACTCCCAAGCTGAAGCCCGTTCATGCATAGGCGTAGCCAGGGGGGAGCCTATGGGGCCATGTCCCCCCAAATTTTTAGAACATACAGTCATTTTGTACTTTGAGAGGCTGTATCCCAAACAAGATAGTGTTATTCGCATAAAATCAAACATTTTGGCACCCCAAATTTTTGGGCTGGCTACACTACTGCCTTCATCGGTTGTAGTTCAGCACCATGTCATTGTCCAGGACTTATATAGGTAAATGAAGCAGCAAAATAAAACGTACACTTACTGCAGTATTAAACATGTCTCGTAAATACTGATCTCCTTTTATACATTCCAGTATTTCGTACCCATCTCTATCAAAGACCTTGGCTTGAGAATTCGCTGACACAACAAGAACATTTTCGCCTGTGGCACTGTACTGTAAATTGACCATGTGGTGACTGGCAAACAAAGAGATAAAAATACAAAATGCGTTGGAAAGTGCACCATAAATTGTGTATTGTGACAAAAATATCCTCTATTGCTTCTCGTGAGCAAAAGAGTTTTAGCACAAATTAACACAGCTCACCATTCACATGGTGTCAAATGTCTGAAGGACTGAAGCGCACTGTCCATTCCAGCAAAGTCCCAGAATCTCATTTCGAAGTCGTAGCTACCAGAGATTAAGCGAGCTCCTGAGGGGTCAAGAGCAAGAGCGGACACTGGTTTCAGCCCGTGGTTAAGAGTAATTTCATGAGTAGCAGGAACAAAAGTACTGCTCTACGAAAAAGCACAGGCACACAACGCAATGTTAAATCAGTAGCAAACTGCAACTGTAATGTTAGCACAATATTATTGCAAAGACTTGTAGAAATGCTCATGAAGATGGTTTTGCCATTCTCAGTTTTGCACTCCAGCTAACAGATCTATAAAGAAGTTCTTTAACTGACGTTTGTCAAACACTATGACTTCTAACAAGGACACGTTTTATTCACGATTGTTTTTCACTCATTCACGATTCATCAGTTCACTGAACTTTGAAAATAGAAGAATACACAATTTGTGATAAACCCAATGGTCAGCCAGTTTCAAAGCAGCTCAATTTGCAATTCATGTGCAACTGTCAGCACCACATCAAGCATCGCAACTTGGACCGATCAACAAAGTCTGAGAAGCAGTGAGCAAATGTTTGTGTTATATGACAATTTTACCAAAACACTGCCTACAAGCATCAAGTCCACTGTGTCAAATGCAGAAGTTATGAAAAAGAAAACAAAAATAGCGATGCTGCTGAGAAAATCAGTTTGTCTGAGGCTGTTGCATACTATACTCGCTTGTGCTTCAGATAAACACAAAAGACAGGAATTGCTGTGCTTTCTGTGAAAGACATTTGAATTTACTGTATCAAAGCATAATTTTGTTAAATTTTGTAAGTTTTATGAAGAATGTAAAAATTATGACGAAGGGAACAAAAAACTTTTTTTCAAAAGCAAAAAGAAACAGTAGCACTTCTTCAGACATAAAAATATAATTACGTTTTGCAAAAAAACATGAGCACCAATAAAAATCCACCAAACAAGGCCTAAAACATGCTAAAAAACTCATAATAGTAAGTGAAAAAACCTCATCCTTCTCTTCATCACTACTTGAACCATCCTGGTCTTCTTGTTTTGAAACTGAGTTCCCAAGACCAGCATAGATGTCAGATGGAACAGGAGGCCCAATCAGGCCTTCATCCTCACTGCATAACAAAATGCATGGTGGCTTTGCTTAAAGTGCATTGCTAGGGCAAAATGTGCCAACATTTATTACTCAATGGATTATTCTCTAAATGACATGCTTAAATGGTATGTATTCCTTCCATTTTTCAGACCCTGCACAATGCACATTCTAACTATCATGAAGTATAATGTGAATATGCTGGTCAACCTGGAATATTCTAATCATTTTTGAGGTACAAGGGATGTTTTTTTTCGCTGAAACATTTTGGTCATTTGTCTCACAGTTGTATTAAAACTCACCATAACAGTGTTTTGTAGCCTATATTTTCAAACATTCTGACCGAAATGACTTAATTTTTTTGGTCATTTCAAAAACTTTCGATCTATGACCGAAAAAAACAGGTACAGGGTGTAAAAAAAGGCATGGTGACTCAAAAAACAAATGCAGTGTACAGGCACCTATAAATACACAGTGAAAATAACAGCATCCATCCATAAACACATGCAGGGTGACCCACAAAAACATAAAGACAAAGAAACCAAAAAAACAAAGCCAATAATTGTCATGGCTTATGTTCTTTTGGGACATTACCTGTATTACAGCTCCATAGTTGGTCTCATTTATGCAAGTGGGAAGTATTACCAGCATAATTGATGAAGTCTATGATTTTCAAAATTAGTACAGTCAGACAATGACTGCAATCAAAATTGACAAGGATGGAAGACACCTATTAATCAGAGGTGCAAAAATGCAGTCACGCACTCGTACAGTGCGACCAAAAACCTTGAGTGCATGAAATTTTTTTTCACATTTTATACTTTATGCATGAATGCTGTATGGCAAGGCTTATATGTGTGCGCTACTAAAATTCACAGACAATTTTGCACCCCTGTATCAAATACTAAAATTTGTAATAAGAGAGACCTATTAGAAAGAATGAAGTTAGAATAGGCATTAGTCAACTGATGTAACAGCAAATACTGGCAGAGTTAAGTATCCTCACTGTAAAGATAACAACTTCCCTGCATATTAAAATAAAAACTAAACATGTCACTTTGCCTATAGCAAGCTACAAAAACTTGCTGCTGTACTGCACTTTTGTTGCCACATTTTGCTTTTGCACTAAATCTTGGTTAACACCAGATCCACAATAACTATGACCTTTTTCAGTCTGCAACTTTACTTGACTACAGCAAATAGACAATTATTTTTAACAAAAATGAACTTCCTTGTGTAATTTAGAGAACAGAAAATGCTGCACAATTTACTGGCTAACGTATTTTTCCATGCATATATGTTCTCAGTATAAAAACAGTTGCTCAAGCATGCAAGGCTACAATTCAATTTGATCTTTGATTATCGGTTAACTCCATGTGTTTGCACTAACATTCAATTTTGCAACAAACTTTTGTATTGTATACCACAGTTTGGTGTATGCCTGTATGCATATTATAGTTACCATGACGTGTAAGAGTGGAAATACACCTAATGATAAAGCCTGCTCCAACCATCATGTTTTCATAACCTATCCCAATTTTAATTTCTGCAAAACAAAACATGAATGATAAATGACTTATTGCTTTGCTGACTACATTCCACATCAGAGATTCAAGAAGTGATTGTCACAAATGTTAGGAAGCCTCATTTTGACAAATGTTATTGGTTGCTTCAACTACTATTATTCAAGTTCTGAACACATTAACATATAAACAAATTCATGTATGTAAAATGACTGTTTTTTAAATAAGGTTCACACTTGCGGATTATACTCAGAATAAATGTTACAGACTATACCAATGGTTTGAAATTGCTTGTGAATTTCTCCAGCAGTCACTTATCCAAGAGGTAAGCAATATAATAAATATTCAACATCAATAAAAGCAATTATTTAATCATGGATTTTGTATGTACATATGGTTAGAAAAAGAGGTATGTTTAGAGGAATTCAGAGTTCATTTGGTGCAAACATTAGATTTCCATGCAAAAATGTAATGGCATTAAATTTGAACACAGTGTAATCACAAGCATGAATCTATTGGAACAAGTTAATCTTTCTTGACACACTGTTTTAGCAACACAATTTCAATACTGTTTTCTCTGCATCAAAATAATATAAAAAAGAAGTCAATTACATATATGTTGTATATAACAACATAAAAATTCAAAAGTAGATCACGCCAGTTATATTTTGCATAGGGTTTAGTTCAAAATCTTATTTCTCACAGTTTAAAGCTACTTATATAGAGACAAACTGCAGTTATAAGATGTTACATAATACACGATTGTCAAGAATGCTTTCATTACCATGCCACATGGAACTACATGGTTGATTAAGGTCACCAAAATTATATACTGCATCATTTAGGTCAACATTGTTGACTAAAATTTTTAATCTGGCTACCAGTTGTAATCTAATCTTGTGAGTACAAAAATATACATATGCACACTGCAAAGAGAGAAATGCAGATTATCAGAGCACGACACATTTGTCATGATTGTGGCTTACTTTTCACTATTGCAGTCAACTGCCAAGACACTGGTGTGTTTTTTTCTGGGCAGGAGTTATTGGATGTCAAAAACATAAAAAACAAATTTATTAAAGCAAATGCAAATCAAAACAACATTCAAAAGAAAATAACACCTTTTCTCATCACAGACAGCTGTGGTGGTAGTCTTGTTATGACTTTGATCTGTCTCCAGAGAATCTAGAAAAACAGATATGGTACCAGTAGCAAGACAGGTTAAGCTCACAGCAAACAATTCACCTTGAATCACTCACGAACTATGTTATTTTCAGATAAAACAAATTATATACTGTTGCGATCGGAAAGCCTGAGCGGCATGTGCGCAAAGCTTCGCACTGTTAAAGAAAGCAACAATAGAGTTCACATGCCGTGATCACTCTCTTGTTGCTTGTTCATGCCACATATACTGTATATGTTGTTCTTCGCACACATTCCGTTTGTGGTGGACCACGCATTCAGCACAATGCCAACGGAGAGATTGCAACAACATCCCCTCCTTTTTACAACGAACCGCACCGATCGCATGTTCTTTTTGTGAAGGCTTCACACGGCATGACCTTCACATCCTGGTCACAGCACCATTTTGTTGCAATCGGAAAGCCTGAGTGGCATGTGCGTGAAGCTTCGTACTGTGGCAGCAAGCAACAATAGAGTTTACATGCCGCGGTCACTCTATTATTGCTTGTTCGCACCACATATATATGGTGTTGTTCTTTGTGCACATTCCGTTCGTGGTGGACCACACATTCAGCGCAATACCAACTGAGAGGTTGCAACAATATCAAGCTGAGTTCCAAGAAAATGGATAACAAACTAGGTCAGCTATGTCCAACCCAAATGGCTCGCTGAGCCAAAAATTATGTCACAGTCTTAACCAGGGCTGCACATTTAATGACATGTTAATGAGGGCTGCACATTGAATGGCTTTTAGTTTGATCTTAGCAAACTAAATTTAGCTCAAGCTCATGTACTGAAAGCATTAGAATCCTAACTGCAATGGTAATAGATGTGACAAAAGTGCCACTGAGGACCACATGCATAAATATGTCAAAATCAAGATTAGCAAAATAAGGACAGGTTGTCAGTATGGAGGATACTTTACAGTGAACAGCTAAACAGGGCTGCACAATACCTTCAACAGAGCCGCATTCGGCCCACGGGTTGAACTAGGTTTATTATAAAAGTTTGAGGTATATGAATAATCAGTTCAAGTTGCATTAACACCTTTCCTGTGCTGCCAAAATGTGTTAAGTGTGTTATGTAATGTACCTTCTTTTTACATTAACAACTTCAGCTCCAGACTGTTTTTACCTTTAAGACCNGCATGAGCCACTTAAAAACCATCAATTTACACCACCATAACTCGCTTGCTGATTGTGCTAGAGAGCTGTTCNAATGCTCTGAAGATCCGGCAAGTCTTCTAGACTGCATTAAAAAAATTGGCAGGTTTTGGATTTTTGTAGGTGATATCATAAGTGGGATAGGTTTTAGGCCGTTTTGCCTCAGGTTACCTGGGCCCCAACCCTTAGATGGAATTTTTTGACCGAAGTTTTTATTGGAAACTAGGCTAGAATCTGAGTCTTTTGAGCCTTTGATTGGTTTTCTAATGTTTCTGCTTCAAAAGTTTTGGTCTGAAAACAATAAAAAATCGTTAGTTAAATAATTTTCTAGGGGATTCAACCCTTGAAAGTCAATCAAAGGCTCAAAAGACTGGGATTCTAGCCTAGTTTCCAATAAAATGAATGAAATACTTCCATCTAGCGGTTTGGTCCCAGGGTCCAATGAAGTGGGCCATAGTGGCCTAAACCTACTCTACTTATGACATCACCCAAAAAAACTATAACCCACAACTAAAAATTTTTTTCAGTGCAGACTTCAAGACTCGACGAGTCTTTTGAGAGTTTGAACAGCTCTCTAGCACAATCTAATGACAGGTTATGGAGTTGCAAAATGGTGTGAAAATAGCGACTCATGTGAGATCTCTAGGTACGATATGTTCTTACACTGACAGTGAAGGTGTCACAGTTACAACAGAGGGATCTTCAATTTCACTTAAAAAAATTGTCAGGTTGCTGAAAAGCATCCGGAATAAAGTAAAGGAAAAAAATCTTGATGAGGATGTGTTTTTCTTCATGTCTGTAGTGCACCTCAATCCTATTGTGAATCTCACTATAACATGTTGACTGTATATGAGTAAGGGTACTAGTCAGTATACTTCATGCCAGGAGAAAAACAATGTAGATCACCATGACTTATTTTACTACTACTGTCTCAGCTGGTAAAGTTTGGGCAAAGTGTTTCATCAAGTGCAAGAGCTCAAAGAGAAAATTTGTGTATTTTCAGAATGAATAAGATCTGATGCATTTCCTTAACTGCATGACAAGAACTGGCTGTATGAATTTGTATTTGAAGTAGGATTATTTTCACACAAATGGGCTGAACATGTGAGACTACAAGAGAAGACTATTTTATGCACAACATGTACACAAATGTGAAAGCTTGAAATCCAAGCTGGTTTCAATCTTCAAGTAAGCTTCAAATAAGCTGTGCATTTATTTTTCCACACTAGCCACCATGAACGAGGCCAGCTGAAATACAAGGAAATACAGCAAGTCACAGCCATCAGTTTTCTGTACTTGAGAAAACTGACATGTCACATCACTTCAGCTGGTGGCCTGTCTCTCATCACAAGAGTCTGAAACAAAGCTATAGAAGCTGCAATTGGAATTGATTGATGATCAGTCTGACCTTGTTCTGCAATAACTAGATGGGGATCAGCTTCACCATACCTACTTAAACCCATAAAAACAATGCTAAATAAAATTATAGGATCAATTACATTTAGTTGATGTGATTGATCTTATAATTTTAGGGTAATGGCTGAAAAACTTTGCGCAGCTTAAAATTTTACATTTCAATGACTTTTATAAGGTGCAAATAGCTAAAATGGTGCATCAATTCAAGCATGGCTGTATAACATCAGCATTTTATAAACTATCCACAAAGTCTTATACTTCATCACTTCACAGAGCTGATGATGCCTACCTTGTAATGTAGGCAAAATATATACTCTGTAAGATCTTAGTGTCTGAATCTTTGCTGGGAAAGGACTCCTTTGGATACACAGTGCTTATGTAGGAGTTAAAGTTTGGGAGTCTTTGGACCCAAATTTAAAAGTACAACCTTTTTATACTTTCAAAAATAAATACAAATCATACATCCTAAACCAAAATTAGCCCTTCTCGTCCAGCTCAGTTCCTTGCGGAACTGGTGCAGCCTAACAAGAGAAACCAGTTGCGACCCAGCAACCCCTGCGCGACTGTGTGGATCATCCTGCAAACATCCCCCCTTCAATTGCGTTGCTAGTTATTTTTTGCATGTCCCTTTCATTAACTTAAATGTGTCTTTAATGTTAGCTTGTTTAGGGACACCTGACTTGATAACTGTACTGGTTTTTTCGGTGTCCTGGCAAACTATTTACTATGAAAATGCAATATCTTCCTTATCGCCAATAAACTTACTACTACTTCTCAATCTGTTCATCTTAGCATGAAATATATGCTACCTTATATATTCCTCATTAATATAACCCTTTCTTACCAATAGGTTAATGGGGGACTTAACTAGAAGACCACCTGGTTGTATTAGGTGCCCTGGGAAAAATGTGATTGTGATAAGTTCATTGGCCTTTGATTGTGATGCTATTCTGTCGGTGACCAGGTTTGATAAAATACAATGAAATGATTTAATCTTGTTTTAACTTGAAGACCTATCTGTTATATGCTTGTATGCTAGTGGTTTGTAATTATTTTGCTTGTTTGTTTTATCTTGTTTATCTTCGTGAGGCTTCATTGTGAGTGTTCCGAATAAACTGAACAGTCTTATGGGAAGTTTGATTCAAACCAGGGGTTCCCAACCTTTCTCTGACCATGTACCCNTTCAGCATTCTGCCAGACAAGCATGTACCCCTGAAATTTCTTATAATAAAAAGGCTTAGCAAAATATCAATATCCAATGAATTTTTAATATAACTTTTACAATTTAGAATATTTGGAAATATATATATTTTTTTCCCTTATATTGCTAACCTTAAATGTATCCCTTCAGATAGGCAAATGTACCCCAAGTTTGGAACCCCTGTTCAAAACTGAATGATTTTTAATTACATTTCATTTACCATATTTTTCAGACCATAAAGTGCACTTAAAATCCTTTCATTTTTCAAAAATCTGAAGTGTGTCTTATAATGCAGTGTGCCTAATGTATGAATCTGGTTGTGCTTTTTCACCCAGGACCAATTTATATATCATAAACGGTGCTATTTATTCAATTGCTAGTTACAATTTTTTTGTAAACTCACCATCATGTTATGTAATAAACCAGCAACAATTGCAATGAGCAGCGCATGTGGTTCCGTGAGTAGCTAGCACATATCTTAATGTTGAAGCACATATTGTATTATTCCGCGAGGCTACTGCACACAGCTTTACTCTGGGAGGCTCCTGACTACATTGGCATACACCGAGTCACACACATGCACAGCTTTTAGTTTATTCTATTCGTGTGTAGCAGATTAAGCATGTGTGACAGATTAAACTCCCTCATATATAAACCTCCATTTTGCGCCTTATAATTTGGTGCGCCTCATGTATGAAAAAAAACAGCTAGCACTAGAAAATCAAAAGTGCATCTTATATTATGGTGCGCCTTATGGCTTGCAAAATACAGTAATGAATTTCCAAACCTCCAGCTGATGGCACAGAATATGCTGATGTGTTTACCTTATGGATGTGAGCAAATATTCAGCAACATGGTATTAAAAAGCTTGTCAAGATCAAAGGTAACTAACAAAGAATTCAAACTGATCCTGTGAGTTGCAACAGGAAAACTCTGAACTTTTATGCACTTGCTCAAAGGGCGATCAGCAAACACTGTTCCTACCAAAACTGAAACTATCTTTCTTCAAATGTTGTGTTGTAAAATAAATGCATTTATTAAATAATATATGCAATAAACTTTACATCATCATGCTTCGTTGCCTGTTAAAGGAACAAGCTTTTATGCTGTGGTGTTTACATCTGTATTTATACCAGCTTACACTTAATTGATAAGACGACTTTGGCTACTTGCATACTGGTTAAACGCATAAACCATTTTATTGCATAGGATTCAAGAATCCCACACCGAAACTACCCATATGATAAGAAAATAGTACAGCTTTTTGCATCAACCAGATATTTGAATAGAAATGTTCTTTACGACTTCACGTTACCTGGTGTTATTTCTCTTTGAAAAGCTAAAGGTTTTTGTCAACGTATTTTACCTATTTTTACTTGAGATGCCGACGTGGTTTAGCTTCCTTGAGAGACCCATGAGAAAGGACTTCTAAGCATAACACACACTGTGGCTGGATTTCACCATTTACTTCCACTGAAGTAAACCCTTGCTTCAAGTAGTTGTTGGTATATGCAAACACCTGCTTTTGTTTAGCAATGATCAACTAAGATGGTAAAAGCCAACTGCAGTTTAGGTAACAACTTTACACTTAGGATAGCGACCACACTACCTCAAAGTATAAATGCCATGTGGAACAGAAGAATCTTCGAATTTTTCACACTGCTTAGGTGCATTTAATCACTCTATGAACAAAACACCAATTTTATAAAGTTAATAAAATTACTAGTGCTTGAGGGCATTATAGCAAATTTGTTTGTCCCTAGTGCTTGCGGACTCATCCAGAGCCCTCCTTTTGAGTCCGTGGAATCGGCTTGGGAAACACTGCTTTGGATAAACAATCCCAAGGTTTGCTTGACAGCTATTACACTAAAATTTAATATTGACGAGTGACTTTACTAACCAAGTTTTTTAGTTCTTTCTTGAGCATTTCTTCTAGTTTCTTCAAAAATGGCTTGAAGGTCAAAAGTTCTAGCTTTCTTACCAAAACTTCCAAACCCCATAAATTTCTTCATGGAATTTTCCTCAGNGTTACTGTCCATAGCACTGCTTTATTTTAGTCAACGNTCAACCTAAAAAAAGTGACACAAACAATCGCAGCATCATCAACAACAAATTTCTAATGTATCCTGTGCCATAGAGACCTTNGTAGGTTGAAGACTAATCAGTTTTGGTATTTTCATAGCAAATCAACGTCTTGGTTCAGCACATACCTTGACATACACATTGAATGCACCTTATACAATTAAGTTTGCACAATTAAAAAATCATGTCTTTCCAGTTTAGTTCTCACATAGTTTTATGCAGTTTCTTAACAGGGGGTCTGTGAAGCATTTGAGGGGTCCGCAGAAACCTTGTAATTTAAAGCTTAATGTACGCTTTATTTGTATTTTGTTTGGCTGTTTGCTCCATGGTGAATCGATGCACTACACACAGTACTGTACACAATGTCATGCTAAGAACTGATCAAACCTAATTTCTCAATAAGCGAAAGAACATCAACAAAACGAAGAGATTGCAGTGGTTTTGGGTGTAGTGAATAGAGTCCATGGTGACAAAAAGGTTAAGAAACACTTCTCTCATGTTTTAAATTGTTGTTTATCATTTTTAACTTTGATGGAGTAACAACCATTAAACTGTTTGTCCCAGTTCTACCTTGTAAGGTCTTTCCAAAACATCATTCTATGAAATAATTAAAATTTGCTTGCTACTATGCTTCATCATAACACAAATATATACTACATTATTCTGCAACCAAAGCCTGCTTCTCACAGGCCATTCACATATGGTGAAAACACTAAACTAGGTACAAAATTGCCTAGTTGTCCAGTTTATATGAACCTGTAGAACACTTTTTGCCTATGCATACAAAATGACAGGAAACACATTGCTGGCAAACAAGAGTTACACAGTTGCAGACACCACTGATGTCTCTTGTTCAATGCTCATATTATAAAGAACAAAACATTTCATTAATACCACATGCAGTTTTAAGTCAGTTTTTGTTTTTTGTTGCGCTTTGATGCATCAGTTTTGACTGGAGAACTTCCAGCACAATTTGTTTTGTTTGAAACTTCTGCTGTAATGTTGGTTGCACCTTGTCCATTTGCTGCTTCAGGTAATCAATTTTTCTTGAAAAAAATTCATCAGCTTCAGTGGTACTCTTTTCAACAAAGTATCCTGTACCAATGTCAACTAAAACATTGTCTATATCCGACAATTTTCCAGGCACATAAAGGGAGCCGTTCATTGGTACCAAAATGGACTTGCCAAGATTATTTGAATTTAGCTGTTTGAGGTTTTGCTTGGATTCAGAGAACTGGTTTTGAGCACTTTTTAATGACTGCATAGAGGTTGTAAGAAGCTGCACCTCTTGGTCAAGTTGATCATGCAACATCTTCAGCTGTGACGGTGACAGTGAAGTTAACTGAACAGTTTGGGGTTCTCCAGTGGCAGACATTATGCTGAATTCCTGTACACACCTAACAGACCACTTCACCTGAAAATTAAAAAGTGGAAAGATCAAATGTTATCATGCCACAAAGGCACACCACTTACAATGACACCATAATACTATGAAATTCACATGACACACCAAGCTACAGATTAGACTAGAACATGTTGGTGCACAACTTAAAAAAACTTGATCATATATTACATGATGCAACTTTCAACCTGCTTTATGCTATGGCACACTGTAAATGAAAAACAATACAAAACTAGAGAGCAGCAATGTATACAAACTGACAGAATCAATAAGCACAAATTAATGGTTCACTCATTTTGGAAAGGTTGTTTTTAACACCTTTGGCTCCAGCCTGTTTTTACCGTTAACATGTTCACTGCCAGCGTATCAATATATCATACTTGGAAATCGGGCTGAAATCAAGCATATTTCAGTTGTCTTGCCAACCACATAGCTCCTCAGCCGATTGCTCTAGAGAGCTGTTCAAACCCTCAAAACACTCGGCAAGTCTTCAAGTCTGCAATGAAAAAAATTTTGGGTTTTGTTTTTTGTCCAAGTGACATCATAAGTGAGGTAGGTTTTTGGCCATTTTGGCTCATGTTACTTGGCCTACAGCCCAATCTCTAGATGGAAGTATTTTACTCAAGTTTTTATTGGAAACTAGGCTATAATCTTCGGAATCTTCTGAGCCCTTCATCGACTTTCTAACGTTTCTGGTTCAAAATTTATGGTCTAAAAATAAACAAAATAATTAATTATCTAATTAGTGCTTTAATTACTAATTGTTATTTTCAGGTCATAACTTTTGAACCTGAAACCCTAGCAAGTCATCCAAAGTATCAAAAGACTTGAATTTTACCTTAATTTCTAATAAAAACTTCAGCAAAATACTACCATCCAATGGTCCAGACCTAGAGCCAGATGAAATGCACAAAAAAGGCCTAAATCTATTTCACTTATGACATCACTGACAAAAAATCCATAACACAAAACGAAAAAAAAAATTTTTTGAAGACTTGCCGAGTCTTTTGAGGGTTTAAACAGCTCTCTAACGCTATTGGCACCAGAGTTATGCCCGCACAACGACACGTGCACACTGCTGGATTTCAGACTGAAACAGCTCAGCAGCTAAGGTGTTAAAAACTGCATGAGCCACTTAAAACCATCACTTTGCAACACCATAACTCACCTGCGGATTGCACAGGTTTTTTGTGAGTGATGTCACAGGTGGCATAGGTTTTAGGCCATTTTACCTCAGGTTGCCTAGCCCTGGGCTCCAACTGCTACATGGAATTTTTTGACTCAAGTTTGTATTGGAAACTAGGCTAGAACCCGAGCCTTTGATTGACTTTCTAGCATTTCTGGTTCAAAAGTTATGGCATAAAAACTACAAAATAATTAATCGATCCCTAAGGGAATTAATTAACACCTTCACAGCTGGTCTAAATCCAGCAGTTCGCGCAAAACATCCAGATCACACGTGGTTTGTGCAGGCGTAACTCCAGTGCCGTAAGCACTAGAGAGCCGTTCATACGCTGAAAAGACTCGGCAAGTCTTGTTGATTGCAATGAAAAAAAAATTGTTGATTTTGTTTTTTTTGTGAGTGATGTCAAAATTGGAGGACTTTTAGGCCACCTTGGCCCATTTTACCTGGCCCTGGGCCCAAACCGTTAGAGGGTAGTTTTTCGCTGAAGTTTTTATTGGAAACTAGGTTAAAATCCAAGTCTTTTGATACTTTGGATGACCTGCTAAGGTTTCGGGTTCAAAAGTTATGAACTAAAGCAAACAAAATAATTGATTAATCCTATAATTAGATGATCAATTAATTTGTTTATTTTAGATCGTAACTTTTCAACCAGAAACGCTAGAAAGTTGATCAAAGGCTCGAAAGACTTGGATTCTAGCTTAGTTTCCAATGAAAACTTGAGCGAAATACTTTGGCCTAGCGGTTGGAGCCTAGGCCTGGTAACATGAGCACAAATGGCCAAAAACCTACCTTACTTATGACGTCACTCACAAAAAACCTGAAACCCAATGCCAAAAATTTTTTTCATTGCAAACTTGAAGACTTGCTGAATCTTTTGAGGGTTTGAACAGCTCTCTAGTGCAGTCGGCGGAGGAGCTATGCTGTTGGTAAGGCAACTGGAAACTGCTGTTTTAGGCCGATTTCCAAGTACGAATATATCGTACCCTGGCTCTGAAGGTGCTAATCATCAATTTTTTATTGTTTTTACACCATAACTTTTGAATCAGAAACGCTAGAAAGCCAATCAAAGGATCAAATGACTCAGATTATGGCCTAGTTTCCAATAAAAACTTGACTCAAAAATTCCGTCTAAGGTTTGGGGCCCAGGTAACCTGAGCCAAAGTGGCCTATAACCTATCCCACTTCTGATGTCACCCACAAAAAAACTGAAATCCAAAACTTTGCAATTTGTTTTTCGATGCAATCTAGAAGACTTGGCAAATTATAGTTGATGATGGAAGTGCATTAAATTTCCGTAGCTAACATATCACTTTGAATGGAACTTGTGAATCATCCAGGATGCTTCGAGCAGCACTGTACCTCATATTTGGCTGTGGTAAGTTCAGGTTTTATTGGTGAAACCAGTGTTGGGATCATTTGTGTGGTCAAAACTAAGCGGGTTAGATTTGAGTGGTAAATGTCCATATTGCTTTACTCCTTTAGTAGTGTTGCAGCCTTTCCGTTTGCAATGCGTTGAATGTGCGATTCACCACAAACGGGATGTGCGTGAAGAACAACACCCATATATATGTGGTGCGAACAAGCAATAAGGGAGTGATTCCGATGGAGTGATCTTGGTGAGTGACCTCTGATAATGCTTGTGAACTTCGTGAACAGTTGATAGTACTTGCTAATGGTGATGACGAGAGTGATCTCGTCAGGTGATCTCTATTGTTGCTTGCTACCACAGTATGAAGCTTTGCACACTTGCCACTCGGGCTTCCCAATCGCAACAAAATGGTGCTGTGACCAGGATGTGAAAGTCGTGTCAGGTGCACCCTTCACAAAAAGAACGTGTGATCGATACGGTTCGTTGTAAAAAGGAGGGGATGTTGTTGCAGCCTCTCTGTTGAATGTGCGATTCACCACAAACAGGATGTGTGCGNAGAACAACACCTATATATATATATGGTGCGAACAAGCAATAAGAGAGTGATCCCAATGGAATGANCTTGGTGAGTGACCTCTAATAATGCTTGTGAACCTAGTAAACAGTTGGTAGTACTTGCTAATGGTGACGACGAGAGTGATCTCTATTGTTGCTTGCT
>JGI24021J15306_10003421_pt1 | contig 17870 bp, 9 predicted proteins | sample Ectturendosymbi1_FD_15306 | JGI IMG/M metagenome (IMG submission 15306)
TGACGTCATATACTTTACGGTTTTAACACGGGCCCCTACAACAGCGATTTGACCCCCCTGGCCCAATGTGCTAGTTTCGCCACTGCTTGCCGCCCTTGGATTCCGGTGATTCTGCCGCCCCGCCCCATACTCCGAATCCAGTGCAGCTTTACTACGCTGGACAACATCACCATTTAAAATATAAAATATTTTTATGAACGTTACTCGCAGTGCAAATGTCCGAATGCTTGTTTTGTATGCTGATGAGAATAATGTCATTGCAATAAGTACAGTTCAGCCGGTTTGCTAACTTCTTGCAAAGCACGACTTGCAATAGAAGCACGAACAAATAATATCATATTTCGTAAAATAGGAGTTGCAAGATGTTAGCTATATGTCTTCCAGCCATTTCGACCGCAACACGAAACATATGTGACAAGGTTTATACAAACGTATGCAGGAAAATTTTTAATCACTGACATTTCAAAAATCAACTGGTCGAGCCTTCATTGACGGAAGATCCGAAATTAAGTCATCAAAATTCAGTTTCCGGACAAAATCATTTTCAATCGAAGGAACAGGTAAAACAGACAATCTACCCTTTCTTCACCCATTGTAGACTTTAAGTACAATTTTATCAACCTACGCTTTGTCAAGCGTCTCCAAGGCGTACGTAAGGGGTGGGTGGGGTTAAGCCCCCTTGAGCTAGGTATTTTGCAAAATCTTTATTACCTGTGCAATAGAAATTGAATGTTTTCGCATACCTTTTGCTTGTTAATTTGCAAATATAACGGAATAAATTTGTTTACAAATTACAAGGAACATTGTAAATGGGCCAAAAAGTAATAATTAGGTTTTGGTGAGAATCTGGGTTATCGCCTGCGTCCAGAAACCATCTCACCACTTTTTGCAGATCTTTCGTCCACTACGCATGTTTAGATTGTGTTCCGACATAGTTCACTTTATCCGAAATAATTGTCTTTATTTTGTCTGCTGTGTCTGATCAGCACAAGCGCTGACCGTATTGGCTATATTACCAAATTCTGTAGCATGATAGAACTGTTGCATGAGCTCAAAAACAGCAGTTGTTAACATAGAAGCATTCGGAAATTTCATAATGTCTCAGCAGGGGAAAAGGAAATTAAGTTTTCTGGACTTCTATACATAACATTAAATCGAAAGATAACATAAAATCTTGCGTACTTTATGCGCATTCTCAATTCGTGTGTAGTAGGGTTGCCACTTTAGCTTTTTTGATGCCATATTTTGCAATTCTGGCTGTTTTTGAACACCTTTGGCTTCTTTTGGAAATAAAAAAAAGAAAAGGCCTATTTTCAGTCGGATAGGCTTGGCTTTGGCAAAACAATGTCTGAGCAGCATATTCATTACAAAACTCTTTGCAACGAAGGTCTATTACCATGCAGGGTGCACAGAATATTGCAAAAAAATTACAGTTGCCCTAAAAATGATCGATGTTATTGATAAAAAACAAATGCACGACAGTGTAATTACTGGAGACGAATATACTTCTGAAGATTGGACTTGTGTTATATCGATGTTTTTGACCAGTTTTAATGTCTGTTTTGTGTGGTTGTGCATGTTTTATATGTGTATATGCCTCAAAACTGTTATCTGTTTTTTTTTGGGACAAGGTCTATTTTTTGGATGGACAGGTTGGCAACCATGTTGTGTAGTTTGACAAGATTCGATCTTCCAAACCGGGGTGTGCGCCAGCCAGTCCAGCTGCACACCTATGCTCGACTGTTCGTATTTGACGAGACGTTAGCGCAGCCTCATTTTGCCGTTGTAAATTGCTCTGACGCAGTGATGAGTGTGTTTTACTCCCATTTTCAACACACAGCCAAAATTTTGCAGTTATGAACTCCTGTGTCGCAGCATTGAGTTTATTTTCCTCCGATATCCTAACTTGGAGCGCTGATAGTTTACAGTATATTCAGTGCAATGACACATAAAATAAGGGGAGTGCATGTAGCANAATATGCATGTTATGTCAACAAACTTCGCCAAAATGTTGGTCTGGAAACATGAATGTGACGTCACAAACAGCGCACANCAAATACAAATGACCNCCATATACCACTGAATGAAACCCCTCCCATGAAAATTTTCTGCGTTNGCCACTGAGCGTCTCTTACACCACTTGCAATAGAAACTGCCACAGTGAGATGAAGCCTCAGGCACAAGCATAAATACGGAGTAGAGTCACGTAATTTACGTTCTGTTAGCCACTGCAGCACAGTGCTGGGGCATTGCTATGAAACGCGGAATCACTGCTCTGAACAAGACGCTTAAACTTTTCAATCTCTACTGGCAAGTCAGATAAATCAACTTGATCCGCGCACATATGGTCTTAAATTTAGTCATATCAACCTCATTGTTGTAGCTTTGCCAGAACGCATGTGGATTCAAGAAGCTAAACGTTTTGTTCAGCTCACTTATTCCAATAAATCTCCTATCGGTTCACTGAGAAATCGGCCCACTGTTTGAGAAACGCATCGTTTAATTACTTCAATACAGATAGACCTATGGTTTGAATTTATTCGCTTGGCATTCGTTTCTTCTTTCTGACAGATCGCTTCTCAGTTGGAATTTCTAGGCATCCACAAATCATGACAGCGATATCAACCGACTGCGCAACAAATGGAGCATGTTCGTCACTCAAGAAGGCTACAAATCCTTTCACCTTCTGGCCACAGTTCTCCAATGACAAACCTTTTTGCTGAAAATAGTTTTGAGGCATCATAAGACCCTCTCAGAATCTCCTTCCGAAAATGTAAAAAAACAGGAAAGAAACACGTTGAGTCGCATCTAAAATGTCATGAGCTTGACCTTGTGTATCAGAATTTTCGTTTTGATCACAAAGTTCTTCTAATGCACTCGCTATTCCATCAGAGACCGAAAAAAAAGAATACCTTTTCCACAACTGTGTAGAAACCAGGGTTGCGGAGTCGGAGGTAAAATGTCCGACTTCAACGCCTGCCTTTACAAATTATCCGATTCCCGACTCAGACTTTCCAAAATTTCCGACCTTTCCAAAATTTCCGACTTCCGACTCCTTCACATAAAAGCAATGAAATTTGGCTGTTAAAATCAATCGAAATCGCGGTGCACAGCAAGAAACCTCTGTTTCAACAAAAGTTTCAAAAGAAATTGTATCATTTCAACAGGAATTTCCAACTTAGAAGTGTGGTCTGAAAAATGAGCCAATTGTACATCCGGAGTCGGACAAAAAATCGGACTCCGACGCCTAGTGTTGTTAGGAACCGGACTCTTTACGACTTCGACTCCGCAACCCTGGTAGAAGCCTGGCTAGAGTGGAGTAGTTGTGTGTTTTAAGTGGATGCGTTCAACAGAATTTCGAAGAAAAATAATTCGAATTTAGGAAATAAAGATAAAAAAACGCGAGAAACTGCGTACTCAGCATAGGCGTAGCCATAGGGGGGCCAAAGGGGCCATGTCCCCCGAAAATTTTTAGAAAATATAGTCATTTTGTGCTTTGAGAAGCGCTTTTCCAAACAAAATAGTGTTATTCGCCTAAAATCAAACATTTTGGCCCCCCAAATTTCTGGGCTGGCTACGCCACTGGTACTCAGAATAATGTTGAAAGTCCATAATAGTTTCTACAATGTAGGACTGTTCCAGACCAACTTTTGCCGCCCTCTCTGATTCTGCCGCCCCTGGATAAATCCAGAATGTCCAAATGACTGTTACGCCACTGCCTCCAGTTCCGGCTCCCCAGCCCTGCTTCTTTCAGCACTAAGTGCACGGCGCTTGATTTGATTGCTATCCCTCATTTGTGTTCTGGCCGTCTGTGTTGGTCAGTCAGTGAGTGGCTTCGTATGGAAGCGTGAATACCGCATTTACTCGATTGTAAGCCGCGGCTTATAAAGTTTTTTTTTCATTTCGTGCAGCTTACAATCAATTAGGGCGGCTTATAATCGAGGACGGCTTACATTTTTTTCTTTAGCTTATCAAAATGTCAAGATGACGCCCAGTCTTTCCTTGGCTACGTTTTGTTGACCAAACCCTCTTTTCGCATTATCTTTCCTCTTCTCAGCATCATGTGCTCATCCGTCACAGGGGGGTTATGATGAACGGAAGGCAGTTGTAGTGGTCGATCATCATTACCAAGGTTGCTAATCAAACATGAAGCATACTGTACACGAAAGTATCTCAGAGTAGGATTGCCAGGTTGGCCCTTTTGGGGCCAAATTTCAGAAATTTGGTCCCAAATAACATTTCCTTGTCCCAAAATTTTTGTTTGGCCATTTGGCTCTTTTTTGGCCCTTTACAATTGAGTAAATACGGTACTTCATTTTAACCGACGACAACGACCACAAAGTAATTTGGTTTATTGCAGGCGTGGCCTGTTGCTGGTTGACAACGAAGCTAGTACCACTGAATTGTGTGTAGCAGCCTGGGCGACGAGGGTCGCGCTGCTTTGTTTAGAATGTTTCTTGTGTTTTCAACCGTTTTGGACAGTAAAAGTCGCGTGAAACAAAGTTTAGCTCAAACTAATTTTACTTCTATAACATTTACTGTATAAGACGGTTATATAGCACAACACGTAACTTTAAACTAGAAATATTAATCTTTTTTATGCACCATAAACCTTAATTTACCTTATGTTGTCTATAAACGAAAGGTCATTTATTTCAAAGCTATTTCACTCATTGCTTGTGAGCTTTATACTGTTGCAAATCATAGGCAAATTTGCCAATTAGTGGTTGCGTTTTCCAGTTTATTTTGACACTGATTTCATGTGCTCTAAAGTAAAAAATCCAGCTTCACAAATGCACTATTTTTGTAGAGACTCTTGCACTATTTTTCTAGAGACCTAGAACATGCTTTGCGGACCATTGGTTGAGAAACCATTGCTCCAAAGAGAAAAAGAAGTTTGGAAAAATAGTGCAAGAGAGCAGCAGAAGATAACTCTTCTTTATACTGTTTACAAACAGCACGGCATCGGAAAGGAGGGTTAGTGCAAGCAAAGGTTATTGACTTGCGACATGAATTACTGCAACAACCTTCATGCTCCTTTTTACAGAAACGAAAAAAAACGAGAAAAGTCTTGGGTCATTTTTCGGAATAATGTTTAAGGTGGCTTCCCACAGAATCCGGTTACGATTTACGAACCGGTTTATGGCCAACGGCAATAGTTCACACATGCTCCGTTGGCCGTATCGGGCTGAAATTTCCTCGGTTTCGAATGGCTTACGGCTTACTTAAGATTGGTTTAAGTTCGTAAGCCGTATCCGGGTTCTGTGTGAAGCCACTTTTGACGAAACCGTGGCATGTACGATAGCGCATAGGTTATTGATAAATCTCCGCCAGTTTCAGAGTTTACAGATTGCATGTGCAGCACGCTTCGTTTGTGGATTATAGTTTGTAGAGTGTTAGAGTTGACGGAAGTGACTAATTCACTTTGATACATTCGCGCTGTAACGAAGCGACGCTAAATTGCGCCCGAGTAAAGCACACCTTCGGCTCAGTGATGTAGAACCCAATAGCTGGCTGAAACTTGGGCCGACAGAATTCGCTTCTTGTGCAATGTTATTCGTGTTATGGTTAAATGCGTGTGATGTCTGTACACCGCTGGTACTGAATCTGTTTGGCATAGGACTGGTGTACTGCGTTACTTGTCAACTGTCATCAGCTTGCGAAAAGAACTTCTTACTCAGAAAACGATTGCGGCTTTTGTGGTCGGTTATATCCGTCAGCTGTCTGGTTGTTCATTGCTTTTGTTGGTGATTTTCTTCCTCATCACGCTTGTTAGTTGCACTTCCCCTGCGTTAATTTTTACTTTTGTTTGTGTTTAGGCTACCTGTCGTAATGTCACTGTCATTTACTACAAATCTTTGTTTGGCTATAATTCGTCTTGTGATTCGAATAATGGTGACTTGGGTCGTACCGACTCCCGCACTGTGCGAATCGTGTGCTGGTGCGAAAATAAAAACTAAAGAGTAAATGTGAATAAATTCTTTCCTGCCTTTTTTACTTTCATGTTTGTTAATTCGTTGATGACCTTATTATCTATCTCAATTTTTATTTTGGAAACAGCCAAACCACTTACTGCGTAGCTTTGCTGTTTAAAATATTTGTTCGAATACTTTGCGGATATGGTGAAATCATATTGTTGTAGGCTGTTCTATGTGGCTGCATTTTCTGTGAGGGTCAGGATCGTCGGCTTATGCTGCTTCGCCCCGCCTCCCGTTTACAGGCTAAATCTACAGTTATAAGCAATACGATACCAGGGGCGTACCGATGTTAGATGGAACCCGGGGCAAGGAACAAGTTTGGCGCCCCTGTGTTCGAACCATGTGCTGAATTTAAAAAAGTTTTTGCCAAATTTTTGGTTCTTTTCGGCGCCCCAGTGGCTCGACGCCCTGGGCATTTTGCCCCTTGCCTTCCCTCGTTCGCCCGTGTACGATGACAACCTCGGTGCATCACTGACGCGTTCTGGGGACTGTAGAGATTGCAGCTTATCTGCGGATGTGTTTGCCTGGAATTCGGTGCAGCAGCAAACTCTTGTTTAAATAGAAACATGGCACCCAACGCTTTCTCGCCTTGCCCCTGAAAAAAGCGATGCCGTTCTACGAAGTAGATTTGAATACAACAACGCGTCAGATCATTTATGTAGAAAAAATGCTTCAATTCAAATTCGCATCAGCAGAACAGTACTGCGCTGATGAAACATACGGATGTGGTGGGCTGAGCACATGATGATTAAGACAACTGTGCGTATTGCACTTTCGATAACCCATGTAAAAGTATGAAAAAAGGATCAATACTTTTTTAAAAGTCTGTCGAGCGATCTTTGACTTGTTGCAAATGACCTTAGCCAATCATAACTTGCAACTTAAAAAGTCATATTGCTGTTGCTAATGTATGTGGCAACCTCTTTATTCTTGCTTCCTAAAGGCGCGTACCAAGTGATGTGCTTGAGCTGTTAAGCGTAGACGACACTCCGTGTATTTAGCGTCGAGCTTAGCCATGTCTAAAAAGCACAACCTTGATCTGCCAATTTTTATGGTAAACTTTCCAATTTCATTTGACATACGCTAATTCTAAACTTTCGCTAGTACTTTTTTATATGAATATAATAGAAATCTGCAAGTCAGTCACAAATTGTTGTCTGCAACCGTCAAAAGACTGTAAACTTAACTGCGGAAAACAAGAAACTCTCTCAAAATTCCAGTTAGTAGAGATGTATATATTTTTTACAATTTTACTCAAAAGCATGACCGTAAATGAAAAAGAGATAGCAGTAGGAAATAATTACTAAAAAACGTTTACTTTTTGTATTTATGTAGTTTTTTAACTTTACTTCTTTCATTTTGTTCACTCTCATGTGTTTTCGTGTGAAAGATATTTACACTCTGAAAAATTCTATTAAAAGTTTGTGAAAGGTGTTACAAAAGAAGCAACAAAATTAAACGCAAAAAGCAAAATTGAAAGTGACAATGTTGTTCCAACGTTGCATCCGCTACCAGCTTTCAATCTGAAATACAAAACTGATTTAACAATTCCACTAATATTCAGGAAGTAAAAATTTAAAAAATGAGTCTTAGCCAAGGATGTAAAGTTTTAGTAAGTTTACCCAGGTGAACTGTAGTACTGCTTTTTTTCAATTTTGGACGCCAATAAAGGTAAGGTGATCGACTGCCCATGACTACACGAGGTGCGAAACCAATGGAGCAAAAAGGCCCGAGTGCGAGAATACGAAAATGTCTATGCTAACGATGAAGTTGAAAACAAAATCTTTCAAAACATACAGGTCAATGTGCCTGTGCAGTATGTCACCTTATAAGCGTTGTTCTGCTGGGAGTGCGATGCAATTTTTTTTATACTTTATGTCTGCTTTGTGTATAAAATGACAGGTTGCTGTCGGAAGCTCAGGCATCAACTGTCTATCAAGGCTTTCGTAAGCCTTACTTGTGACTCTGGGTTTCTAACTAATTCGCCTTTAGAACCCTTTAAACTTCATTTTTTAATAATTCCAACTCTGTTTGCTGGAAGCCGGATTTTACTTTAATCAGTCCGGTAGTTTTCTTGTTGCTCCTCGTGGAATGCGTAAGAACCTTCCTATGAAGAAATCAAGGTGAAAGCATTCATACAGGCTTCTGAAGATTCAGAATAATTTAAACTGCGGTTCTACAATTACTACCCCATATAAAATTAAAGGCTAGTTTTAGAATAGTAAAACCTGTGATCGTTTGGGTCTAGAAAAAAAGCGAACTGCAAGTTAACAAATTTCTGACTGACAATAACAGCATAGAGACAACATAGAAACGAGAGATCCAAACTTTTACTAAACAAACCGTTTTGCTCGCTTGTGGATCGTTTTTGATTGCCAGCGAACTAATTCGTACCACTGGGATAGACTTAACAGTTTCATCAACACTAAAAAAGCCTTCAAAAACTATACATGCGTCACAGAGTCTTTTGGTCTCAAAATGTCTCAAAATAAAGCATGTATAGTTTTTTGAAGGCTTTTTAGTATTGATGATCATTCAGATCAGTCTACTGACTTTTATCAAAGCGCTGATAAGAGTAAGAATAATTAATTTCAAACTACAAATGAAGCTAACAATAAAAGGCTGCTGGCTTATTAACACCAATACTCTCAAAAAAACAGGAATGCCGTGGATAAGATACATAGTTCCGGAAGGAAGTAATGAAAACTGCGGGCCTAAAATGTGGAAAAGGAGTAGCTGCATTTTTCTTAAGACAAGATGCAATTTAAACAGACGCCGATTTGTCGGGGTTATGTCTATTAGACATTATTTCATGCGAAAAGCAGTGCACAGAGCTACGGAAAATTTGGTTTCAACAGGGCTTCTTAAATTTTCTGTAGACAAAAGTATGCAAGGCATGTACTGAAAGTATTGCTGAAAAATCAGTGAAGTAATTTCGCTACAATATCTTGTTGACAAGTTAAATATTCGCCGAGTATGCAAACTTATTTGCAAAAGATGTCAAGCCACATTTGCGTCGAATGCACCTTATAAATTTTGAGCCAGTGGATCTTCACTTTTTCAGTAGCTACGTTAGAAAAGCAATGCTGACTCTCCCAGCACTACTTATAAGCAAGCAACGGCAACATCACCAGATCCAACACATTTCTGCAGATACCACTAACTTACCCATCTCCTGTGAAACCCTGAGGACATTGACAGTTTGAGGTTCCATTCAGTTCAGGTGAATTCACACAAGTGGCAATGTCAGCGCAAGAGGTATTACGCAAGCTGCAAGAGGTTTCCGCTGGAGAGGAAGCTGCAAACAGTGTTCTTTTTTCAAAAATGTGCTGATTTTGCGATTAAGAGTGCACATAATCATCATAATCTTCAGACAAACGAGAAGTTGGGTGATAATTTTAAGGTTCTAAAAGTTGCTGCAAATCTGGTAAAAGCTTTTTAGGTAATTAATTACTAAATTTAACCTCGACCGGCCATTGTTGTTATTTTGAAGCTAGATGTTATGCATTTTGATATAAGCCGAATACAGTTGCGAATTATGTTGTTGGAGAAAATTTTAACACAATATCAACCTAATGTATTCTGCAATCAACGCTAAACGAGGCCCTGTAATTAAAAAGGGTTGGGCACCGCAAGAGTCGATCCACCATGGCTGCCCTTGGAACCGCAAGAAGAAAGAGCAACGTTCAACGGTTGCTACGCATAGCAGTCGGATGCTACTGCATGGACTAAACTGCGCTCATGTATTCAATTCAACAATCTGATGACATTGGAGACACACGCTGCATATACCTTGGACTAGCAGCAGTTCTCGGTTCAACTCCACTCATGTCTGCTCTCTTGCTTTCAGCAAACGGTGGAGCACTTACTACAAGAAGCACGGCTTGACCGGCCATAACTCAATTTACGGCGACGTCCCACCACCTATACTGTGGCACAGTACTTCCTTCCATGTCTCTTGAGTCTTGGTGATCTAGATGTAGTTTACCCGGAGAAGGTTCAGGCTGGTGTCAACAACTTCGCTACATCTGGACCAGACGGCATCCCTCCAAAAGTCCTAAAATATGGAGTCAAGCAACAGGTCAGAGTTGCACCGCATCCTAGAGACTTGCTGGAACCTGCGCTGCATCTCACAAGATATCAGAGATGCAAGCAATTACTTTACACAAGAACAAGGGCAACCAACAAGAATACTACATAGATCAGGGAATGTACTTGCTCAGCACGACTGGGAAAGTTCTGACCAAGAAGTTTCGTTGTAGATTTCAGCTAATTGCCAACCAGGTGTTTTGGCAACAAATCTGATGTTGACTGAGCTGTTGTTTTTTCCCAAATTTTCTATACCTTTGAGAATGAAAATTAGTTGCATTCATAATTTTTAAAGTGACTTTGATCAATTTTTCACCCTCATGTGTGTTTGGTAATTGTTCCAAACTGAATAAGCTCTCTTCATAGCATTGGGAATAGGAATAACATACACTTTACGCATAAATAACTGTCTTTTCCATTTCACAGACAATACCTAACACTGTTTCGTATTCAACTTGAGTTATCGCACTTTGTTAGGTATTGTTAATAGAAGCATCTAGCTTACATTAAACCGTGATGTGAAAATCTGATGTTGAAAAAGGCAACAATCTGATGTTAACGCGACTGACCCCAGTGGCAACACTGCCAGATACTCTTCCGTCTTTTCTTACTGCTCTTCACCATGGAATGGAGGCATCTGTCTGACACAATGGCCAGAGGTATAATTTTAAGAAGTTCGAGGTTTGCAGTGGTGTTAAAGCAAGGATGCGTGCTTGCCTCCACCCTGTCTAGTATTTATTTCTTTGCCATCTTGATGTGTGCATTTCCTCAACCATCTGCTGCATTACTACACTCTAAAAGTGACCATAATCATTTCAATCTGGCTTGTCTTCGATCGAAAATCAAAATGCTGTATATCATGTTCTCGTTCTCAATCTGCTCTTTACTGATGATGCTGCATTTGCAGCCCGCTCTGAAATGAAGTTTCAGCCCCTCTGCTCTAAATGTTTGCTAGCGTGCCATTAGGATTAAAATGTCACCAATTTAAACTGTCTAAACCAGTGATTCTCAACAGGGAGCCACTTGGTTCACTAAAGGAGGAATTTGTAAATGTGAGGAAATTTGCCCAAGCGGGGAAATGGAGAGTGAAAATAAGTATTTTAAGTTTTCATTTTCCTGCCTCCGCAACATCTCATATTTCTCGAGATCCTAACGTTTTTTCTTTTTCTAGCTGCCAGCATCAATTAGTACATTTTAAATAATATTTTATTACTTAATTTCCTGTCTTTTATTACTTTTTTAAAATATGCGCAATGCAGGGAGCTTGAATAGTGAATTTCAAACAGATGAAGATATACACAAGCTACAAGTCTAGTTCTGATACGTACATGGTTATTTACAGTTTCTTAAGGCGTTTTATGAGTCCAAAACGGTCCCAAAAATTTCCTGTGCGGACCCATAAAATTGGTACTTTCTCATTAAATCTGGACAACGAAGAAAAGTTTTAGCTGAACTGAATGCTTCAATTAACGCCGCTTTGTTGCTTCAATTAATGTCCCAAACCAATTCGCCCCACACCAAATACGTAAGCAACGCTGCTGTCTGTACTGCACCAAATAAGTTCATTACAGACAGTAGCCTTGCTTATTCATCATACTCATCCCTGAAATCTCATGCAAAGCAACAATTAACAATATGACAGCATTTATGAGATAAACCAGTGGTCTTCAACGGGGGCGAAATCGCCCCCCTGGGGGTATATTTTTTGTGCCAAGGGGGCGATTTTGTGATTTACCAGATTTTGGGGGCGATTTCATTTTCCAGGGGAGCGATTCTGCAAGTTAGAATATACTGAAATTCTGAATTGATTCCAAGAATAAAAACTACATTTTCCACTCAGCCCTGAGAAAGCCTACGTGAATAGGTGGACGTAACGTCGGCTAATTAAAAAAATATTCGCCAGAAGATCGAAGTTATCGTTTGTCACTTTGTAACCAAATCATCTGATGAACTTTCGACTCTATGGTTCCTGGCAAATATCATAAAGCAAAATATAAAGGACTGGTGATCTAGCGATCAAACTAACATTGTCCTGGGTAATGCTTCACTGCACCAACTATTCAAGGCCATGGAGAGTGTTGCTGGTAGGGAGCCAAGCACTGCGGTTCTGGCGAAGTTCCCGGTGTATTGTTAAGCCTAATATTTAAAATACGTTAACATAGTGGTGAAACTGTTGCAACAAGTAGTTTCATAGTTTGTTGACCCTGTCTTTACATGAGCAGCGGCAAATAAGGGACACCAAGCAATAACAATTGCAAGCTTGTATGCATATCAACATCGCGGAATTATTTGTTTTTCTCTTATACAGTAGTATGCATTACTGTAGTTCGTTTTATTATACTTAAGCCTATATTGGTTGAAAGCGACCAATACTGATATAGCTATATTAAACTATCTAATCGGCCGAACTCCAATTTTTAAAGAGGAAAACTTCAGTTTCTTTAAAGTTATTGAAAATGGTCCAACAATAATAAAATTGCTAGCAATAAATTATCGCATCGACTATCGCAGCGATCGGGAACTTTAATCAAAAGTTGTCAACCTAAATATTTTTTGCCCTGAACTGCCACAAATCCCTCCAACTGCATGTCTTATTAATTATAAGTATTTTATAAACTTTGGTTCGTTATTTGAGTAAAACAATCGAACTAAGTGTATTCTATCGAAAAAACACGTGAAGAATGACTGTTGTGAGACGATTTACGTAGCAATTAATGGCCAGTAAAATGAATTACAGTTAGCCGTAAGTTGTAAAACATGGTTATCATGCTTTTCAGTCAGTTCGAGCGTTTTACTGTGTTTGTGGGTATGGCTGTACTGTGTTCATGTGACTAATGACAGAGTAGACCAGTACAGTAGGCTAGAAAATGGGAACTTTAGACTAATAAGTAAGTGCAACTACCCCATCCTGGTTAAATTAAGAATTCCAAAAAATCGTTTTCGCCACCTGTAGTTTGAGGCTTAATTGCTAAGAAGTCATTCTGTTGTGGACATAACGCCGAAAGCTGGATTGCGAAGAAAGTGACTGGGTGAAGTGCCTTTTTGCCAGCTAACTAACATAAACGAATGCGATTCCACATTCCGGAATTTTTCATCGACTTCAAAGCGATGATGAAGTCCGTGCCATACTGTATGAACACGGATGGTCAGACTTTTGGATCGAGTGCAACGAGCGTTTTCCACAAGTTTGGGGAAAAATTAAGCTGTTATTACTACTGGAGTTTCCCACGACGTATGCTGCTGAGCAAGGTTTCAGCCAAGTACTGCACACGCAGGCGCATAATAAATACCGCAATCGTCTTCACATGAACAAGACCAAGGAAAACACCATACGACTCAAGCTGACCAACTTGCAACCGGTTTTTAAAAAATTTACAGTTGAAAAGCCAGGGCAAGGTTCGCAGTAGTTGGAACCAATTGTTTTTTGGAAATGAAAAACTGCATTCGTTTTATTTGTTCGTTTTGTTTTGTGCTTACAAGATTGCTCGTTTATATTTCATTACCATTGAATTATTTTCAAAATAAAATAACGTTCTGGACAAAAACAAAATCATGAGTGGGAGGCGATTTTTGAACAAAATTCCTGTAGGGGGCGATTGAACAAAAAAGGTTGAAGACCACTGAGATAAACAATTACGTAACGTAATAATTAACGCTTTGAATGCCACTGAGTCTGGCGTTTTTAGCAAGTCAGGCCTTTTCCAGATTTTATACATTTACTTTCTTGTGTCAGTATTTTCAGAAGATGATGTTACAGAAAAAACGTAAAGCTAACCATCCAAGCATACAGAAGTATTTTTGTAGTAAGCCTAAACAAAATTTCTTACTATTACCCAGCCAGAAAATGCAAACGCCAGCAGCAGTGACTACAAAGGTGCTTTCGATTCTGTTGTCCAGAAAGAATAGCATTCAATTGTTATAATCTCAGAAGCATTATCAGTTTCAGCTAACAATCAATCAGCATGCATCTAACAATAAGACTTTTCAATCATGGATTAAACTGAAACGTTTAGACGTATCCCTACTAATGAATGTGTCCACTCTGCATACTGACGGAGGCATAATATGTTTGCTATGCTCTAAGCATCCAGCAGTTACCACCGCCCAAGGAAAGAATGTGATATTTACACTACCGAGCCTGCCAGGCCTCCATACCCAAACCGCCTGGATACTCATCTCAGATCTGATCAACACTAAAAAGCCAATAGCCTGGAAAAAAACTCTGCGCATTTCACTATTCCATGCTATTCATCAGATTCACATTTCAGACAAAGTTAACACGGTAGCTGAGCGCGTACATCTGATTTAGGCCTACTGGGTTTTGAAAGAACAGATAGCGAATCGAAAATTACCTTCCTTGCAAACCTTGGTGGACTGCATTGGCCAATGGGCATAATGATCGACTTCTCGACCTCCGCCATACCTTTTCTGTGACAGTAACCGAGTTTATTTTGGTCATCTCGGAACATTCGGGTAATCGCATTTATCTGATATCAAGCAGAGCCTATGCTTGTATGGTTGACGAGACAACCAATACTGCTGCATTGTGCTGTCCATTCCACTTGCCACAGCCTGACCAGAACGAGGATTTTCAACTCTGTGCCGTGTTAAAACCAAGCAACGAACCAGCTGCTTCATGTAACCCTGAATGCTCTGATAAATGTTTCAGTGAACAATCCAGACAGAACCGTCGCCAGAAAGTCTTCAATAGAGGGGCTTTACGTTTGGGCAGGGGGTTGACATTCTGAAAATGGACAGAATCTCCACTGATTTAGTGTTTCGTATTTCAATTTTGAGGGGTTAAAGCTTTGTTTGAGGGGCTAAGCCCACCAAAGCACGCCATGGCGACGAGACTGGGTCTAGTGCAGCTTAATGATGAGGGCGCACTTGAGGTTGCTCATGAGATTTGTGAATAACATGGATAAAAGCAAAGAATAGACGGAGAGTGACACAGAGAGAGCACTGAAGACCGTAGAATCTGCAGATGACGAGTAAGAAACCGATGCTTTTACTGATGAACAAGAGGTGTTTAATGAAGTTGAAATAAAAAAATTAGTGTTGCAATTTCTGAAAATACAGTAGTACTACTTGTGCACTGTGACTGCCAATACTGTAATAAACAATATGTTTAGGAATTATTTTGAACGTTTTGCTAACAAAACGCGGCCTCATAAAATTTCTTGGTGTTCCCTTAAACCAAACCTTAAAAAATACCCCGCTTATTTATATTGAAAAGTATACAAACGCCATTTCAGCATACATGATTTTAGTTTTTTGTCTGTGTGTAGCACAAACCCATGACTTTGTTCAAATCAGAACCTAACAATCTGAAGCGCGAAGGTTAACAACATCGTTGAAAATGGGCAGCAGAAATCTGCCACGCTATGAAGTAGTATTCTGTGGTAAGCACCACTTCCAAATATAGGTGGTTGTATGTACAAGTAGTTTTAAGGTGTAGGATCTGCAGTATTTATGCATATCACGCAGTGTGTGCGCTCCATCTTCGCTGTGATATTTCAAGTGGCCTGAGTGCCTACTCCTGTTAAAGGGCCCTCCTAAAAATCTTTGCCCCAAAATTCCAGGATATATCACTGGGCAGGCGACAGTATTTTACATCCCCCTCAAGAATGCCGCCACTGTCTCAGAGCCATTGTAGTCACTGTGTCCCTACGTTCCTGGTTACAGTTAAAAAAAACAGAACGTTAGTCTTTTTCACGTTTCAATATTCTTCAGCTTGCGTTTCCTAGCATGAATTTGTCTCAGCCTTTCCCTGTATTACATCAGTAATCCGTTTTTATTCAAAGCACACTTACTTCCTCCACATGCAGTATTTACAACGTACACATCTCCAGCCAACAAAATTCAGTGGGTTACACATTTGTCATATTGCAATACCACACAATTATTTTGCAATATTATACACAAATATAAAAAATTCTTTTACAATAGGCTATCACTTAAATTTATTACAATGTCACCAATGCAAGTGCAAATTAATATGTTCGTCTAATAAAATCTGATGAAAAGCGCTTTCCCAAAATGATGATAATTTTTTCTACTTTTTGCGGCTCTTTTCGATAGAAAAAGCTCTTTTCTCTGGTCTCAAACTAAAACGTTTGCATACCGATTTAAAACCATTGCTGCACATTGCGATTGCAGAAGATAAAGTGGTTGATAGACGATCACTGGTCAACAGCAAAATTTAAACGGTGATTGCTATAAGTGCCCCTAAAAGTATTTTTGATGCTGATTTAAAAAATGTCATTATTTTTTTGTAGCACATCTAGTTTTTGAGATGTCTGTATGTTTTGGTTACCAGCTACCTAGCCTACCACAGGCCTATGAACGACAGAAGTTAGCATTGTTTTTCATTGTGACGTAACACAGAATAATAATTGATGTAGCAGAAATAGCATTTGCGAAAGTAAAGCAAGTTTACCAACTTTAACCAAGTGATTTTAATGCAAAAATCTGTTTTATTGAGCGACATATTGATATCTCTGTGCACACAGGCAATTTAAAACATTAAATCCCCATTGCACATTCAGTTAATTTGAATGAATCGTATGATAACAATCAGATTGTTTTGAATGCTTTCTAGTTGGTTATACTGACTACCAGTGGAGCCTGTGTGGAGCTCTCAAGGTCATAAGCATATTGATGGGAATGCACATAGTTAGGAGTTACCAAGTACTGCTGTTTTTATGTTTATGGGACAACCACTCTAGGTGGTACTGCGGATCACTATGAAAAGCAGCATTCGTCCATAAGAAAGTTATATGTTCCTGGAGTGAACAGTGTTCAGGAGTTCAGCATCCTTTATTAGCAAATCATAAGTCCTGATGTCATCTCTGCGTATAAAATTAGGCTCGATGAAAAATTTTGTGAAACCAATGGCCAAATGCAATTCCAGTAGATTTAATTTAGCTATTTTTATGACAAGTTTCCTGATCTCGGGAAAGCTAAATTGAAAGGAGGAATTTTGTAGGCCTGTAGATTTGTAGAGGTTTTGACAGATCAGAACTTCAAGTTAAGAATGTCCAGTTAAGAATGCACTGGAGTTACAAGCTCAGAAGGCATTCAGGTGGATGTGTTCGATCTTCATGAGATATATTAAGGCTCATTGTTTTTAAGCAAAAGTTGCAGAATTGCTTTAGCTTAAATGGAGATGGGCTTGCACATATCTCTAAAGATGCATTTTTTCATTCACACAAATGCTTTTTGGAAAACCTTGATGCCATGAGGGACTACCAGGGCGAATGACAATCAAGCTATGGAAGCAAGATACTAGGGGTTCTGAAAAGAATCAATCACGGTGTCGTCTGCTGGATGTTGCCTCGTGGTGATCCAGCCACGCTTTTTAAAAGAAAATCTTGTTCAATCAAAACACTTATAGAAGTTTTATGAGTTCCACTCCCAAGGCCAGGAGTCCTCTGCTTGTTTGTTCAACGTGTATTTTTGATCATTCGTAATAAATTAACAAACTTTATATAGACTGAATTATCAGGTGATTTATCACTTGGAAACAAAAGCTAATATATTAGCATACAACTATTTATATACTCAAGAAAGCCTTTCGCTGTAACTCCAAAATTTGACGTGCCACAATAAAATGAATTCCAAATTTGAAATCAGCACCCAAAAGTTATCTAAAAAAGTTATGTCACATTCTCGTTTAATACAAAAAGTATTTTTTGTTAACCTGTGTTACCTACCTGCAACCGTAAAACTGGTAGCTGGCAACATCGTTGATGGTTTCGGAACGCAATAGCCTCCATTTCCATCCTTAACGCAGTATGAAGA
>JGI24021J15306_10003422_pt1 | contig 17865 bp, 10 predicted proteins | sample Ectturendosymbi1_FD_15306 | JGI IMG/M metagenome (IMG submission 15306)
CCCAGGGCCAAATTGCGCAAATCCTTTTGTTACACGTCACGAAAGCAGGGCCAGATTGGGCATTTACCCCACGTAGCTCGAAAAATACAAAACGTATGCTGATTTCAATATAGCTGCTCGACAAAGCACATAAAAATGCAGCTACTGAAAGAATTAGCTATAAAAGCTAGTTATAAATAGAGTAATTATGAAATTAAGTTAAAAACTGCTTTCGGCAAATAAACCATACGTCCCTGAACAGGGTTTTATTAAGGGGGTCCACAGTTTTCAGCCAAATCGTCAAAGTTGCCCATGACCCTGAAAAGGTTGGGAACCACTGTACTAGATACTGAGCTCTCAGATGACAAAGACATTCTGGGACAACTGCGATATCAATATTGTGCAGCACACAAGTTACGAGCTTTTTTTTCTCCATGTTCAAACGCAGTAAAAAATGAACTTTTTCATTCCTGCTGCACGTCCATATATGCATCACAAATTATGGTGTAAGTTCAGGAAGCAACGCATGCTAAGTTGGCGTCTGGTTTGTAATTTTTGGTGCAAGGCCCTATACAACCTGCCGTGGCGAGCGAGTGTTAGTAGTCATCAGGTTCAACGCAAAATTCCCGCTTTTGACACTTCATTGTGAAAAAATGTGTACCTGTTTCTTGAAAGATGCAGAAAGTCTAACAACGGATGGTTGCGTTTTGATGCAGTCAGATTGTTTATATTTGTCTTTATTCTTTGAACGCTACAGCCGCATTTTACTTTGTGACTGAGTGCTCTTACAATACAGCTTTTGTTTGTTTGCTTGCTTGTTTGTTTGTTTGAGGGCATGTGCGTGACACAACACATTCGTACTTTTCCTGGCCTTGACCAGGGCTGAACTCAGTGTCTTACTCTGGATGTACAGTAGTGTTGTAAAAACTGTTACGGATTAGCGAACAATAGTGTTATGAAAGTGTCTGTAACCCTGGGTTCTACCTCCAACGCCGTTATAAAAATTTATGTTGTGTCTGTTTTTATCAATTTGCGTTGTGCAGTCAGTGTGCGCTTGTACTCTGTGGACTTCGTGTCTGTTTCAAAACATTAAAATATAAAAAAACAAAAAATGACAAGATATGCTAGAAATTTTTGGGGGACATGGCCCCTTTGCCCCCCTGGCTACGCCTTTGTTTTGAATTAGCTGATAACCTTCACAGAGTTCATCGTCGTTCTAGCTAGTTGCATGGATCACCAATCATCGAATCAATCTGCCAAAGCTTCTGGTACTGACGCCTCAAAGGCAATCATTTGCTCAAATTGCTGAAGTTGTATCGTGCTGCCTTTGCGATTTACGCACTCACTGAAACAGTGGAAATATGTGAATGAGTTTTGTATTGATGGAGCTCCTGAAATGATAGGATAACGTTCAGGCTTTCAAAAAAATTCGGCAACTTGCTCCTGAAGCAAAACGTACGTTCTCTCTCATTTACAGATATGCGCTTGCTGCAGAACTTTACCAACTCCTCTGGAACATGTGTTGGATTCCACGATAAAAATGGTGAATTACAGTACAACACATCCAGAAGCCTTAACACTACTCTGTACTAAAGTCAAACAAGAACTCTGTAACATGGGCGTCCGCAGGGGGAGCAAAACGGGCATTTGCCCCCCTAGAAATTGGGACTAAGAAGCAAAAATTTCTGGAAAACGTNAAATCAGGAATTTAATTCTGATTATTTGGTTTAATCCTTGCAATGACAGTTTGTTTGCCGATATGACACCCACACTGCACAAGAGTCAGGTTCACTGTTTTGGTAACATGCAGTAACGAGCTTTCAGTTCACTAAATTCGCTTCTTTGCCTGCAGAGACAGGTTGCGAAACTCGGGAGCGAATTGTTCTACTATTGGTTTTTGTTGCGTAACAATGACATGGCAACAAATCTTCGAAGATGCACTTCAAGTTACGGTGATGTCTTGCCGCATGTAACTATTGAGCGCATACATCTTGGCAGGTAATGCAGCGAGACGAGACTGCTCATAGCGGTAAGGCACGTAGGTTCAAACCAATGGTGGGCGAATTGCCGGTCGCCGACGTATTTTGTGTGGCTCTTCTAGATGAATAGCAATATCTCAAATTGATGAGAGTTGTTGCCTCAAATTTAACGTTTGTTTCGTTTATCAATGTGTTTACACAAGTTTGTGAACTTAGTCACCAACAGTGTTCCCTGTAAGAAAATTTTACATTGAGCAAATATTTGTGTCAGTGCGCATGCAATTTCACAACCATGTACTGTAGACACGCAACCAGTGAAACGTTTCGACAGGGTTACGTGATATATATGCGATATCAAATCTGGAATGTTGCAAGTGCGCAAGAATGAGATTTCACTGCGCAAATGCTCTGGTAGTTCTGCGCACCTTAGAGGGAACACTGGTCAGCAGAGAGTCGGCGCGATTTGATAGTGTTGCAACCTCTCCGGTGGTGTTGCGTTCATTCTGTGATTCACCACGAACGGGATGTGCGCGAAGAATAACACCATTATATATGTAGCGCGAGCAAGCAATAGTAAGAGAGATTGCGACGTGGAAGCTCTGCCGAAGCTTTGCGCATATGCTGCTCGGGATTTCCGATCGCAACAAAATGGTGCTGTGACCAGGATGTGAAGGTCATGGCGAGTTCAGCCTTCACACAAAGAACTTGCGATTGGTGCGGTTAGTCGTGAAAAGGAGGGGATGTTGTTGCAACCTCTCCGGTGGTGTTGCGTTAGAGAAGAGAGATTGCGACGTGGAAGCTCTGCCGATGTTAACGCGTCAACGATTGAACACAATGACCAGCCTACGCGAAGAGAGATTGCGACGCATGATCTCTATTGTTGCTTGCAGCCGCGGTACGAAGCTTTGCGCATATGCCGATCGCAACAATAGCAACGACAGTGAACCTAAATCGCAAGTTAGGCTACTTTTTCTTCTTTCCCTAAATTGGGCTAATTTTCTTCCCAGAAGAAAATTAAAATTTTTCAAAGATGCACATGTCAAAAACATTCTGTCAGTTTCCCAATGTTGGAATGAGAACCAAGGTGTTTCGCGAAAACGCAAATGCAGACCACAAAGTGGAAGAATACTAAAATAAATTGTAAGACTACTGGAGGAGTTCCAAGCCAGATTTGGCCATTTCCAAGAGTTTAAACCGCGTTTTGCATTCCTTGTTAATCCATTCAATGTTAACGTATTGGTGGTGGCTGTCCAGCTCGCTAACCCTTTGTCACAAACTTGTCTGCTGTAGAAACAAAACTGACCGAAATGCCAGAAAATCTGGGTAAAAAAACACATAATTTCTGGCGGCAGGTTCCAGAAAGTAAATACCCACAATTAAAAATACCAATCTGTAACTCATTTCTGTGTAAAGCACAACAAATTGCTGCGAATTATTTCTCACTGTAATCAAGTTCGTAAAATCAAACCATCGTGCAACTCTGAAAAACGAACACTTGGGAGAATTAATTCGCACAGCTTTAACAACATACTGCCCAGGTTTTCGGGGACTAGAAAATCAAACAAAAACTTCATACTGACAATTACTGTACATCATTTAATGTAAGACTTGCATTCTTTACCGCGTTTGTATTGACACAACAAAGTGGTTTTGCGGCTCGCTGGTGTTTTTTATTTTCTGCAAATTACTCTTTCATTGAACAAGTTTGCCCACCCCTAGTTTATATTACCGTATGTGTAAAGAAGCATGAGTGAAAAAGAAGCATTGCTACCATGGGCGTCGGATGGGGGGACAGGTGGGGCCTTGGCCCCTCTGGATTTTGAAATTATTAGCAAAAACAAGTTGTTTTTTCAATTTCGAGGGGTAAAAACGAAATTTCATCATTTTTGGCCCCCCGGAAAAATTTTTGGGAAAATCCCCTACTGGCACCCCCCCTGGAAAAAATCCTTCCGACGCCCATGATTGCTGCCAACAAAGCGCATTTTCTGCAACACTGCAACCAATGCTCCCTCTAAATGTGCGCAAATGCGCAGTACCACCAGACCATTTGCGCAGTGAAATCTTATCTCGCGCGCTTGCAACATTCCAAAACATTGGAAAAACACGAAAACAAGAAGTTTTTAACTGCACATTTAATTCAAATAGCTAACTCAGTTTTTAAGACTGAGTTAGCTATTTGAATTAAATGTGCAGCTTGTTCGTATTTTCATAAGATTTTACACTTCTAAAAATTCACCAAGTTTGCAATTCATTTGGAACTCTGCTAACTCAGTCTTAAAATATCCATGCTCACTAACACAAACATTTGCTCAATGTAAAGTTTTATTACAAGGAAAACACTGTATGCAACTGTTGCCGTAACATTGGGCATTTTCTTTTTTGTATACGTCAATTTGCGTTGCATCGCCAACAACCAGAAAAAGATAAGCAAAATGTCGACTTTGCCCACCCCTGGAAACATTTCTGCGGACGCCCATGCTCTGGAATGACATGAATTCGATAGTCACAGCTCTACTATCTCACACGTCTGTAGGTATACATACTATCGAAAGGAAGCATTCTAAACCGCGTTTTTGAGATGAAGGATGAAAGAAAGTTTTTCTCAGAATTGAAAGCAAACGAGTTCTTGTCTGACTTTAGTGGTGAGATTTCGTTGAAAAGTATTGCTTATTTGGCGGAAATTGAAGAACTTTAAATCTGAAGCTACAAGGAAAAAGGAAAAGATAACAGGCACTAATTTTTCAAGTTAGTATCTTTGTTACAAAAACAGTTACTCACTGGTATCTTGCGTATGTGCTGTTGTTTTCAAAGTCTTCCATATCTATTCGCAGTTCGTAATTGCCACTGCTTGAGATGCGGTGAATTTTCTCAAGACCTATTTTGGCGAAAAAGGTGTTTCCGTTAACACGCATTTTAAATTCCAAAAGGCGATCGCAACAATGTCAACGCATTGTTGCTTGGAACCATCAGTCCAAAGGTACATTAATCCAAATATTTTTATGCACAGCATTTGCAATCAGATTTTCTATTTCTATTTGCTTGAGTTGAAGATGGTTCTACTTGCATAAGAGCTGAAGACGCTTACTCCGCAAGCGAAATACATAAAGCTTCGACAAGATCATAATGTCTGATTCTTGTCTGTGAGAGGAATCCTTTCGAGTTAACAAGTAGAGCTTTTTTCAGAGGTAAGTAGTGAAACATTAAAAACACTTACAAACTCAATTGCCATGGATGTCGTGATGTCATCTTTAGTCATGAACTAACAGAGCAGTTAAGGACCAGAAAATCAGAACATCAATTAAGCTATTGTTTTGAAAACAAGCGAAAACGCTACACGAGTTGGTAAGCAAGCAGAGAAAGAAAAAGAAAAGTAAAGCGAAAAGAGAGTGAAAGCAAACAAAATTAGATACGGATGGTATAACATGAATTTTCAAATACAAATTTCATAAACAAGTTGTTAAAATTCTAATGTGATAACGAAAATCTCTTCCGGATTGGTTCAATAGCACTGTACAATCTGATCAGATAGGTACTGGGTGCATTATATTCAAATGCGAAAACGGCAAAGGATTTTTATTTTTGATCCTGTGACCTTGACTTAACTTCCCAAGACCTCAAGTGATTTGAAGTGTTGAAATACAATTGATGTTCCTGTTTCGTATTTATATATTTTTTATTTGTCTGTTTATACTTTGTAGATTAGTCTTGAGTACCTTATTTAAACGACTCATTTGGCGTTGAAAGCGCTTTAGGATGGTATCTGCACAAGAATGTGCCTACTTTTAAGACAAAAATTTACCAATTTGCAGAACTTATGGTTTGGGATTTTGAATGAGCAGTAACTGGTGGACAATGATTTCAATTAATCAGGAGTGTTAAATACCACATAAAAATCAGATTACATCACAGGCGAATCCTGTTTGATGTTTTGTTTATGATGTAAAGGTTACTTTTATAAATTGCGAAGATTTCAAATGAAGGCGTAGGACTTGTCAGCGCTTCTGAAATAATCGAATATAAAAGGAGTCGGATGAATGTGCAAAGAAGGTAAACGGAGTGCAAATGTTTATCCCTGCCGTTACCCGGAAATGCACACATTTTTGTGACTTATAAATTTACAGAACTTGTCAACCTTGGGTTGGCATCTTGGTAATTATAATCACGAATTATAAATTTACAGAGGACGACAACCTGTGAACACTGTTAACAGCAGAGCGGGCCTTAATGCATTGGGCCCTGCGCCATGCTGTTTGGGCAGGTAGTTTATTTTTGCCAGATACTCCTTGCACTCGAGAATTGTAGAAAAGGCTTATAAATCTCATTGTTAGCAAACAATTATCTCGTTTGAACGAATGATGAATTTGTTCTAATCATCGAATGTTATCAAACGTGCTCGATTCTTATGCTAGGACGTTATCTCTGCGTTCTGCCATGTCCCACTCTTTATGGATAGATCACTGCTCAGAAAGGCCCCGCGTCTAGGTCATTCATTGGGCCCGCATCTGCTAGCGCCGGCCCTGGCTAACAGTTTACAAAAGTTAAAAGTCAGAAGCCACTGTACCATGCAGCACCAAATGTGACGGACGCAGAAAGATAATGAAAGACGGGTATGACCTTTTCAATCCAATCTTTGCAAAAAACTGCATTTCGAAGCAACAGTAGAAGAACTTCATCGTAAGACTTTACCCAGCCAAAATTCTCCGTCGAGTTTGCCGAAGCCGTTCACATAATCATTCCAGCCCCGAAAAAAGTCTTCAGAACCATCCATCCTTCTCTGAAAAACCTGTCATGTGATATTGTATAAACTGATGTTCTTTATTCCAGCCAAACCAACTAAACTCAAATAAAAATATTCCATAGAACTCACAATCCATCCCCCACCATCTGTACTTAAATCGCAATACACTTGAATTCCTGACTGTCCTTCCGGAAAAGGATAGATTGTGTAAACCCCTCCTTTATCTGATCCATAGCGAGGAAGTACGTCATGACAACCTCTAGCATTCAGTGCGTCTGAAATTCAAGGATGTGCATTTACCTATCTGTCGGGGAACATTTAAGGTTAGCAGTAGAAGGAAAAATTACATTTATATATTATTTATTTCCAAATATTTGCACACATATCAGTGAATATTATTTCAAAATTAAATATATGCTTATTGATAAAGAAATGAAACTTGAGTCATGAAAACGAAGTCTACCTTTTATAGCTTTAAAAATCTAAAAGTTCCATTAAAAATCTGTGGATTTTTTTATTTTACTTAGCTTTTTTGTCATACTAAATTTTTGGAGGTATACATGCTCATCTATCGAAATGCTGAAAGGGTACATGGTCAGAGAAAGGTTGGGAACCCCTGTCTTAAAATGTAATGCACCTGCTGGCATGATACGCAATTTATCTGTGAATCGAACTTCATAAATTTTTAATGAAACAAGTCAAAGGCAAACAGGCAAGGCCACTTCACCGTGGTCTGGGGACAAACGATTTAACACTTACAGAAAAAGCAGAGTTTAATCACAAGAAGGAATTTAGTCATGGTTAGAAATGCCACATCGTGCATTTCAACTTTAGGTTTATCGCTTCAAAATTCCTGCAATACCATTTTCCCGATGGTCACCGAATTTGTTTTTCTTAAATCCTGATTACTGTCCAAAGCCTCTGTGCTAGTCAGCAACTTCCATGAAATTTTTGTAGTCATGTGAGCAATATTTCCCTGCTGTTTACATCATGCTTTAATGAAAAATCTGGATAAACCTAATCGTGAGTACGAACGATAGCAGAGATAAATGATGGTGAAAAATGCTCAGCTTATAGCCTAGTACATTTCATCAACCAAACCTAAGCCTAACACTTAATCATGACAAGACGCATATCTCATAATCTCTATTTTTCAGAATTATCTTACACAAATGGTCTTAGAAATCTGCGGACCAGAAACACTGTCCTATATTATTTACGGCTTTCGTGGAGCAGTGAAAGTTTGGCTGAACTATGTTACAACGTCTTTGTACGAAAGAAACACACTGGTCTAAATGTCGCAACAAACTCAAAGCGAAACCAAATGTGAAATGCTTGTGTTTCTTAGTGAAATTTCTCTACTGAAGGCACTAAAGATGAGATATGTAATTTGAAGTACAGAAAACCGGCAGGAAATTGCTTGCTTTAAAATTGCATATCAAAATGTTTACGAAAACATTATCTCAGGAGGGTGTGTTTCACATTTTTGGCTTTCAACTAAAATTTCCTAAAAACTGCTTAAACGATGCACTTATCACAAGTAATTGTTTGCGAAGAATCAGCGATGCCTTGGAAAATGATATTTTTTTCCGGAAAATTGCTCATGACTAAGTCAAACGTTGAATAAAATGATATGTTTTTGATATTTGCTGCTATACTGTTCACAATAAGAATTCACAGCAACTTCATGTATTGTTTACCATAAAATGATACAATTTTGTTTCATCACCGTAACATTGGAACCAATTCTGATCCATCTGCTTTCACTTCATCAGCACATAACTTGGACTTAAGCGTTTTGCAGGGAGAAAGCGATATTTTGCATTGATTAGGGATAAGAAGAACGAAAATTGCAGTAAAACGTCATACCAACGTGTTTTCAAAGTGGGTCTGCAAATGCAACGTGTAAGTAGGTGTTATTACAGCATTTTCTGTCATGAGTGGTGAGCTCAAAATATTAAATATTTGTCTAACCCCATACTTAATAACGCCATTACTTTTTGTTTTGTTTAATTCCACTTGAAGCTTTTGTATTTTTTCGGCCAACCCAGAAATTATGTCACAATTGCACTGTTTTGCAGATTCTCCTTTGCTTCCTTTTGAACCTTTTGTTCCTTTGAATCCTCGAGGACCTCGCTTCCCTGGTGGACCCTGGAACGTGACAGTAGCTGAACCTGGCAAGGTTGTTTCCGATCCAGGCCCACATTGAATCGAACAAGAATCCAATCTAATCTGAGTTTTTCCCCGGTTAAATAGTGCAAAGTACACCAGCAGGACACCAATAATTTTCACGTAAACCATTTTACATCAAGAGAAAGCTTCAATAGGCTGTGAAACAAGATCAAAATTTTATACGTGTTAGGGTGTTTTACAATGCTTTTTTTTCAAATAAACGTACACCATTGCAAGCATGGACTCCATCATGACGTAACGTAATGATCTTTGCAGGCAAACGGATTCTACAGCAAAGACCTGATTGCTAAATGTCCTCGAGCTACTTCTTTCCACGACACCCCATGGCGCATACACCATGCACTGAAACACATGCAAAAAATACATTTTCCTTCTAAAAATTTTGGATATTTTATAGATACCACCTTGCTATAAGTAATAAAATGTAGGCTATACCGTATCATATACATGATATCATATACAAAATGTAGGCTATACCGTATCATATACATCAGCGTGGCGTCGGAAGGATTTTTCCAGAGTGAGGCCAACAGTGGATGTTTCCAGGCATAGGCGAAATATTTGTCCAGGGGGGGGCGATAGTGGCAAGATTTCATTTTACCCACACGAAACTAAAAAAAAGACTTTTTTTGCTGAAAGTGTAAGAGGGACATGTCAAATTTCAAATTCCAGGGGAGTGCCTTCGCCCGTCTGCACCCGCCTTCCGACGCCCATGATAATATATTTACAAATACGGCACGCAGGTGAACGCAAGTGAGTTGCTTATAATTCTGTCACTTGATTGGATGTTTCTGGCTGTTGCGCAACACGACTACAAGATAAACAGCAATGCTGTGAAATTGGCAATTTTGTGAAAACAAAACATAAACTAAAAGGAAAAATTCGAAGGGATTGATGACTTCATGTGCAACAGTTATAAGATTAAATCTCTGCTGCATAAACTACCACTAAATCGTGCAGCTGGCAAAGATTACAAACGTATTCTGACTAGCAGCAGCAGAAAATACTTGTCGCTGGCACGGCATTAAAACAGCAAAACGTGTACCGCATGCGAGGCAGAAAACAAGTAGAATGTGCGGATGGTAGCATGCCAAACAACATTTGGCCTACTGCCTTGGTACTCGTTTTTTCTGCATTTCAACTCTAATCTCCCTCTAATCGTGCCTTTCCGCAGTCAACTGCTCTGCACGGCACCTCTGGCGAGCTTTTTCATTGACGTTTTGCATCGTATTCTTTCTGCTGTCGATGGCACAATGCACCCACACTGTTGAGCGTGTCGTTTGGTATATCACCATCCGCATATCTACATGTTTTCGCCGAATCGTTTGCCGCAAATTCTCCTCAACCGTGCGTGCCTGCTTTACTTCAATCAAAGTGGCATCTCACTCTTACCCAGTTGACCTGACGGAAAGACAGTTCACTCTCTGCCGTATAGCTCGAAATTTGGTTTTCGACCTCCCTTCGCTTAGCACGAGCCTACTCGCGGGCGAATAGTCCTAGTCCAGCTGTACGCTGAGCTTGTCTTCTTTCTTGGCCCGATTTATTTCCCAGGACACTCCACTGCATTGTGTTCAGCGTTTCAACATTCAAGTATGAGAATCTCCATCTTAGTACATTTTCGCTGCAACATAGTCTGAGCCCATGCGCTCATTTCAAATTATAGTTTTGAAAGTGGGAGCATGGTATTAAACACATCTTATAAAATATGTTTGCAAAATGTTGAAACTGATTATTTAGAAATATTTGCAAAATGTTGAAAACCTATACGCCTTTCCGGTAAAATACACGGCGAAACATAAAAGAATTGTAAACAACTGATTTCCAGAGAAAATATTATTGTTTTGGTAAAGATGCTACATTTATAGATGTCTGGCTATTTTTTTGCTGAGTTTGGCTATTTTCTGAAGGGAGTTTGGCTGTAGTTATTTTTCTCTCTTGCAACCCTGAGCACAACTTTTGATTTGAATATCTCAAAGTCAGCGAACGCATTTTTCAGGTTTCCCACAACTAGTGGATGGCTCCCACCTGAAACAACTCCGCGTTTTCTTACCCACACAGGGAAGTCACACTCCTCCCTCGTCAACTTCAGCCCGTTTCAATGTCACCACTGTCGACCTTTCAGCGACACATTCTCCACTTTTATGTGCTCTCCGCACATTCACCTATACACATTTCCTTGGCTTCGTTTTCATCCTTTTCTCATGAACATGTTGCCTCACTTTTTTGACTATTCCGCTTCGGACTGACCGTTCCTGAGAACAACGAATTTCGGCAGCACAACACTTTTGTCATATACGTAACTGCACAACACGATGATTCCCGCACCCTGCATCGCCCTTGCTCATAGGGAAGTAGCTCACCCCTGGTTATTGCTTTGCGACTTTGCATTATGCATAAATATTTCGCTACGGTTATCTTACTGTTGTGCAATTTTCTGTTTCTCCTTGCTTTGTGTTTGATGGTATACGGTGTTTTGCGTGGCAGTTCACGTGAAACTATTCACGTCTCTTTGTCCCAAGGGGGAATTCTTGATGTAGCCATTCGGATTACGAATTAGGATTTCCTAACTCGTGATTTTTTTGTGCATTTCCAAGCACTAATAAGCTATGTCTGCAGCAGTGCTGCCACAGGCTTCTCTGCAAAAATCACAAGATTTATAAAAACTTCAATAGATCTCAAACAATCATTAGATTTAAATTTTTGCGTCGAAGTTTGCAGTTTTGCTTCAGATGATTAGTTTTTTCACTTTATACCTCAGACGCCTTTACATCATTTGCAAGTTTGTAAAAGGAGTTCATTTTGAAGACTGGAAAATCTCATCTCATCAATCTTCAGGCTTTTTTCAAAAGCTGAAAACAACATCAATCACGGATTAGTTTAGACCAATCTACCAAAAATTTAATGATTATTCTACCGCAGTGTTCCTGCAAAGAAATGAAAATATCGTCATGGCCAACACGGCAGAAATAAGCAGCACGGAATTGAAAACAGTAAGAAACTCAAATTAGAAACACGTCGTTCGGTTGGTGCAAATATTTCAAACAACGATCCGCGTAATCAATTGCACACGGATTAAAAAGGGCTGTAAAATTTAAACAAGACAACCGATCTTCTTCAAACACACATCTTTGCAAAAAATCACTAGAGTACAGTGAAAAATCACTAGATCACTACCTTAGTCTAAAAATCACTAGACCTAGTGAAAAATCGCTAGGCGTGGCAGCTGTGGTCTGCCATAGTAATCGGACATGCCACAGAAAACTAAGCAGACGCGTTGTGGCATCACGAACTTGAGCTTGAACAGGGTGCCCGCAGAAACGCAGAGAAAAACAAGCTGAATTTTCAAGACATCTGCCGCAGTGTTCCTATATAGTCGTCATCTTCCTGCTTCGCGTTTTTTGAAGAGAAACATTGCAATAAGTTGCTTCGTCGTCTTGTAATTGGCCTGTTTTCATTCTTTGCACCCCCAATTGCCCATTATGTGATCAGCGCTCCCTTCATAATCGCAAATGCCCGCAGGGACCGTGCTGGCACCCACTTTGAGAACCACTGATCTAGTTTAGTGGATTACATGAACGTGTGCTGCAGTGAACGAAATGGAACTTTTTTGCCAGCAGCAGGTTTGTTTAAAACGCAGGACGTCAGTCCAGTATTGTAGGAACTGGGGGTGCAGGGGGTGCAAGTGCACCTCCTATAGTTCTGATTTGTCAAAATTTTGAGCAAAATCTCAAAAAATTTGGGCAAATCTAGGCAAAGAAGTTTCGACACTTTATAACAATACTGCTGAAATTAAATTGCTTTGTTATTGAGTTTATAAATAAAAGTTCATCATGTCGTAGAAAACGCATTAGATATACATAAAAAACAAACTGTTGTAGTTCGTGAGAGTTGATGAGTAACTGAATTATTTGAAAGCTTGGGCAAAAAAAGGCATTTCATTTACGTACTTTATTCAGTGTACACTGTGGGAATCGCTCATGCTGCAGGAAACCTACTTCATATTGGTGGAATCTATTATAGTGTTTTTTCCTGATGATTCCGGCTCTAAGCTCTTCTAGAGGTATTAAGGCCATACAGGCATTCTGTCGCTACCTAAAATCATATACGTAATTGATTCACCATGCCATGCAGGCAAGTACGGAAAAGCTGTGTTTTTAATTTTAAGGACGGTGTTTAGAATTGAATTTTGCCATAGAGCATGTGGCGTATATGTCCTCAGCTAGGTGTGAAGTTTCTTGCTGACAGCAACCGCTGGAATGTGAATGGAATGTTAAACCTTAGAACTGTCAAGCAGATGCTCAGTGTACTGAGCCAGCTGGCTTCTGAGAATGTTCTTGCACAGCCTAGTAAACTTTTTTGCAGTTGGGTTATTAAGAACCAAACTTCAAGTACCAATTTTTTATTTTCAAGTCTATTACAAGATGTTGGTAGAGCAAAATACAATGTACCATTAGCTACAGAAAATTTATATCAGTAGAAAGAAAGTTTGTCGCATAAAATTTTTTCGGGCAAATTTGGGGAGATTCGGGTAAAATATCCTTTGAACCCCCGAAAAATTGCTTACTTCTACACCTATCCGTCAGTCTCACGTAAAGTCAGCCTGAAAACAAAGGACCGGACTGCTGTTTGTCTCCTGAAAAGCAATTGCTTTCTGGTTTGGGCGCACTTTGGCTAAGATGTTGTCGCGGCAGACATTTATGGCGGTGACGAACAGTGGAGTAAATGCTGTTTTCTTTCACGTTATTTTTGGTGAGGGCGAGCATGCTGGAAGGCTGTTTTGCACAACGTTATAGCGGAGATTAATCTGCCAGTCCGCATTTTGGTGTGTAAAGAACAGCATAGGTAGGATGACAAAGACCTTCACAGTGATCGATACTTTTCGCAACCCTTGCGATGCCTACTGCTTATCAGCGACATCTAGCAGTTTCGACTGCCCGATTTGAAATGGAGGTTAGTTGGCATCATAACATAGAATTAAACAAAGGAATATTTATAGCTCGTTATGCATATATAGCAGATAGCACACTTGGATATTGACATTTTTTACGCTTAGGTTCGAGAACAAAGATAATAAACAGAAATTACTTCTTATTGGTATTGCTGCATAACCACAGGCCAATCGTTTGTATCTCGAAAACCTCTTTTGTATCATCCACTATAGATGTGTTTTCCCATGGCAACAGCAGCAACTTTCAAGCCAATGACGGAACAGCAAGTGTTAGAATATCACATTTCTTTCAACGGCAAGGAACGATATAACTAAACCTAGCAGAGACCTTTTTCGTCTGCGTGACAAGGTTCGGCCCCTTCAGCAATGAAGTGAAGCTTTGCCTTATTCACATTAGAAATGACACTTTCGAACCCCTCAAACCCTGTGACCTGGATTAGTAACAGCCTCTGCCCAACCGTCGTGACGCCACTAAAATTAAGTTGTCAAAGAGTTTGAAAATTATGATACTTCGGGTCTGCAGGAAAAGCTTGTATCTCACGTTAATAAATATAGTTTCAGCGGAAATATCCTGGCTGTTGGGTTTAATTGTCGACAGGTAATTTACTATATTGTCACTGGACGTTTTATCGGAGAATGCTAACTTAAACAATCCCGAATTAAATGATACAGGCCAACTGATTCCTTGGAACTTTTGGTGCGTTGAGCAATTTCTAATCTCCTATTTCTATTTCTCATCCAAGCTTGCCTGGAGCGATTGGTAACAGTCTAAAGTTAGCAGTGACTCCACCACCACAAGCCGCAACACTCACCAGCAAGAGCTTGTTTGGCTTGTTTGTCTCGGGCGTCTCTCCTTGTCAAACAGCCGCCATTAGTGTTGCGAAAATCACTTACTTGATAGAGGATGCTGATTAATTAGCAGGATAAGGAAAATGTCGGCTTTGCTGCTTGCCAATACGCAAACATGAATAACACCCGCCGGAGCTGTTAGCACTTTTGCCCTCATTGACTGAATGCCGTAGGTTTTTAGGTCTTTACGTTGTTATGCACAGAGTTTATGGACTGATGTAATTTGCAAGGACGTACACGCGAAAGGATAGAAGAGCAATGCGTGGGATTAAAGGCGGTGGTAAAATTGATGAAATGCTTCCTGGCTGCAGAAAAATATTTTTTTTAACGCAGGGTAAATACAAACGACGCGATTTGAAGGTCTGTGTAGCCTTCTGGTGGCAACCTTTGCAAGAGAGCGTCTTTGGACGACTGGTGCGTGTTGACAGCTGCTGACGTTTGCGAATCGTCAACATGCCTCACAAGAGATGCCGTGTTCGGCCCTTATCACGTGGTGCCAGGCAGCTTGTCTGATAGACTTTCGAGCGATATCATGCAACATGCAATGGGAGACGAACGGAGGTCACGAAAAGAGCTAAGCCTCTGCTGAAGAGTTGTGAATTTTTCGTTGTATGACTGCTGGATCCGCCTGCAATGCTCTGCTGTTACCTTGCGGTTTTGCTGTGGCTGGGTGAGTGATAACAATATGAATTTACTGAACCTGAAAAACCGAACACCATGAGGTTGTGAAAACTTAATTTTTGGAGTGGAAATTTATTTCAGTTACTTCTTTAACTTCAATCTGCTAGCAGTTCCAATTTTCGAACGTGTAATATCACTTCATCGAGCGCAAGCGTCTTCTCGTTATGTTGGTCTTTCACAGCAGAAGACAACAAATAAACACACAAGATTTTATGATCGCAATTATAGTTCGAATTCAATGGAATATTTCCAGAGCAAACCTTAGAAGCAGCAACAAATAATGTCGATAAAAATCTTTAATGCCACATGCTAAAGGTTGTGATTTCAGTGAACTAGGTTTTCCCAGATGTACAGCGAACACTTTCGGTGGTGTAGACCAGTGCATGGAAGTCGGCGTTTTAGCTAGACTTTAGTATCTTGGGCTGGATGCGTCTCTGAGGTGAACATACAGTTTTTGTATTTAGCTAATATTAACAGAAAAGTTCAGAATGTAACAGAGATGTGCAAAAATTGCCTACTGAAGAAATGCTTTCATGTTATTGTGAAAATTTCAAATTTTTAGTATTTGTGTAACAGGTACACCAAAGCTAGCAAAGTGCTACCTGGCATAAAGCAGCATAATGTCGAGGCATCTTTACTTTTTGCCCTGAAAATGTTCACGTAAGTGGAAGTGGGCAAGATGCGGTACGTGAGAGGCAATGTTTTCCATCGTTCCGATGGGTCAGGATCTCCCAAGTTTTTTTGCCAGAGGGCCACAAAAGCTAACAGCAATTCGAGGGCCAGACATCTCATGTAACGAGATTAGTTGGGTCTTCGCGATATGTTACATTCTACCATATCAATAAATTTTTCGTTCTTTCATTATTGACAAAATACCTTCGCGGGTCGGATTTGGCCCGCGGGCCGTAGTTTGAAGATCCCTGCTACAGGTCATTTGTCAATTTGTTGCCATACAATGCTGTAAGTTTAATGATGAAAGGTAGAAATTATGTCCTGTCTCAATACATTCAAGCAAGAGTTTTCACTGACAAGAAAATAAACGATTCCTTGAATTTTAATCTACGAATGCCTTTCGCTGCAATGATTTCGAAAATGCGTTTCGCTTCTGTGGGCTTTCGCTGTTTTTCGTGATCAGTATTTCGTTTTTTTATTCAGGGTGACTGCGCCATATGCGTATTGGACGAAAATTAGGGTTGCTTATGAAATTACAAACTGACATCTCGGTGAAGTTTTTGAAGTAAGATCCAGTCTTATTACGTTGGTTGAGTCACTAATATCTTATGTTGAAGTTTAGGTCAGTATTCGTATTGATTAGAACACTGAATAACGCGCATGAAGAAAGCAGAGTTAGTCCCTCTAAAATAGGGTCTCCAAACTACGGCCCGCGGACCAAACCCGGCCCGCGAAGCAATTTCATCTGACCAGCAAGGACATTTTATCAATAATGAAAAAATACCAAAATAATGAAAAATTTGTTGATTTACGTGGAATGTAACATATCCCGAAGCATTGACATTACGAAAGACGGTCACGTGAATGTCAGGTGGCTAAGTATTACTTGGCTGCAGGTTGGTGTAGTCACTGATATGTTACCGCAATCAGGGGTCTATGTTAATATTGGGTACATCCAGGCGCGGACACAGGGGGGGATGCAGGGGGGATGCATCCCCCCCACCAGACCTAAAGAGGTGTTGACATGACACTTGATTTCATTGAAAATCATCGCCAAAAATATTTTTGTGTTGCACACTAAAAATTAACTTGTGCTAACAATTACTCAAAAATGTTTCTTCGGTTCATTAGATGAGCTGGCCTTGTTTGTGGAACCTGATATAAAACAGTCAATGATCGCATGGGTGTTCGCAGGGTGGGCAAATGCCCGTTTCCCCCCCTGGAAATTGGGATTAAGAACCAAATATTTCCCGAAAAACCTGAAGTCGGCATCATAAATTCCGATTAATTGATTTAACTCTTGCAATGACAGTTTTTTTGCCGGTATGAAACTCACACTGCACAAGAGTCATGTTCACAGTTACAGTGTCATGCAGTGATGGGCTTGCAGTTCACTCATTTCTCTTCCTTTGCCTGCAGAGGCGGGTTGTTAAAGTCGCGAGAGGATTGTTCTGCTGTTGGTCTTTATTGCGTAACAATACCGTGGCAACAAACCTGCAAAGGTTCACTTTATATTACGGTAGCAGGCGTTTTGTTGCATGAGACAGTTGAACGCAGACATCTTGGCAAGTAATGCAGCGAAACATGCTGATAGCGGTAGCCACGTAGCCTACGTTTGTACTTTGTGAGAAGAAGCATGAGTGAGTCTATAGCAATGCTTCCGCAAGTTTGAAACATCCATTATTGGTGCGAGTGTGTCCAATGTGTCGGAGTGTTAAACTACACTTATGCAGGCTTCTTTTCAGGCAGTGTAAAATTACGTGGCTTGTTAGAATATGTCTATGCAGGCTTGTGGGAATACGTCTTAATTGTTAAGGCTTAGTTCT
>JGI24021J15306_10003424_pt1 | contig 17857 bp, 11 predicted proteins | sample Ectturendosymbi1_FD_15306 | JGI IMG/M metagenome (IMG submission 15306)
CTTTTTACTGCAATTCATAATAATAGGCCAATAGCGTATGGGGGGCCCCACGTGAAATTTCGGGGGGGGCCTCACTTACCCTTGCCACGGCACTGGAAAAATCTTAATTAAGCCGTGTTTCACTTAGTTCTTACAATTAGTTTTTTTGGCGGTATGGCGTTCACTGTTCTGGTATCATACAGTGATTACATCCGCTCCTTTGCCTGCAAAGTCATGATTCAAAACGTGGGAACGGATTGTTCTACTACTGGTCTTTATTTCGTAACAATAACATGGCAAAAAATCTTCAAAGGTTCTCTTCAAGTTAGGGAGAGTATTCCCAATTTAGCTGATTTGCTGCTAAATCTAGCAGGTTTTTCTCACTATCAGAAGTAAAATTTTCAATCCAGCAGTTCATAGGTGTTGGAGCAGGCAAATTTTTGGGGAGGCGAAGATTTTTGCCCGAATTTCCCCAAACTTTCCCGAAAAGCTTTTGTGCGCCTTTTGCCCACAATTTTCTCCCACAAAGAACATGAAGATCTGTTTTTGGTGTGACCTCCAAAATAGGTCTTAATTGTGGTTTTCTGCAAACGTTGGATGCCATTTTTTGAAGTCAAACAACGTTGAGCGCCAGTTTTGCCCGGATTTTCAAGGATTTACCCCTAGATTTTATCCAGATTTTCAGAGGTTTTGCCCAAATTCTTGGCAAATCAAAACTTTTGGGGGTGCGTTTGCACCCCCGCCTCCTATACCACTGTAGCAGTTAGCTGATTTTCTAGCAGTATTTAAAAACCGTTTGGGAGGCTCAACACGTAACAAATTGCTGACAAAAATTTGTTTCAACAGTTTTTGGAGATGAAAACTTCTATACCTTATTCATAAAAAAAATTATCTTCTTGATGAAGCTTTAAATTGGACAACACAAGGACCAGGCACATGGGCATCCGCAAGGAGGGGGGGAAACGGGCATTTCCCCCTTGGAAATTGGGACTAACAAGCAAAAATTTATTGAAAACGGGAAATCAGAAATTTAATTCCGATTAGTTGGGTTAAGCCTTGTAATGACAGTTTGTTTGCCGGTGAAACACTCACTCTGCACAAGAGCCAGTTTCACTGTTCTAGTTCTGGTGTCATATGCAGTGATGAGCTTGCAGATTGCAGTTCACTCATAGCTGTTGAACGTAGACATCTTGGCACGTAATGCAGCGAAACAGCGACTGTTGATATTAGTAAGCCACGGAGGTTCGTACCAGAGGTCTCCAACTCAAATTGCTTCGAGGGCCAAATGAGGACTAACCCGAGGGCAGCATATACGGCGCTGACGTAATAGTGGCTGTACCTAAACCTCACTAGAAACATTTAAACCTGCGAAAGGTATCGTGAGTTACANGCAAATCATGTCTATCCATCTCAACGTTCGTTTAAACTTTAAAAGGAACTTGTTCACTCGCTGGCCGAGCACTTTNAAACACCAGCGAACAAACTAAATGATGGAAATATTAATTATTTGAAAATTCCCAAAAAGCATCGCGGGCCGCACAAAACACCTTCGCGGGCCACATGTTGCCCGCGAGCCGCGTGTATGAGGCCTGGTTTATAATATATGTGTAAAACAGAATGAGTGAAAAAGAAGCATTGCTGCCAACAAAGCGCATTTTTTGCAACCAATAGCCTACTCCCTCTGAAGTGTGCAACTGCGCAGACCATTTGTGCAGTGAAATCTCGTCTCACGCACTTGCGACATTCCAAAACAAAGAAAAAACACGAAAACAAGAAGAAGCTATTTGAATAAAATGTGTACTTTATTCGTATTTTGATACGATTTTATATATTTATTCAGGTTTTTTTTAAGGAAAATGTTAGGTACGCGGTATGGACCTGTAAGGACCCGATTTCTCTGATTCTAGGGACCCGATTTTCTCTGATTTTAGGGACCCGATTTTCAATTTGCGTTGCATCGTCAACAAGCCGAAAAGGATAGGCCGAAGCAAAATTTCGACTTTGCTCCCCCCGGAAAAATTTCTGCGGACGCCCATGTTAAGAGATGGAGATTTATGACAGGTTGTATTATTTGTTTTGTCTGTAGGCTAACTACACCTCGGGATACAATTTGGAAACCTGAATCCGCTAAGCGGACAAAGTAGGCTATAAGAGCGGACTAAGTAGGCTATAAGAGATTAGCTATTAGCCTGAAGGACTATTACATGCGGTTGATGTCTGAGATTAGTGTATGTAATTGCAACCCTGCTACAGTCAGCTTTAACTAACTTATCGAGACTTCGCTTGGTATAGTGAACAAAAAACTTCAACCTGCACAGGAATCTACCACGGACCCCCCGCAATAAAATTCGTTCCCCCCGCCCCTCATCGGGAACCCTGTGAATTCCACCGTGGTCACTTTGTCATCAAGAATGAATGCAAGTAGCGGTATTCAGTGAAACAATTTCGTATAGCATTTGAAAAAGTCGGACCGAGTTAGCCTTAGAATTGCTTGTGGTTTCGAATAATTTTTCTTCAGGTTTTGAATTGTCCGTTTGTAAAACATGATGCGGTTTGACTTGCGCGCCGACCGCATCAAGCGAATATACAACTTAGAACGTGAAATCGCAATAGCTTCTCTTATTTCTCTACGCGACTGAAACCACGTCCACTGGGAAGGTATGAATGACCAAGTACATAACGTGCTCCATACAGCACTGCAAAAATTAGCGAAGTTTCCCCTCACCTGTGAAGTCTGTCGTTAACGTGGCCAAATTTTTTTGCTTGTGTACAGGATTCTTTTCAACGGATAGACGCAGAATTGCTATGGTGAAACTCATTTTCTGCAGCATCAAACTCAATATCGGTCAAAACTGACCGAGCCCACTCAACGGTTTGACATCTACATGTTTGCTTATCCTTGTTTCACGCGGTGAAACGTTAACTTGCAACATTTATGGCAAATCGCATGATCGAAATTTTCTGAACCTTCCAATAAATTGAAAACATCCCTCTTGTCTTACTTCCTAAACACATCGGACAGTTGTGGCTACAAAATCAACTTCGCTTTTTTCTTTTCGAATAATCACCATATAGGGCTGTTCAAGCTGCAAGTCAATTTCGGAATTACCACGTTGTAAGGCTTTCAACTTTCTCCTAACCCGTTTTTCTCGCATCTGCCAAAACTTTGAGAAGATTGCAAGTTGGATTGATTATTATCTAGTCTTCTGCCCAAATTGAAAATAAGCAGGCTTTGCAAAAACCCACCGTGAGCATGATTGGCCCGGCGGACAAACTTGAAAAACCTGGTAAGTTTCATGAATTTTAAACCCGCCGGCGCTTCTGTTGTTCGCTTTCAAACGAACGCTGACTCCATTCTCAGTATCTCCTGTTGTTAACAACGTTGCCAAGCAACAGGTTCGCACCAGATCAAGTTTTGCTGTAGCGCAGTTTCAGTAACTGCCACGAGATTCACAGGCGATCGGCATTAAAAACACACGAAACACATGATGAACAAACAGTGAAGGACACAGAACGATACGATTGCATTCCGTCATCAAAAACATTGACAGCGAAAGTGGACTGATTTAAATTAGAGGGAGACTTCACGCGAATGCGTCATGGCGGTTTGAAAATAAACAGGAGTAATTTATACGTCTCAATACTTCGAAATTCAAAAAGTTGGAGTACAACGAGAAACGCTTTTAATCGGATCCAATGCCTGGTGCCAGTCATTTGGGTAAAAATGGAAAGATGGTAAAACAAGAACGTCGACAATCACAGAGTTGAGTGAGCGCATTGTGACAAGCACTGAATTCAATACATTCAAAACAACGTGTTCCAAGAAAAGCGCTTTTGATCGGACAACGGACTAAAGAGTCGCCACACTCAAGCTATCGCTTCCCGTTGCCACGAACAAGGAAGAATGAAACCACACTGCTGCAATGGCGTGTCGATTCTGTTTACGACGGAGAGTTTAGCCAATGGACGCGAACACACCTGGGCAGCATTGCGATCAATCTCAAATGATTTACCATTGGCAGGTGAGGGCATCAGTTGTACTGCTGCGTGTGTAAAGGTTCGAGGCAAATCTCCTGTCGAAGGCGTTTTGTGAAAAAGCTTCGTCTCACGCTTGAGTGTGTAACTCCCGCAATGGACACCTGGAGTCGCTGCGCAGCGGTGTTTAACAACCACTTGCTGTCGCTAATGTGACTTGGTCTCCGTTTGCGTGAACGCCAAATTACGACGACTTTGCCACATAAGCTGTACAAAGCAAACATCCAGCATTACCTAACCGTAAAGTACACTGCTTTGCCCAACACCACAAGCATCACTTCGAGGCGAGCATCCGGCCGACAGGAATATTATGTTTCTTCGTCGTTGATCAGCAGCACGTACGAAGCTGCGCGCTAATTTTGACGTCACGCGATTAACCCCGTTACGCTCGAGTGACAAAGCGCTTCCGGTCCCGCACCGAAGCGAAGTCGATCATCGCTTTTGAACGACGCTACTGCTGGCAACCACTGCATCACAAGTTATGACTGCTTCTTTCAAAGTGACAGAACACACACAACCCTTAGCACGGTATGTTGATCATCGGCATTAAACCAAAACGTTCTTTAATCAACTGGGAAGAAAACCATAACAATTTACTTCATTAGCTTTTTGTGCAACAGTTTATAAAATTTCTATGACAGGCATATTGTTAAAAAAGAGCAAAAAATATATTCGCCACAAAACGAGTTCGCAGGGACACGCTGTACTCGGCGTCACTCGCTGATCACGTAAAACGGGTAATAAGAAAAAAACATACAAGGCTAAAAACATGCGTGCGTGCAAAAAGGCACCAGCGACTAGAAAACTGAACAACAAACAAGCGAAGTCTGTACAAAGCACAGGAATAAGCGAGATCCAAAAGTCAAGAAAAGAGGAATGTCCCAAGGTGTTGGAAAGAAAGCCACCTGCCAGTTCATACAAGCATAAGCCGACCACCGTGCAAATCCTGGGAATGAGTGCAGTGTCCGGAACTGCGCGTCGGCAGCATATCCGCATCGCAACAAGAGTGCGTTTCTTAGCATCTCCTGGCAACAGTCCATTGCACGAAGGATGTTGGCCGAGCATGAGTTTCAAAAACGCGCAGAAAGCAGCAACGAATTTCAACCAAGCGACCTGTTGCATCAAGCTTCTCACAGCGCGTGAAGATGGACGAAATCCCTGGCGTTCTTTGTTACGTAGCAAAAAAACAAGACGTATCTTTGTGATCAGATGCAAAAAAGGTTAATCAGGTAATTTTCTTTGTCTCCGTCCACGGTGCGTTTGAAGCCAGGGGTGAACGTGCGACTCGCACAACCTTGTAATGCAAAGACACCAGTTTTGACGTTAACAACTCCATAAACGCAATGGCATTGTCTTTTGAAAGTGCATGAACAGTTCAAAAAAAGCACACAAAATAACTCGTTAATTAGGTTCTTTTTTTTGGCAGCTTCTTGAGTCAGTAGTCGAAAAACTTCGTACATTTTAGTCAAAAAGCATCACCGCAGTTTTCACTCAAACCATAGGAAGCTTATCCCAAAACCGTCATGGCCCCACTTCTTTATTAACTGCGCATTTGAAAGCTTTGTGGCGGAAGAAGTCATCAGGTGAAACAGAAGTAAAGCAAATCACGAACAATTTTTTCACAATCTGAAAAGAGGTGATTTAACGGAAGCACTAGCCCTTCTTGGTTGTTTACAGCACAATGTGCCCTGTTAGCTGTTAGTGACCAGACGAGAAACCACGTGACGCGTCTCGCCCAATTGGGTCTCTCACCACCAGGTCAAATAAAACTTCCATGACCTCTTTTACAAAACTTTATAACCGACTGCGCGGCCTCTTTGGAACGAAGTAGGTCGAAACAACTCAGCCTGGGACCTTGTTTTGCTTCGAAAGTTTTGCTATGACAACGCCACGCTATCGGTTTTCGTTAGTATCGCGGGACGCCTCGAAAGTCTTCAAAGACCAAGGTCGTGATTGCAATCAGGAAAGACACAGGTAAAGAAAAAGAGCAATGTGGCAACATCGCCTATAAGCCTCAAACGAACGCGCAATTTGATAATCCACTTGAAATGATTCGACTCAAGATGTCCAAATTACATCAGAGTAACAGATGGTCGGTGTTGGTGTTTCAAAGAATTCCTGAGCTGCTCGCTCCGCCACAGCCACAAGCACCTGAGCCGGAATCAAGATCTTCGGGCGAGCCAAGAATTTCTTGACGTCATGGTTCTTAATCGCATTAACGTTCAACGATGCTTTTCACAAATCCGCGGAGACGCTTTTTATCGGAGGCGCCAAGTCATGCGTAGCAACATGTCGAAGTAAGAATTATTTATCTTCACAATTATACTTATCACAAATCAAATATAATAAAAAAACGAATGAACAATAAACGCCGTAAGCGAAAGGAGCATTGGGACTCTAAGAAATTTACTACAATACAACTGTTTTTCACATAATTTAACAGAACGGCCTTTTAAGAGGTTTAACAAGCGAACAACTTGAGCACGCAAAGCAGGAATGGCCCTGAAGTACTTTTTAGCAGTGACATAATCTTAACATGTCAGATACGTACTTGCAGCGGATTCGTCAAAATCATACATTCATCACCGAGTGCAGTGAGCAGTCGGACTTGGACGAACGGGTGGCTTTGTCCTCAACAAGAAGTGACGCTGGCTGCAAGGACAATGTTATATTTAGCAACGGACAGGAAAAGCAACGTCGTCATCACAGGTCATGGTCGTTGAGCCTGCTGGGAGCCCGAATCTAATGGCGGTAAAAACGCTTTATCGTCAGCAACGAAGCTTTCAAATACTGTCTGTTATCGTCGAAGATCTCAGTTTTTTCTATCAACGCGGAGTCTGCGAACTGTACGTTCGTGAGGCTTTTGAAGCCATCAGCAAATATCAATCACAATACTTGCAATCAGCGCGAATCGCCGGGAAGGTTGCGAAGCTTGTTATTTTTGTCGCGTTTTATTTTACCCGCAGGTGGACTGCGACAAAACTAAACGCAGTTTTTCGTTGATGTTATCTCTCGATCCAATAGACTTCACCCAGTTAAAAATCGCAAAACAAGTTAGTGCAGTGCAAAGTTTTATCAGATTACCACACAAAAAACACAAACGCAATGCCACAAGAGGCTCCAAACAAAATGTGCGCTTTGTCAATACGTTGTTTGCGCACAAACTTCCACAATAAAGCGATTGAAAGAGTCGTATCGATGATGTCACATCCGACCGCCGCATGGCCAAAACAATCTCCGCTCGCCGCACCAGAAAATCGCAAGCTGCTGCTGCGAGACTCTTTGATGGCGCAACCCGCTGGCATGGCACATGATTGCGCAATGCGCTCATTATAAGTCTGCCCCGACGTCTCGCGCGTCTTTGCGGTTAGTTGTTAGAAAACGCCAGCGCAGGTAATCCAATAGCTGTGAGTCAAATGGCCGGACACTTGGGCGGTGCGGGGCATGCACGCGTTGCTGGCGCCTTCTCGTTTCGCACACACTTATCACATGTTTTTGTTGCATAATAAGCGGCGAGATTTACATGGGGCGCGTTTCTAGTTGTTTTTTTTAACGAAAAATCATTTTTATCCAAGAAAGAAACAACGTTTTATCCGGAGAGCGCGTCATCAACACCTGTCACTCTGTTCATTATCACTGCATTAGGACTTGATTATCCCAGATCACATCGACAGCGCATAGCAAAGCTTCTGTTACTGTGTTAGTCGTTTGTCATTTTTCTTTTTCTGGCCAAATCTCCTCAGTATTTTGCACGTCAACACTAAAATGTGCTCCCGAAAAGAGCAAGAACTAGGTGCCTGTTTAGAAACCGTACATCAAGCATCGCTCTTATATTTTCTTCGCAAAATATATACGTTCTTTTTTATTTTTCAACCTGAGATGGAATCAAAAGGAAATCATGCAACGGCGCGTGCAGGAAAAACTAACTCTATTCCGTGTTGGTATTATTACGCACTGCACGGAAAACAACGTGAAAGATTTCAAAACCAGAACACACATCTTACCTTCGATTCGTACGTGGCACAGTGTCTTGACGAAGCAAGGCTGCTTGTGTCAAACGACTCGACTTGCAAGAAATCTGTCGTGGGACAAACATGAGGCGGCTGGTTAGAAACGCAAGTTTGACCACATTTCGCTTTTTAACTACAAAAAATATTCGTTTTAAGCAGAACGTAATATGCATCCGAGTTATTGAGGATTGGATAAAGGCGTAAAAGAACCAGTCAGCTCGTACCACCATACAGCCAGCAAAATGGCAACTTTACTTTCGCTACCAAACCTTTAGCCAGCGTTTCCTTCAAGATGTGATTTCTTACACACCATCATTCACATGAAGCCACTCATCATTTTACTTGCGATTCCATTCCCAGTGCATGCCTCTATTCACCGTCATCACCAAAATTTGATTGTCGCAGCTTCACTCGTTTGGCGAATGTCAAGCACTACAACAAAATGGCCGCATAGCAACTCACCGTGCCTGTTCGAGTGTGGAGTGCCGGGAACGAAGCTTGCACCTGCGCAAGATGCGATAAAAGTAAATGCTTCGCGGCGATGAGGCGGGCGCCACCCACCCACCATGACAAATTAGTAGACGGGATGGGATGAAGCGGTTCAGTCCGGATTTACACGAGACTTGCGAAAACCGGCCTTGGAAACAATGAAGTGCAAAAGCGATGCGTGAAAAATGGCCGGAGTGTTGAATTTGATTCAAGAATTTAAGATGTTCTCTGATCGTTTCAACGTTCCATGCGCCGAACACATCTATACCAGCGGTTTCATCCACGCACGTGTAGCAAAGTCGCAATGCAAATTTAAGTTCGGAATTTTGCCGACAAAAAAAAGCTTACCCGCGCCATCAACCGCGTTTCGCCCCACATCGGCCTGCGACGTCGCGCGCAACGCAGCTGGTGCATGTCTAGAAACAAAAGATTAAAATTCCGTTGATGATAATAAATGTTACAGTCCGTCCAGTACCAGAGCAAACCGCGCTTTGCTCGGCTCAACCTCGCGCGAGTCGCTTTCAACTTTCATTCAATCATCACGTGTCCGTGAGGCTCGCAACAAGCATTCGCACAGCGTCAGCATGCTTCAAAAAGCTAACATTAAAAAATTCGCTTGCTCGCAAAGCGTGACCCAGCTACCGGCATGCATAGAAATCCTGCATATAATTGTGCTCAAAAGGTTTTTGGTGCAACTGCCCGATAATCAGGTCGATGCAAACAAATGCACTGATTAATTACATATTCATCTCATAGAGAAGAAGACTTTTATTTTAATCTCGAAACAAAAGCCTTGCTGCTTGGCTTGAGCGCTGCGCTGAAATGCCGTACATACACCTACGTACGACTAGCCGGAAACACCCACAAGCTTAAATCGTATACCTCAGGGTTCTGTGATTGTTCTTATTTGTCATGGTGAAAGTACACACACACCATGCTGAAACACACAGAAGATTAATCCTAGAAACTGTTGTTTGTTTAGTTGCAAACGATGTCCCACGCGCAGTGTTCTTTGCCAAGTAAAGGCGTCACTGCGTTGTTGTCATGGGTTACCGCGGGGTTTTGGTTACTGTTGTCGACAAGGGTTAAAAAGTCCAAAATTTTGACAAAGGGTTAATTTTTCTCGGGCAATAAAACATGTACATAGATTGTGGTACATCTACAAAGATTGGGGAGAATTCCCTTACCCAAGAAAAAAACAAACGCCAGCGTGGGAGTACACTTGCGGTCACTTAGACCACAAAAATGTACCTGGCCAAAGTTGTCCAGTGTCTAAAACCCACATAAACGCGCTAGATTTTTTTCGGTCACAGACCGAATTTTTGTTTTAAATGACCGAAAAAAATAAGTCAATTTAGTCATACTGTCTGAAGAGGTAGGCTAGTGAATACTGTTACAGCGAGTTTTAATACTAATACGGGACAAAATGACCGAAATATCTCAGCGAAAAAAAGCAGGTTACGAGGCATTTTAGAAATGGTGAGACAACAACACAAGCGATTAAAAAAAGAGCAATGTATAATCTGCCGCAATGAAACGTAAAATCGCTTACTCGTTCGTGTGATACTGCGCTGTGGGAAGGTTGCTGTAGTTGGTAAGTTGACAAATTGAAGTTTCCTGGTACTCGGCAGTGGGGTGTTGTGTGTAGGAGAGACCCTCCATCAGGTTGCAATTCGATGTCTGCCCTCTGCAACGAGATATCGCCGACTTGTCAGGGCCACGGGCAGTTACACGTGACAGAACAGACCGAGATTATTTCGTTTATTTTTCGCTGGGATCGGTTTACAGAACGCGCCGTTGAAAACAAATACTTGGCACTTTTCACGAATAAAAATCAAAACCTTTAAATGACTCGCAGCCAACAAAGCAATCCTTTTAAAATTTCTCCAGAGAGCGCTGCTCACGAAACTGAGCGAGTATCGTCAAGAATACTTGGGCGGTTTAGCACAAAGCGAGACGATTCAAGCAAGTCTCACCCGGGCTGACGATTGTTGAAGCAGTCGCGTAATTGCGACAAGCTGTCGCTCGGCTTCGTATCGACGAGTATGTCCGAAGAGCTGGTGAGAGGCGTCAAGGACATGCTGTTCACAGTATCGTCGTTGTTGGCGCAAGTGAGAACGTGAGTGACCCGCGAGTAGTTCCTTTGCTTGCCGGCGTTGGTCTCTATGCAACGAGAAGTGCGGTTGCCAGTCTGATGCCGAAAATACTGTAGGTGATTTACAATAAATAAGTGAAACGCGAACGGTCTTTTAGCAACAATGCCTGAGGTTTTAAGCTGTGCATGGCGTGTGCTATGATGGGAGAGTGCTAATGTTGTGTACGTTGCTTTTGTGGGGCACTTTTTAACCCCTGGTTAGCGGTGCAAAAATCTACAAAACTTAACTCACTACTTCGTGCATTTGCCACAAACGCGGAGCAACCTACGCTGTTTACAGCATCTATGCGAATCCTTCTGGAATGGCAAATGCGGTGTGAAACGGTCCAATCGAAGTCAGTCTTTTCGATGAGCGCCAAGTATCTCCCGCCCGCATGGACAGTGTAACACAGGCCCGCAACCAGGGGTGCGAAAACCGGTTAATTGCACCCCTCGAAATTTAAGAAGCATATTTCGTTGTCAGGTACAAAAACAAGCTACAATATTTTTGTCCAAACCCCAAAAACTATCAGCTGGTTGCGGCCCTGGAGTGACACGTGCGTATGGACTTTACCAACCGCATCCATGCCGATATTTCAACTCAAACGACCTGATCAAAGCATTTCCCGATACGCCAGTGATCTTGAGTGTCAGAATTCAAAACTTCAGTAGCATTGTTTTTTAAACTATCTTTTTGCTAAGAGTCTAAAACTGCGTTTGGGTGATTCTACTGGTCGTCGAACTTCAAGGACAGGCACCTCATCAGTGTCTTCAACCTTCAACTGGACGTATTAAAGTTTTTCGTTTCTTTTTTTTAAAAATCTTGATTTTTCCAGTAAATCGCGTTGTTAGCTACCAATGGTGTCAGTTGTCTTCAGCCAGATATGACGGAAGGCGTCAGCGAAAACAGATTTTCGATACCAGCGATTCGACACATCGGTGCGCCTCTAATTTGATGGTTGCTTTTGGAAAACGGTCTTTTATGGGCCTGTTGCCGGATGACAGCAGCCAAATCCTTAATGTTAAAACCTATGCTATTCTGTGTTCCGGTGATTAATCCAGCAATTCTTAACCTGTACGTCATGACACACGAGGCAGGTCACGGAAGCAATTTAGTGGGTCACGGAAAGTCGACTCGGCGAACTGTTCTGACTTTTTGTGTTCGTAACTGTGCTGCTGAAACTCTCACCAGATAATCCTGCTTTTCTGCCTTTTCTCGAGTTTCAACTTAAGGTACATAAATCCAAGTTGAGTAAAACATTAGCTGCATTCTATGACTGGTATCATTATATGAGCAAATGTTCCTGGGTCACGATATCATCTCATCAATTTATCGTCAGGAGTGATAATGGGTAACAGTAAGAAAAAGGTTAAGAACCACTGGATTAATCACTCCGGCTATTGATCGTGAAATTGTAAAGCCATCAACGACATTTCACCACGTCTGGATCTAAGATTTATAATACAGACTTAAGTTTGACTAGACCAGCGATTCTTAAAGTTTGCCTCTGGGGTATTCAACAGTGTTAGGAAGTAAAGTCCAAATCTGGACTCGCGTCCTAATTTTAAGAACTTGGACTTGCTTCCATTCAGATTGACTTTGACTTGGATATCCGCTGACTTTATAGCGACCCTTTGATTTGAACCCGAGAATTTACCTGTTTCCTCACTACTCTAGTGAATGATTCTTTACCAGTTCTGTTTTGGTACACGAAAAGCCGAAGTGCCAAACAGCCTTTACAATGAAAATCATGGCCAATGAAACCGATATCAACGACATGTTGCAAACGTTTCGATAACTCCTGTTATCATCTGCAATGCTCTGATTATAACTGGAGTTATCGAAACGTTTGCAATGTGTCGTTGATATCGTTTGCATTGGCCGTGATTTTCATTAGTTCTGTTTTATTTCTTACAATTTTTGTTATTAAACTTTGTTGAAAAGGAGTATCCTGATTGACGAAAATTTGACTTATTGAGGCATTAAAGCTTTATGGGACCACTGAACTAGCCCCATCTTTACAATGCTGAAATAGACCTGAAAAGTCTATCCCTGTCCTTCCTACAACATTTGCCCAGTTTATACGCATAGGTAGCAAAGCAGCGACACATGGAAACTCGCAAGATAACGTTGCAATTGAAGAGAATATGCGGCTGTTTCAGAAAAAAACTACGAAGCGAAAATCAAAAACAATCACGAAAAAGCAAAACGATTTAAAGCAAACAACAACCATATGTTCAACTAACACCAATATCTCCACCTCGTTTCTTCGACGTTGCGCTCCGTCTGCAAAACATCACCACTCCGCAGGCAACGATGACTGACAAAACAGTAACTCCGGCGACGGAAAGAACAAGTATCAAGATCCATGGAGTTGTCGTGACGATGCCTGGAGAAGTCACGAGAAAATATCATACAATGTAGCGAAACAGTTAACGAGCAGCGAACACACAACTTACACGACAAGGCGTGAAAACAAGTGTTTGCACCAAAGCCCTCGACGTCTCACGCTACCTTAGTTTGTAACCTATGAGTTTATGGCAATGTCGAGGTTTGCAACCCAAGAATTTGTAGCAATGTCGAGGTTTGCAACCTAAGAATTTGTAGCAATGTCGTGGTTTGTGCCGAAAGTCGGTGGCATTTAAAATGATGTAGTCAATCAAAATAATCTGAAAGAATTCCATCATGCAAAGTTAGCTGATACACATGCCAGTAAACAGTAGACTTGGTTGGTTGTTATGAATTACTGGTTCTACTGGCAATTGCGCAACTTTTTGATATCCTGCTGTCTGATAATTGTGGATTGCATATATAATACACTGCTACCAGAGACAACATTTAAAATTGATTTCTGGGGATTTTTGAATGGTCTCTAAGCAGGAACTTTTAGATTTTTTTACATATAAGTCTGCGAAAAGAATCTTCGACATCCCACAAACGAATTTGCTGCCATCATCATTAATAACTTGTACGCAGTAGCAACAAAAGGTAGCATTATGTGAAGTAACAACCAACCCTTGTTAACAATCAGATCAATGATAATGCACCTGAGCTACATAACAACTACATGACCGAAGTTCAGTAAAAGTACAAAGTGTTGTTTTTAAATCGAAAACAATACTCTTTAGAACTTTAATCTGCTTTGTGATCGTCACAAGAAGCTATTAAACATTCGATTAATAAATTTTATTGTCACCCCGATATTTGACATAAGCACAGCTGTTGTCTTTACTGTCTTATGTTTTATTGTTTCCAAATGAAAACACTGACAGTGATTACTTTGTCAAAGGACTACATAGATAAATATTCTTGTTTTTCTATAAGAACGCTTGGAAAGGAAACTAATTTGTCCCTGATCCACCCTTACGAACCAATTACTTAACCACGGGTTATAGAAAATGCACTTGTGGTTCTACAGCACAAATTTCTGGAGAAAAGCTAGTTTAACCACCACCTTGTCAGTAATCACAGAATCTTACATTCAGGTTCTGTGGAATCATCAAGGCACTTGTGACATTCCTCATCAGGCTTGCCATTTGACTTCAGGTGTCGAAAATACCCGTTCAGGCAAGCACCACATTGAGCATCTTGTGTTGCAGAACATTTAACGGAAACCAAAGCATTCCACATTTTACATGGCTGAAAAATTATGCAAGCATGTGACAGGCCTGTTTAAGAAATTAGCTGTGACACATGTCAGAAAAAGGATGGTTTGTCTACAAAGCAATAAAACTGAACAGAATGCCAGGAATCAGACTTACATGAAATACCATAGTTATAAGAAATAACAAGCAATCACGAAATGAAGGATGTGGCCTTAGAGAAAAAATCCCAAATAGAAAAACTTCAAGTCTTTTTAATATTAAATTAACAGAAAAACAGCTCAGTGCCAGATAAGTTTAATCCTGACATGAGATGCAGTGAATAACAATCATATTTCGCACCTCACAAAAAGTCAGATATCCACATGCATTAAATATTACAAAACTTCACTTGCACACTTTATGCATTAGCTAATGACTGCAGAGATGTTTCAAAAATATGCAAATCATGTCACACCAACAGGCCAAGAATGAAACAAAAGAATATAGGTGTGCAAGTTACTAAACAGTGTTTACTGTAGTCTAACATGACATGACAAACACACAGCAAATCAACAAACACCTTGCAGGACTTGCAAAATTTGTTATCAGTTGAAGATGAAAAGCTTCCTTCTTCACAAGGGACACATCGATACGCTGGATCTTTTTTGCCAAACCCACAATGATGCTAAAAAAGCAAAAAATGACTGCCACCACGCATCTAGCAATGCTTACATGCAACAGATATTAACCTACATTCTCTTTACTTTGATCATGACTTAGTAAAGTTGTAGTGTACAAGTATTATATTTGCATCTTGTTGCCAAATGGTAACACTGCTATAAATCATAAAACATGTTTTTGTTGGCATGCACCAGCCTTAATGGCTAGGAGCTTTAAAAAAAGTTTAGATTTTCCAAAAATATTTATTAGCATGCATTTGACAAATCAGTTTTTGGTCAAGTTAGCTTTCCACAAAAATAAACACAAGGCCAACTTACAGTACTAGGTTGTGATCCAGGTGGGCAAGATTCACAGACTTTGCATTGTCCCTCTTCATCTTTGTATTCATTAACACCTTGGCAAGAGGTGGAAAGGGCATTCTGGACATAAATTGGGTAATTTTGTCTAAACGTATTGCATGTAATCTTCACAAGAATTAAAAAATTTCTTAATATGCAAAGCATACTATACAAAGCAACTGCACAGCATAATGCACTTATGTTAATGACTGAGGTCTACATTATTGGGTATATTATTTATGCAAAATGAAAATTAAAACTAAGAAAATTTTACCTTAATTTAATGATAATAGGCTACGAGGAATAATGTAGTAAGTATAATGAATTTAAACATACAAAAACACACGTGTTAATAGGCCTATGATGAAACTTAAACACAGAACAAAATAAAATGGAACTTAATAAACTTACCACACACATGCAACAGAATGATAGTAATGCAAAACTTGATCTAAACTTCATCATGATTTTTCTACACAAACAAATCTAGACCTACAAAGAAACAGTGATATACCTTTCTGAGCAAACACTACAATTCCTGAAAAAACAAAGTATGGTTAACTTCATGCTTCAAATATCTGGGAAGGTGGACCTACCTAAGTGTTTTCCAAGAGCTGACCATCAGATCATACCATCCACGATGAGCTTTAGATAGGAATTGTGCATCTGTGCACATATATGATGAGGTCTACAACATTTTCTTGCATATAGCAATTGCTTTCACAAGAACATTTTTTCAGGTAAAAATTTTGTATCTGCTTTGGCAGGCAAGGCAAATTTGTCTGGAGGCTGATCCTGAAAATTCGCACATGTATTAGATACTATTATTTTGCTGTTATCATTGTCTTGTGCCAAACTTTACAGTATGTGCTGTGCACAAGTACTCATCTCATCAAACTTTTGATTAGCCTAGGCTACTAAATGCGGGGTAGATTGAAGATTGGTCAGTACTGTGTATTGTATCCAATGGCAAAACACATTTGATTTGCAGTAACCTTAAGTTAAAGAACAGTGCTGTATAAATAGAGGCCTACAGCAGTTCTTGTTCTTTCAATTATCTTAGCTACATCATGCTCTGCTCCAACATTTTTTACCTGGAGTAGTACAGTAGGGTGAAGTGTACCATTTGAAAAACACGATTCACCAACATTCACTGCCGCTTACCCAATAAATCATCTCATGTGACAGTTATAAATTCATTGCTGTCGCGTCGGTTACGCACCTAAGTTAGTAACTTAACCGGCTTTTCCATCTGTTCTCACATTCAGCCTATGCCCTATATAGCCAATTCAACCGGTTATTAACTGCAATCTGCAGGCGAGTCGATAGCGTGTACACTAGGCTACCCTAACCACACAGCGCATACTGTAACAAGACCTACTTCACACACTGACTGTACAACCTTCTTGCCTCAGTCTACTACCTACTGTGGTTTACTGTAATACCGACGCTAGTTGAAACAGCGTACATATTATCTTTATCGACTACCTTCAACACTGAATTAAAGAAGCTTATACAAGCAATAAATGCACACAGATTTATGCATGATTATAAAAATGCGTGCTGCCTCTCCTCGTTAAAATCACAACCATAACTCAAAGTTCAAACCTCCGCAGTGCTCTGAGACAGTCTATTCCGTGCACATCTCGACCATTTGATGACGGGGACAAGACTGTCATGCGAACTGCGAACGAGGTAAACAAGGACTTAATTTGAGGTTTCTCTGAGCTAACAGTGGGAGATTTAAATTGCGCGTTGCTTCCTGCCCACGAGGAACGAGGCAACGAGCGACAGGCAAGCCTGGGCATGCCTCAACCTGCCCGCTTTCCTCGAAGAACCGCAGCGTCTGAGATTTGCTTGGGTACAGCGTCTCAAAGTAGTTCACAACGTTTCAAACGTTTTCAGCATCGATCCATGCAGTGTTCACGCCATTACGTGTGATAATCCAAGAAGTGCCGTCCTTTTTTCCTCAGCGCGAAAATGCTCGCTGTGTACGAAATGTTTCGATTCTGTATCTACCGTGCGCATTGGATTAATTCTTAAATGTTGACTTTTGAACGGAAGGAACCACTGATCACTGTATGCATGAACGTAACGTAAACAAGGTCTTTAACAGTATTTACCGGTGTTAAATCACAATTAATTCTTGCCTCTCAATAATGCATAAACACACGGGAAACCAGTCCTTTAGTCTGGCTTTGTTTCTGAAGGACACGCATTGCGCAACTCTGTTGCAATCTTGCATTCTTTTTTCTCAAGGTGTTTTTTAGAACAAGTTTCTGCGGGCGTTCATGAGTAACATGATGTTGCTTTCTCTGCACAACACTTGGTTATTTTTAAGAAACGTTGTCCGAGAGTGAAACAGCAGCCAATGACCTGTATTCTCTCAAAAAAAAATTCCAACGTGGAACATTTGACGCACTTTTTTGCAATTACTGTAGGTGCTCGGCTGAAACGGTAAACAGACACTGATCAAAACGTGAAATAAGATGTATTGGCTTAAACTGCATATACAGGATGACCCAAAAAGATGTGTACCCATGAAAATTTCAATTGTGACTTTGATTAAAAAGCTATTTATTTCAAATTACAACCACACATTATTC
>JGI24021J15306_10003425_pt1 | contig 17856 bp, 13 predicted proteins | sample Ectturendosymbi1_FD_15306 | JGI IMG/M metagenome (IMG submission 15306)
TGACGTGTCCCAACTATGGCAGCTGGGATCTCTCGTTTCGTGAAAGGGGCTCGACATTCAGGGCATTACGAATTTCACAGCTGCCACTTTGTCGCGAAGTGTCACGCCGTGAACTCTTCGCAAAACTCCCACATCTGCCGCTTTTACTTGAGATAGCACTTTTCTAGTCATTACCCAAGATTCATGACCATAGATGAGAATCGGAAGAAAGACTGATTTGATTACTGATACCTTTGTGGTTTTTGAAAGCTTCCGTTTTTTCACGACAGAACAATAAGATAACGCGGAACTGCGTTTGCTTTACCAATCCGTGTATCAATCTCCTTCTTCCTTCTGCCAATTTTGAATACTGTGCCAAATTACTTGAACTTCTCTATCTGCTGTATTGTATTCCCTTTTACTTGCAGCGTGCACTGGCTTCGGTTTCGGGAGTATGCACTACCTCGGCTGGTTTAGTGCTAATTTAATTCCCGCTTGGTCACACGCAGCTAAAAATCGGTCAAGTGCATGTTGAAGGCGCTTTTCAGAAGAGTTAAGCCAGGCCCGTAGCGACGGGGGTACATTTTTTGCGTCCCCGAAATTTTGTTGTGCCCAACATTTTTTGCGTCCCCGAAATTTTGTTGTGCCCACAGTGTAGGACGTTTNCGCATTTCATCTTTTTAGAAATTCCACAAAAAGAGCNTTCCACGGATGAATGATCTCTGATGACGTCCANCAGTCAATCAACCATGAGATAGTTAGCACGCCNAGNTCGGTCCCCGGACGACCTGCTATAAAATTCGTTTCTCTGCCCCTGAAGAAGAAAACAATCTGAATTAATTCTCACCTCGTTTTTGTCCAGATACTTGACAATGCGTTCTGCAGAAAGATCTTGGTTTTGCAAAAAAAGCTTTTTGAAAAAATTAGCTTTTCTGTATTTGTTGATTTCTATTGCTTGCTCGCAAATGCAAAACTTTTTTCGAAGAAATTCGGGAAGAGAGAATTCGACTTCCAAAGCCAAGTCAACCTTTGAAATAAAAGTCGAGTGAGTGGAAACTAAAGACATCGAGAAAATGAGGGGATATAATAAGATGAATAGAATTATCCTGTTAATTTGGTTAGTTCGTTTTTTCTTCTAAACATTTCAATGCTTCATCGTAATGCACCTGTAGGAGAGTTTTTCTTCGACAATTTTATGCACTTTTTTTCAAATAGTTGCCTTTTTGGGATAAGCACTTGCCAACCAAGTAAAAGTGCAAGTTACAAAATTTGAATTTGCTACTTTCACAAACAACCGATTGCCAGTATGGGCAAACGCGGGACCGTAGCCACTGAGGGATATTTAGGAGCAGTGCTCCCCTAAATTATGTTGTGCCCAGAAAAAGTTGTTTTAAACGTATAATAAAAACAAAAATCTTGCCCCCACAAATCGTATTTTGAATCCCCAAACGTTAAAACCTGGCTACAGGCCTGTACAAGCGTATTACCATTTGAGCAAACCTTTTCTCCAGAGTACACGTACAGTGTTCTAAACAATTAATAAAAATTATAACAGATATGGATGGCCAAAAACATTTATTACTTTTGATGAGAAATTAATAAAGGCAACAGATATAAAGGATCAAAACATTCCTGTTGACAACTGACAATTTCTATCAGTGAACTGAGGAACATTTTGCAGATCTTTGGTGAATTGTGGTGCATTCACAATTTTCTTCTGTGTCACGTTGATATACAAATCAAAATAATTTGAGGACATGTTGACATAAAGTGTTATGGGCTACGTTTGGATGACTTAGATATTAGGCATTTGTAACATTTAGGCCTACGTGAGACTTTGAAAATGGTGAATAACCACTAGCTGTGACATGATTGAAATGGTTGCAGGTCTAGGTGCTGTTCTTTATGTCCCAGCGCAATCGGCATGTTTGGTTGAAACTGTTCGGAACACGAAGCATACAATTTCTGCGACAAATAGTTAAAAAAAATTTATCAGGCAGACCCTGAAAACTTGCGTTATGATTTATAGCATTTTGGAACTCCCTATATGAATGTTGTAGACAGGTGGCCAGTGGCGACAAGGTTTGAAACCCTTGAAGTTTTCATTTGGTTTAGACAAGTATCACTTTATACAAAGCAAGCCAAATATTTCCTCAATGCAAGGGCGGATCCAGGGGGTAATTAGGGCGATCGCCCTCCTTGAACCCACGGAAGTAACTTTATTCACCATAATTTTGTACAATTCGGAAAACAACATTCGCGATATAAGGCCATTCTGTTGTCTATTGTTTTGTCACAACAGTTTTGTGAAGTATAGTTCATCTCTGTTACAGTATAGCGAAGCTGTTATGAGACATGACTACCAGATATTATTGAAATTGCCCCTTCTAAACTTACTGGCTGGATCCGCCTGCTTCAATAAGTTCTAAATTTTCTACCGTCGTTCGTGAGCGATTGGCCTTCGTCTTACTTGCCCCTGAACCTCAAGTTTTTATTCAGACCCCGTGAGATAAGCTACAGGCAAAGCAATAGCCCTGCTTAAGATAGGAACGCCGCATATGCAGTGGTAAATAAGAGATAAACATGACCACCGAGAAACCTCGACGGGGCCTTTAGTTACAATACTAAGAATGGATACAAAATTGTTACAAAATCTGCACAACAAACAAAAGTTCATTATGCTCAGTTATACCAAAAATCAACCGTCAAGTAGATCATTTTGGTTCAAAGTATCAGTCAAACGCAATCTCACGTTGCGAAAAACAAATTAAAAGCAAAATTTTCTGTGTACCTGAGGTCGTTGGCTAAAGTGAAAGTACGGAGGCTGCTCAACTACAAGTTTCAATTTATGCAAGTTTCACATCTTATTCTTGATCGCATCGGCATCATTGTGCCCCAAAAGGCGGAAATGCGAGCTTAGCAAGTGCTACTTAATACGTTTGAATCTTCCACCTCGGCGATAACTTTGTGAGTTGGAAAAGTCCTTGTATTTGATGACAGACGTTGGTTATTACACAGGCCTGAGTAATTTTAGATTTTGAAGAAATTTTGAGTGAAAGGAACCCAAAAAAACGAGATCAGTGTGAGGTGTTTCCGCAGATTTGTAGTCCCATCAGGTGGTAAAGCACAGGTGCAGTATCAGCCATAGAAAGGAGCTTAATTTCAACATCTACGAAACAGCTTTCAAGCGAAACCAACTACAGGTGTATGCTTTTGCAAAATCCAAACCATGGAATGGTCCCTATGATATCTAGAAATATCATAAATGAAGAAATGGTCATTGACCATACCTGCATTTGGAACCTTTCCAAACTGGCGTTTTCTTGCACTTCCATGATGTCGCCCACAGCCAAACCAACCTACGAAAAATAAACCCCATGCAATGCTAACGCCGATGCTTTGTCAAGTATACAACAAAAAAGTTGAGTTGCGGAATCTACTTATTAATACAGTCAAACTCTTGACGTTTGTGGAAGTTGAGGTATTGCTGAATGCACTATACTTGCTAAGACGTTTCGCTACATTTGAAAATTGCTTTTATTGAAAGTCCAGGACGATTTAACGGTTCTCAGATTTTATGTTTGGAATTCGTTTTACCGTTACACCACTTAATTTTTATAAAACAGGCATTTCTAACACGACGTTTTTTACATGTAAGTGAAATTAAAAATATTAGATGTTGTTTAGGAATTCGTCACAACTGTTTTCATCTGTTGCTTGTAGAATTTTAATTGGCGTTGCAAGTTTGCTTTTTGAATTGTTTTTAACATTACTATGTTCAATCTAACCTGGAGATGAGACAATTTGTTTTTTGCAATATTATAAATACTTTTGCAGTATTTTCAATATTACTTTTTCATATAAAAAAAAAATCATCACAGATTTAAAAAAAATCTCTGAATTTGTAATAACACTCATTTGAACAAAAAATAATTGCAGTTTTGGGGTACTGGCTTTTCTTTCGAGATTATGCAAATTGTGGTACAACTTTTATTGCTTTTGTAAATTACAAAAATCACAGTTCACCTTCTGCCAGCATGCAGTACTTGCTAATCGCATTCGGCTGTAATATTGTTATAAAATTATTTGATTAATTGGACAGTTTTAGGTTTCCTTATTTGAGAAAATTTTGTAGCAGATCAATAGCTCGAGAGTGTGTCTTTATTTTTAAAGAACTAAGATGCAACGATATTAGACAAGTTTAAATATTTTGATTGGAGATACGTCGGGAGGGTACGTGGCAGAAGGGAGCAAAAACATCTTTCGCCCTTTTCTGTTAAAAGTGACCCTCAAGAAAACCTTTATTATAATATTTCGATTTGCTGCTGTAACACGAGATAATCGCACAAGTTAAATAAACTTTTTACAAAATTGTTTGAGGCCTACCAGCAAATTCATGATGACAATCACAACCACGACAATGGAAATGACAAATACGACCACGCTGACATGGCGCGAATACACCTGAAACAAAATGCAAGGTATGTAACGCGACGTTTCTTACATTTTGAATATTTATTGCCAGAAATTTATGGAAGCAAATGAGCCAAGAAGATGAATGACCTAACTGACACTTACCCGGATGTAATTACAGTACGTTTTGCGGTGGGGAGCAGCCTTCTACATTTAAAAAATTGATGCCATTTTTCAGAAAATTGATGAAATGTCAGAGTTTTCTTTTGCATAATTTGAAACTTTTTTCAGCCACTCATGGTTTTGCAGTTAAGTCAAGTTTTTTGTGCACTTCGAAGCAGTCCCAGATTAACCTCTGTCAAGTCAGAAATGTTTTTTACTGATTGAATGAAACCAAATACATTTCACCACCACTCAGGAAAGATGTATTTGCACAGACAAGAAAAAATAGGCGAAAAACAAATGCTTGACATAAATCAACACTTTTTACGTGAACGGTTTTGCTCGACACTGCGTTCAAGAAAAAACATCTTTAAATGATGCGTCCACATGTTACTTTTGTATCACAAGGTAAGCTTGCGAAAAGACTTTACCGATGTTAAGAAATATTGTACAGGTATGCTGTTTGACACTTGAAAGAATGTGTTTTGGTAGTTGACCTCCCCTGCCATCATGACAGCCACTGTTACATATGACCAATACCAATAGTGGAAGGCTTTCTGCGTGAAAGAACAAAAGAAGTGTTTGATGAACGTATGAACACAACCAGTGAATGACATTAGGTTGTGTCCGAGACCAAAAATGTGCCTTAAAGCGTCAATTCTTCGAAAGCGCTTTTCAGCTCTTGAGCAAATTTTCACAAAATACACAAGTATTACTTTACTTAGAAACTTGTTTGACAACCGCAGTTTTTCTGATGTAAGTTGCGAAAAACGAAATTGTACGAGAATGGACTGTTTTTTTTAACCTTAGGCAACGTAGGCATAACGTTGGCAATCCACCCACCGACTAGGAGAAGAAAACGTGCAATCCACTTGCAGCCACATTCGAATACAGCTGTAAAGTTTGGGTTAACATCTAACAAAGCAGATGGTGGTCAAGAAGGCTAACGTTGGCAAATGCTAATCACTGCAGTGTTTAAAACTCACTAACGAAAAGGTTCTTGACAAACAAGCAAATGTAAAAACAGATTATTTTCTAAACTTACAAATTTGGGACATCTGGTCTTAGTTTATGTTTTTGTGGTAGACTGTTGAAAAGACTATGTTTATTCCGACTATGATTTCAAGCTGTTGGAAAAAATGAAACCGAATCAACCTTTCCAGTGTTTTGACAAACGTACTTGGTACTCTGGGAGATAAAAACATTCGAGCCTCTCCGTGATTACCTATTGTGTATAACTATTTTGCCTTGACACCGTACATGAGCTTAATTTCATTGAAAACTTGAATAAATCAGAGTACCTGGTTCCCAAGCAGGATGCTGTACGTCAGCGCAAAACCCAGTAACAAGAGAAACAGAAACAACGAGAATTTTGCAAAGGTTTTAAGGACATCGGTGAACATCACGACGAAGATACCGAACTTGGGAAGTTTTCGAATATATAAAAGGAGAACCATCCACGAAAGGAAAACAGAAAATGCCCCGATCTCTTCCTGCCATTGCTGAAACACAAACATCAACCTTTGTTTAAGCTGTTCGGTTTGAAATAACTTGAAACCCTGCTCTGATAACTGACAAAAACTGATACCATTGCTTTCATATGCCAAAATGATCAAAAATTATTCCAAACAGTTTGGGAGCACAGACACGTTTTCCAAATACTCAACAATTATTTTTAAGCTCGTCTGACCTGAAGACACAAACTTGTACTTCGAAAAATATTTGTTTCAAAACCAAACATATTTTCCATCAAAAAATGTCGGAGGTGCGCATAATTAAGACCCTAAAAAGGCAGGAAAATACAGAAATTCCGCCAGTCGCCCTTATTGGCGGTCGGTTGAAGATCAAAATTATGTTCTGCTCAGAGCGTGTGGTTCCAAATACAACAGAAGTAAATGAAGTTTTGACATAAAAATATGTTATTTTTCGGTAGTATTTTGTACGCCCATGAGGTTCCTCTGGCAAAAATGACAATATTTCTGTTACAGTTTAAGTATGAACAACCGAGGTTGACCGTGAGTCATACCAGGCGACTCGGCATGTCTTATCAGCAGCTTGCCTCGTGTGACTCAATTACAAAGCTTGCTCGTGCATCATAATGTCAACTTTGTTTTTGGCAAAATCGCGTTGAAAACGTCACGCACAGTTTTAGTTTCACAAATGTTAGGTGCGCACTCCCATCTTGGACAACAATGTTTTGAAGGCTGCCATTCGAGTTTTTCATCATCATGTAGACCTTTAGTAGCTGAAAAATATTTAAAAATTGATACGCGCTTTGGGCCAATAGAAAATTTTGAATATTCACGCAGTAATTAATATTCGTAAGATGACAGTTTTTCAAGAAGCAGGTTTCTCGTAACTGTTTCATTTCAGCAGATGCATCTGCAGAGTACCAAGTAGAACTTAATCGTGTGAACATAAAATTTTGGATGAATGCTAGATCCGTGACAAGTACGTGGAGCTTTTTCAGAAACGTAAACTTTTGATTTCGATGTCTTTTCACTTGTTTGAATTAAGGACAATCCTCAGTGAACGCGACTTGTAAAAATTTCAGTTTTCTCGCTTCCACAAATCCACCCATGCGGTTGATAGCCCGGTTATACACAATGCATAGACTTACTTGTCTGAGGCCAGTTTGCTTCTGGACACTTTGAAGGTAAATCAACTCCGAATTGTTCACGTTGCTGTTGGTCAACTGGGGCAAGTCGCGAAGCTGATATGACGGAAAGTCAAGCGTGAGCAGCAACGTGAGCAAGTAAAGAACGACGGTGACCACGTTCATGAAAGTGACGTACGCCGTTAGTTGCATCAAGAACTGCAGCAGCTAGAAACAGTAAGGTTGCTAATGAATGAAAGAGATGTGGGATCTCAAAATCACGTTGCATCTCTTTGTTACTGTGAGGTTAAAATGCCAGATGGATATTGTTGGACGTCGCACATAGACTAGCATTGCATTATCAGTAAACGTTTGCTCGTGATACACTCACTCGCGTTCGCAGCAGCATGGGCGGGTGTTGCAACGTGTATTTCAAGTTTCAGTGCGAGTTTTCTAACGGCCTTGTTTTTTAAAACCTGAAGATGTAGGTGATTTCTTGCAACGTGTATTTCAAGCACACGTGTGAGCTTTCTAACGGCCTTGTTCTTTAAAACCTGAAAGTGTGGGTGTATTTCAATGTGTAGGTGTATTTCTTGCAATGTATATTTCAAGCACACGTGTGAGTTTTCTAACGGCCTTGTTCTTTAAAACCTGAAGGTGTGGGTGTATTTCAAGGTGTAGGTGTATTTCTTCCAACGTGTATTTCAAGCACACGTGTGAGTTTTCTAACGGCCTTATTCGTAAACCTGAAGGTATGGGTTTATTTCAAGGTGTAGGTGTATTTCTTGCAACGTGTATTTCAAGCACACGTGTGAGTGTTCTAACGGCCTTGTTCTTTAAAACCTGAAGATGTGGGTGTATTTCAAGGTGTAGGTGTATTTCTTCCAACGTGTATTTCAAGCACACGTGTGAGTGTTCTAACGGCCTTATTCGTAAACCTGAAGGTGTGGGTGTATTTCAAGGTGTAGGTGTATTTCTTCCAACGTGTATTTCAAGCACACGTGTGAGTGTTCTAACGGTCTTATTCGTAAACCTGAAGATGTGGGTGTATTTCAAGGTGTAGATGTATTTCTTGCAACGTGTATTTCAAGCACACGTGTGAGATATCTAACGGCCTTATTCTTAAGCCTGAAGATGTGGGTGTATTTCAAGGTGTAGGTGTATTTCTTGCAACGTGTGTTTCAAGCACACGTGTGAGTTTTCTAACGGCCTTGTTCTTTAAAACCTGAAGATGTGGGTGTATTTCAAGGTGTAGGTGTATTTCTTGCAACGTGTATTTCAAGCACACGTGTGAGTGTTCTAACGGCCTTATTCGTAAACCTGAAGATGTGGGTGTATTTCAAGGTGTAGGTGTATTTCTTGCAACGTTTATTTCAAGCACAAGTGTGAGTTTTCCAACGGCCTCATTCTTAAACCTGAAGGTGTAGATCAGGTTTTCTCAACCGGAGCCCTTGGCCTCCCTTGGAGGCCACGGAGCGGTTCTCCGGGTGCCACGAGCAGAGACTTTTACTAAATAGCTCTGCCGTGACGTTGCAAACCCTATTGATGGTCAGGAGGCCACAAGTGCTGAGAATCTTTGGAAGCGGGTCACAAACCATGAAAGATTGAGAACCACTGGTGTAGGTTATTGCAGCATCAAGGGCTCTCGCGCAAACACAGCCTAGTGTTGTTCCTCCACAATGGCAAGGCAACTTACCTCACGACCCAGATTGAAAGCTGACAAGATCAATAATGTCCACTCGAGATGAGTAATTGCCACGCCTAATTTTACGCACGTGGCCGGCTGGGGATTCTGTGATAACGTCAACAGCTCCCTACGGTAGTAAATGCACTCCATGCTACAAAAAATAAATAGAGATAACACCATTACCAGTATTTCTAAAGTATTCAGATTTATGAAAATATTCGACCTTTATTGAAGTTAAACCACTACATCATTTTTCCAGGGAAATTATTCACTCTTAACTGAAGAGTGTTAGCGTAAAACATAGCCTGTTTTTGCAGGTGTAGTAATTTATTGCATGTTACCTTATACAGTAGATTGGACAGAAGGCCAAGCTTACACAAACGTAGTTAAACTAAATGAGCTTTATTACATTGGACAAGACAGTACTTGTAAACTGATATACGAGGTATAGCAACTTTTGGCATGAAGCATGTTTCGGTGTGATGAATGCCAAAATGAATTTATTTCGATCAGGCGTGACAATCATGTGCTTGCTTTTTACAAACAAAATTTCCGGATGGCCAAAATTTAAACGTAGGCCTAAGTTATTTCATGACAATTGTTACGAACCAATATAATGCTCAACTTGTTTGAAGAGTCTTGCAGATATTGTTTCCAAGTCAGCAATATGTGTTCAGTGTTGGACACTGCTGCCATTGGCGATTTGACTAAAGGCGAGAAAAACAAAACTTGCACACGTCATCAGGAGCGGATCCAGCCAGTAAGTTTAGGGGGGATCGATTTTCAGTAATATTTGGTAATTAAGTTTCATAACGGCTTCGCTTTTCCTGTCAGAGTGATGAAGTATACTTCACAACACTGCTGTGACAAAACAAATAACGCTAAAATGGCCTTGTATCGCAAATGCTGTTTTCCGAATTGTTCAAAATCATGGTGAATAAAGTTACTTTCGCAGGTTTTAGGGGATGATATCCCCAATCGCCCCCTTGGATCTGCACCGGCACGTCAACGTAAACTTCAAGCGTGTCCGTGCCAACTTTCAACAAAAAACTCACGAGTCTGTTGAGATGTTGTATTCAGCGGATGATGCGCTGATCACACCTGCGGAGTTAACAGAATCTGGTGAATTGCGCAAATATGTGCAACCGCAGGCGTAGTTAGTGGGGCCTAGGCGGCCATGCCCACAATTTTTTAAAACATATAGTCATTTTGTGCTTTGAGAGGCGTCATCCAAAACAAAATAGTGTTATTCGCCTGAAATCAAGCAATTCCCCCAAAAAATTTTTTAGCCCCTCCCAAATTTTTGGACTGGCTACACCACTGCGTGCAACCATTGTTTCAAGAAAAATGTTAAAAGTCAAAACATTTAAGTATCGGAAAATCGCCCATCAAACAGTAGACAAGATTGCCTGAAACGACTTTTTGGTGCAGCTTCAAATGTGTTCAGATTTTAAATGACAACGAAAAATGATATAAGTTACTTTTGTGTGAGACCGTATGAGTAGACGAAACGAGAACTCGGAGAAAAATCTTATAAAGGTGTTGCAGCATCAGTCCTTGACCTATTGCAGCGAAGACACATTGCCCAGCTCTTGCTGTGACTGAATTTCTCAGAAACGTACTGTATGACTTTTATTCGTAAGTTTGTAAGTTGATTGAAAACTTTCAAGATAGGCGTGACTTTAAAAAGCTTTCGAAAGCTGTCTTCAATTTTGCCTTTCTGCAAGATACATGGTTAGAAATGAATCCACCCGATTTTAGCGATAAATTCAAGAAAACCGTGCAATGCTATTTACATTTTTTAAACCATCTGTTCAGAACCTTGTTAAAGTAACACAACCCACCGGCAGCTACTTTTCTTCGTTCCAACATTTTCAACCAGTCGATTTGATAAAAGAAAGGAATTTGCTCCATGAAAACGTTCAAAGCAACCAGGTATATGAGGTAGATGATAAGACCAATGTAGTACACGTACCTTCCAAACTTTTGCCACTTATAGCTTAACAGACCAAGTACCACTGGGTGCTTCAACAGAACGTTGCACTTCGCTCTCACCTGAAATAACAAGAAAGTACTGTTGCCACCAGTGGGGATTTAACGGGAGGCGAGGAAGGTGCCTGCCTCGGACCCCTTTTAAGGGGTCCATCTCGAGGTGTTTCGCGCATAAATTTATCTCAATTTTGATGAAAAACGTATCCACTCTCACTCATATAATATACTGCGAAGCAGATCATAAGTAAGTACTCTGCTTTCAGAAGGGCTGCCAAGCCCCAACAGCAATTGCAGTGTGCAAGTGAACTGCTTTAAACGTTGCCCCCAACACCAACTGCATTGTACAGGTACTCTTCTGTCAAAAGGGCCCCCAACAGCAACTGCAATGTGTCAGTACTCTGCTTTTGAAGGGCCTCAACAGCAACTTTAATGTGTAAGTACACTGTTTTCAAAATGGCCCCCAACAGCAACTGCAATATGTAAGTACTCCGCTTTCAAAGAGGCCCCAATAACAACCGTTTTTTAAATACATGTTTAAGCAGTTATGTAGACTACTTGCGGTAGCAATGTTTGCAAAAATTTATATGATAAATTATTTGCTACTTTTGCACATTTTTCAAACAATATACAATAGTGTTAAGGCAAGATGAGGCAGCTTTGACTCATCCAGCCTCAAAGCTTTTAAAAACAAGTCTTAGGTTGGATGCTTTTGTAAGTATGCCATGTTCTTGAATATAATTAAAAGGATCAAATTCGAAACAAATTTAGTGTTTTGAATCTACTTGTTTGTTGCCTGTGGTTTCATGGAGTCACTTGAGGACATGGCTGTGAACAACTTCAGGAAACCAAGTGTTTTTTCAGGGGGGAAAGTGTGTTATAAACGTTTTAGTTTATAGATGGTTAATGCAGAGAAATTGGGCGCTAAACTACAGAAGTGGGGGCGATGCCAACTTGCTATCGCTTAACTTTTATGTGTTGCTAGCTTTGTCTACCGAACTTTCAGTTTTGTATCATGAATACCCATTTGCATTTTCTGTTATATCAGTCATGGCGTAGTCGCAGGAACGTATCCACGGGTGGCCCGCATATCCACTTCCTAGACTTGATCAAAAGTGCGTATCACGGTTGACTCGCCGCAGTCCAGCATCAATGATCGCCACTCATGTAACGTTTTCAAATATGCTGGACCGACGTACGACGCAGTCACCACAAATGCAAGTCGGTAATGGAACCAAAATTGTATTGAGGGAGGCTGGCAACATCCGCAGCCACAGCTTTTCGAAAATCCTGTCCCAACTGTTCCAGATTGCTGGTTGGGTGAGCTTTTGCCAGAATAGGCTATTCTGCACAGAATGCATTTGCGACGTCGTGTTGCAACACGAGTAACGCTGAAGATTATCGATTACCCCCAAACGGAATCACGCAAAATAGTCGAATACCATTGACCAACCCTTGAAAAGCCTTTGCTTAAGGAACATTTCTTCCCTTAGCATTGTTTTGAAAGCTGTTTTAGACATTTGATAAAAAAGCAAATGCATTGCTGGAATTTGAATTAATGTTTCTATAAACTTTTTTAATGTGGTTCATGGACTAGGGATGTTATTAGGCGCTTTGCCTTTTCGTAACAATATCCATTGTTTTGTTGAGATTGTGAAGCAACAATGAAACCACAACACGAGTATTTCAAAGCTTCGTAAAAAGATAAAAAGATAATTTTTGATATTATGCGAGTGTAGACCTATTGCAAAAGCCGCCACATTGCTAAAACTAGTTAAAACAGTTTACAAAATTTTCAAAATAACATCATTTGCGGTGTATTTTTCGCATTATACGGATTTTGTGCTTTTTACGCTATTTTGTATTATTAGGTGCATTCCCTTGTCTTGATGTGAAGATATGAAGCAAGCTTTAATCACAACCAAGGAATATGTTACACTCTGTTATACACAATTGTCTGAAAAATAAATTTTACTTCTAGTAAATAAAAACCTATCTATAAACTGTCATTGTTCAGAAACTCTCAGTCTCCAAACAAGTAGAAATTCTTTTATTCTTCTTATGAAAGGAAAAAGGCTTGCTACTTTTACTAAGCTTTCCTCTGGGCAAAGAGATTTAACAATATACTGACCATCAACATCAAAGGATGGTTTCTCCGGAGCAAACATGATTCGTCATAATAAGAGTAAGCTTCATCAGTCACGTGACCAGTTTCGTCATAAACCTTTCAATAAAAGCAATCGCGTTTCATTTGCTTAAAGATGAAACACTTTTTGCACAATCTGAAGCGTGACTGGCAAAATCAAACCACACAAAATTAAACAGCATGATGTTTCCCATTATTTTAATCGATTGCTGTGAATAAAGGTAATATTTTATAATGCATGCATGTAGGTCGGGCTTCTTAGCAAAAGAATATGTAAATGTCATTGCCAGGGAAAACTGGAGAAACAAAAGTGTTGCTGCTGTTCTGTTCGTGGTGATTTCTTACGTTGTAGTTGTCATCTGCAGGCGTAACAGCTCGATTTCCCGTTTCTGTGTTTGCCATCCAACGACTTGACGAATACCCATCGTCCAGCAGCTCGTACAACATTGTTACCTACAATATGAAACATAATTTCGCAATAAACTGCAACTATCTGCAAATTAGCTGCTACATCCGGCAACACGGTTGCTTGCCTGCGAGAAAGTGGTGTAAACGCAAAACCGAATGATCCCTTACAAAAGCAGATAAGCATTTTTTGAAGAAACTTAATTTGTTTTATTTTTTACAAGTAACCGCATTTCCGATATTGAAAACAGAAAAATTACTAAAACGAGCATTTTTCACTTACACTGAAATTGTCGTCATCTTTCTTCTTTCCATTACCTTGGAGACATTGGTTGCACACTATTTCAGCCATGTCTTCCATCTTCATGATCAGTTTTCGCATGGGAGTAATCGAGTGACCTAGCAACAAACAAAAGCTGCAGTCTTGTTGCGTTGTGAAAAGAAAAAAACTTGCACAATTTAGAAACATTAATGGCCCAAAACATATATACAGATAAACTTTACATGGTTTAGCGTTACATGTTTTTACAAAAACTCTGATTTGTTGAGAATCGCTCGATATTACACTTCTTGATTGCTAATGGAAAAAAGCGGATGTTTAAAATGGATTGATCCCGTCATAGATTAAGATGCACTCAAACCTATTTTTACTGGCGTATAACATTGAAACGCCGTATACAAGATAAGGGAATGTTTGAAAATATTATACAATTTTTGGTGGTCGAGAAAATTTTGAGCGCAAGATAAAAAAATATTGTTTAGTATGGGAATGCCCGTTGACGCTTGCAATATTATGATCTTATGCTTCCAGAAAAGTTAAAGAAAGGAAAATTTCAATCGGATTTTGCATGCAATTATTGCACTGGCTATGTGTTACAACTAGTTGAGCTGGCGTCACCAAAACTGGTAGACTGGATTCGAATACCGGGTGGGCCATACCGAACACATGAAAACGGTGCTTGCGTCCTGGCCAGTTTTTGCTCGGGATTGATGGATTGGTGCAAGTGAACGGTTCACGGCGGAACTGCCACGGAACAAGCGGAGATGAGTGCCTGCAGACCACTGGTGATGCTCCGAAAGGAGCACAAAGGCAATATAACTGAACAGAAATATTTCTTTTGCTAAATGGGTATGTGAAGTATTTTGATCGGGTCAACTAGGGACTATAACTATGCTTTGCTAAAATTGTTTTTTTTAATCGTTAGCTGCTTATTTAGCCCTTGCAGTGGGGAGATTTTTGCGCTACCTTTTCTTCATCAAAATAAGTTGGTAGAGTTAAAAGGACAACATCGTAGCAGCCATCTGCGATTTCATAAAGGTCTATACGTTGATGACGAGATAATTTGAGATAGCAACTTTGAAAGAAACGTTCTCTGATTACAGTTTCTACACTAATCACGCAAAAATGGAGGATTTCACCTTTTCAGAGGTGAACGTCTATTTGTTGACACGTTCATGTCAACTGTTTAACTTGTTAAAATTGGCTTTGTTTATGGGTATACCGTAGGATGGATCAGATTTAGAACAAATTGATATCGGCGTTGTTTTGCAAACTGCATTACAGTTTGCGTAAGCTTTGAATCTTATGTAACCACTTAGAGGACTGAAAGATTACTTCAAATCTTCGAAAAAATATTTCAGGTTTTCTCAAAGTCCTTTAAAACGCATGTAGCTTTTTCGCTCCAAATCATTACTAATTGTTTTTGTGGGGATAAACGCTCTTTCTCCAACTGAGCGAAGCATTTCTTGTTTCATTTTGCAAGCTGTGCGATCTCCGAAACAGGAAGTCAAGGGAATCAGCTCAATTTTACGATGTGCCACGCTTTCTTACTATTTTGAAATTTTGATTAACAACACAAGGATGCGAATGCCATATACACCGTAAGTACGCTACATTAGAAAGTTTAAAAAAGATAGAACAATAATTTCATTTACTCGATTTGTACTGCCTCTAAAGGTGGAACCAGTGGTTTGCTGGCGCCAATCTCCGTTCATTCTGCGCTACGCAGCTACTTTATCAAGCGAGCCAATGGTAGCAGCGAACGTGAAGGTTTTACTTTCACCCAGACATGGCCGCCGGTCAGGAGGCTGAACACACCGCAAGTACCGTTTTTTAAGTTTTCGGTATGACCTGACAAGGCATCGAACCCGTACATGTGCTAATTGCTCTACTTACGGTGCAACTGATTGGGAAAGGTTTCATGAAAATCTAAATCAAAACAAAATTCAAAAGTTTCAGTGACCAATGCTTGAAGTTCTGATACTGTTCAAATAAAGCGATCTAACAAACCAAAACGGTGACTTGTGTATGCTGTTCTGTCAGGATCATTAACTCCTAATTTCCAGGTTCGACAATTAAATGTTTAAAAAGCGTTTTAGAAAATGTAATGCAAATTAGGTTTGTAAAAATTGGCTGTATAAACAATTTTTAGGGTTGAAAAACAAAAACAAATTTTTAAATTCGCAACATGAAAACTTGTTTTTCGTTTCCGTGCAATTACACGTTTTTCTACCATCATTTCAAGCAAAAACTCTTACTTGATTTTTACAAGTCGTTAAACTAAACCCGCAACAGTGTTGCCTAACCAGTTCGAGAATAGACGTAGGCGTTTTTCAGCGATTCCTTCCAAGTTTCGTGTTTGATCAGGGTTAAAACGCAGCTACGTTGACCAAAATCGATTGCGTAATCCAGGGCATTGCGACCGTCAATAGACCGGAAAGAGACGTCAGCTTTCCATTCCAGCAAAAGGTTGACGACCTCCATATGACCCCGCTGGCAAGCCAGATGCAGAGGGCTTATCTGTTGGAACAAAAACAATAAGCGTGTACAACTCGTATTCCAAAAGAGTGTCGTACTAACAGGCACTATTTTGTAGAGATTCAGGTTCTTCGCTAAGACGTCGCGAAGAGAATTTTTCATGACTTCAGGTCACGCGAACCTTGCTGCATTGAAATGCTGCACAGGTTACCTGGTTGCTACTCACATGCAAACGACACGAGAAACAGTAAGAACTACTCTTACAATGAGTTTTAGTTATAGTGGGGTCAATCGATCATTATTTTGACAAATGCTAGGTCCACCCATAGGCGCAGCAAAGGGGCCATGGCCTCCACATTTCTAACATGTCTAGTCGTTTTTCGAGAGGCGGTGTGCAAAACACTATTCCTCGCTTAAATGCAGAATACTTCGCCCTTCAGGAGANATCGAGAATTTCAAAATTAATCTTGAATTTCCTGATAACAAAATGTTTGCCACAACTTTGAAGTAATCTGTAGTTTTTCTAAAACAGAGGGAGCTTTTATTAACAATAATTTTTTATTTAAAAACTTTTCCTGGAAAGACGCAGTCTGCTTTCAATTCAGTGAATGTTTATAAGGGTGGATTCGGTGAATGCTACACTATTTTTAGCGTCGAGCACATCGAAATTTGCAGAATATTGTGCAAAACGTAATGCAAAAGGTTGAAACTGACCCCCAAACTGTTTAAAAAATAAACCAGATGAAACTAGCTGAAAATCTCAAAACGCGTTAAGTTTTCGAGTTTGTATCTCATCATAGAACAGTCGTAGAAGAATGAATTTGTTTCTTTTATTTAATATCGAGGAATTATGAATATTTTCTGTTTATTGAGGTGCCAATGATAAATTGCCGAATCGCGCTTTTCTGACACAATTTCGGACTGAAAAACTTGAAAAACTGACGTCTTTTGTGGACAGAGCTGTAGGGAAATGAGTAACTCCTTCGTGCTGTTGCTACTCCCTCGTGTTGTTCCTTCGTGCTAGTATTTCCCACCCCCAAGCGTGGAACGTAAAATTCCACGGACTTTCGTTCACCTTGATTTTTCCAAAAGGCTCAATAGGTGCTCCTGCCTTGAGTAGCGCTTTTGCTGGTTTCACATATCCGAAGGCGCACGCGCAGTCCAGCGCTGTCCATTGATTTGCGTTTCTAAGATTCACGTCGGCGCCCAGTTGGATCAAACTGAAATGCATTAGAACATGAATAGAGCATTTTCAGAGCATTTTGACTTCTTCAATTTATATCAAGAAGACAAAACTCTAAAGAATGGCGAATCTGAAGATCCTCTTCAAACATAAGCTACCTTCCTCTGAATACTTAAGAGCAGCTTACGTTTTCTTATCTATCGGTATTTTTGCTTTACTCCTTACAAGTGGGTCATTTGCACCCTTGACTTTCTAAAGCTCAAAGGGTGGAAACCAAAAATTTTATTGGCATTTTGTGATGCAAAACAAAAATTACATCAAAACGTTTTACTACGGTCAAGATTTCCCCAAATTTAGCTTTTACCTTCAACTGATTAAAAAATTTATAATTGGGCTCAGGGGCGTAGCGTCAGTGAATGCAAAGCATGCAGTGCATGCCTTGCTTTCAGTGAATAAAACCTGATCACTTCAAAATTTTGAATGGAGTTTTAAATCATAAACACAAAGAAAAATAAAAAACACAAACTCCTCTCAAAAC
>JGI24021J15306_10003427_pt1 | contig 17854 bp, 10 predicted proteins | sample Ectturendosymbi1_FD_15306 | JGI IMG/M metagenome (IMG submission 15306)
TTGCACTCTTTCTCCTGCCTGAATAAGTTCCCCCTGTGGCTTTAGAACATAAGTTCACTACAGTCCCATGCTCTCTGAACTTCGTAACCCAACTAAACAATCGTTGATTTTGGTGGAAAGTTGCGACAATGGAAACGTTTTTTATCGAACAAAATATGGGTACGCATCTTTTTGAGTCACCCTGTATTAACTGGTTGTAAACTACTGTGCCAACCTGCATCATTTCCAAGTATGAAATTTAGCACTTCATTCCTCATTAGAATATGCAGTAAGTTGCCATACGGACGCTAGAAACAAACACTTTGCACCACGAATCGGTGCAGAAGAGCAGGGGAAACCTATAAACATCTTTTTGATTTTTGTGGCAAATCGTGTAGTGTGGACATATCATAAAACGACTGTTGATTTTACTCTTGTTTTTTTTGACTTGCAGGAGTTTTAATTAATGTGACAAAAAATCAGAAACGAAAGAATACAAATGGAATATGACAACTGCATGCAAGCAGTTCGCGTTAATTTCTGATGCAATTTGTACTCAACTAAGAAACAGTGCACCTTAAATACTGTATGCAATTATGATTTCGACAATATATGAATTTAAAATCATATTGATATTAATAAATATTGGTGTACCAGCATACAATAAAAAATTATAATCTGCCCCTATAGGGAAAATTGCCCCAGAACCACCACGCACAGATGTTGCAGAAACAGAAAAAATCGATTTCGCCGTTTCTACGGCATCTTTGCAATTGAAGATGCCGTTCAAACGGCATAATCGATTTTCCCGTTTTCTGTAACATCTTGCGTGATGTTTTTTCTGCAGCTTGCTCAAAACAGGCAGGAATTAGACCTAGGGTAAAGATGTGAGCAACCAGGAATCGCCACAGGCAACTGAAGGAAAGTAACCTGCAGTACAGAAAGGTATTGAAGCTCAGAAGTGACAGAACTTGCGTGAACAATTCTATAAAAAGATTATAAATCAGCTTTAGGTCATAAATAATAACGATTCTCTTAAAAATAACGACGAAAATTGTGCACCACATACTGGAGCACCAGAAAATGCAAAGCTACATAAATTTTGAGCACATTTTCACTCTGTAAAAACGAAGATTTCACTGTTGACAATGTTAAAAAGTTACAACTGCGGCAGGAGAGGTCACCGGCAAGTTTGTCAATATCCATGTTTGTCAGGTCCCAGTGCAAACGGCTGTCTTCCGTTACAAGATGCATTGACTTACTTTGCTAGCCTAACTTTCACCTGCTGCATGTAATTGCTGTAGCTCCAGCTACTAGCTGGTAACACATACGAAATTAGATGTTTCAACGATTTGCGCTCTGGTGTGTGAGTTGTGCAAAGGTCTTGGGGGCAACTGTGTTGCTCTTACCGTCTAGGCTAGGGGTCTACAAACTACGGTTCGTAGGCCTATTCCGGCCCACGCAGCTATTTCATCCGGCCCACAAAAGTAATTTTATAACAATGACAGAATAACGTTTTTATGAAAATTTGTTAATTTGATAGAATGTAACATATCCCGAAACAATGACATTACGCAAGATGGCCATGTGAATGCCAGTTGGCTGAGTATTACAACACTGCAGGCTGGCCTATAACCTTAACTGGTGTGTTGTCGCCATCTGAAGTCTTTGTTAATATTACCGTAGATACATCCAATCTGAAGCCAGATTTTACCACTATGCTAAAATTAAAGAAGCAATTTCACCAGTCTTTCTAATAAATCTACTTTTATTGTTAAGCAACATTCATGATTTGGCATTCTTTTAATTTGGACCGGGAGTTTATGTTCGGCTCTCGAACTGTTGTGGAACAGCTTATGTGGCCCTCGTACAATGTTTGAAGACCCCTGGTTAAAGCGAATCACATTTAAATGTGCTAACTGTAACATCATTTGTTTCAAGAATATCACTCCTAGGATTTTCAGATAGGGTTCATTTTGTCTACGGTAGATGCAATCTGAAAGTGATGAAATCACAAAAATCATGTGATGAGCTGGTGTTTATTCATGCAGAATGCAAACAAGCTGCTGCGAGTTAATTCCACGCAAATGGTTTCCTTTTGCAACAAGCTCTGGCAATGAATATATTTGGCCAACACGATTTCTGAACTTCGTAATTACGGCTTTATAATTACTTGTAGTGAACAGCAGACATTTCATCGTATTGAATTTCAAAAAGTCGAAAAAGTTTGTAACGTCACAAATGTTCTCCCCTCCTTAGCAAAAAATTGTCGCTACAACTTCAACCCCCTTTTCTGCTCAGAAGTGATGTGATTGATGGACGACGTCAGAAAGCATGCGCATAAAAATCTTACATAGAGTTGTGAACTTGGCCACTGTGACTAGCTGGGAAGGCTTCAGAAAATCTAGACTGGTTACCGATAAAATCCAGTGGCCATAGTCGTAGCCAGGGGGGGAAAGATGGTCATGCCCCCCAAATTTTTAGCATATCTTGTCATTTTGTGGTTTTGAGAGGCGGTGTCCCAAACAAAATACTGTTGCTCGCTTAAAGTCAAAAGATTTGGCCCCCAAAGCTTGGGCTGGCTACGCCAATACCAGTGGCGCCCCTTTTAAGTAATTACGCTCCTTTTTGGGTATCTAGCAATATATCATAAAGCCGTGGGGAACCTAACAATATGTCATACAGCAGAACACGTGATAACCTATATAAATAGGTTTTGCCATCCCTTTCATACAGCATACCGCAAAACTGAAATCAGTTTCCTGAATAAGTTTTACTGTGAACTGAAACTGCAAGTATTTCATAAAACGAACGTTTGCCATTAAGATTGTTGCATCATTACAGCTAGGGGATACTTTTGTTGCAAATGTGATAAAAATGGTATTCCATTTTTTATCGAAGAATGCCAGCAATCGACGTCTTGCGAAAGACTAGCAAAGGCTTTGTGATATAACAACATAATCATGTTTTGTATGATAAATGCAAGAAAAATGCAACGCAGGTTCAAGCCGCCAGTAGAAATTAAGTTAATTTTGACACATAAACTGTTTGCCGTTTTCGTGTATATTATAGGGTGATAGCTGGAGATTGAAATGGGTCACGATAATTAAGGGCTAGCGCAGAGATGCAATGCGATTCACAAAATTAAAGCGGGCTAAAAAGAATGCGCTCAATCGGGAAATGGATTTTTACCCGATGTAATGGCAAACTCATGAGTGCGGAAATTGTTTACTGCTCGGTAGATACACGATTTGCAATGTTGGAGACCACAGATACCCCACTACATTATACGAGAATCCATTGCAAAAAAATCTACCAGTCTGTAGAGAAGGCAACAAAAGTAAGCGATGGCAGCAATACAATCCGGGACTGCAGCAGTACAGAATCAACAGCAGTACAAACATAATAACAGCAGTACAGAATCAATGTACTTACACACATATAAGGGAAAAGAAAATAAACGTCTCTAGTAATCGAAAATCACGTTTCTCTTATGTTGAGCTGTAAAAAGTGTCAAATAACGCTCAGAGCAACTTTAAAAGTTTTGCCAAGACAAGAGGAAGTGGAACCTCAACTTATTTTCTAGGAATGTGCACGATTGAGACGACACTGATAATATGGGATCACCTCACAGAGATATCAGGAGCACTTTAAATGGAATACAAGGGTAGGCTACTGCTCAGACTTTTCAGCCTATTGAGCATCACTCTTAATTTTAAGAAACCTTCAGCTTTTCATGACAGTGCAAAAGTTTTCTGAGTCACATTAAATGCACGTTGCTTCCAACACACTTTCCGTAGATTTTCAGAAATCCAGTTTTACGAAAGTTTTCATTAGCGCGTGCAGGACATAACGTGGGGCTTGAAAAATTGAATTTGTTTTGGTAAAAACTATGCTAGATGGTGCTAAGTGTTTATTGATAACCACCTGACCATAAGTCTTTAGTTTTACATGATACGTTTGTAGCCTACTATTGCGTATGGCTTATCTGTGACTGCTGTGGCACTGAAGAAGGTATGGCATGTTGCAACATCCACACAAGCAAACAAAGCAAATATGATCCAAGTTTGAAGTTTCTGTGATTTGTCTGCTATATAGGTAGTTGAGTGTACCGATGTAAGTATTTTTCACCAACACTTAATGCAGGCATAGTAAAATATGTCGCAACCTAGTATCTCCAAATCTTAGAAGCACCTTTTAAGGACCGTCACAACCACCACAGTGGCTCTGAATCACATTTTTGGTCATAATTCACCGACCGACTGCGCTAGACATTCAGTGAAGACATTTTTGAACGCAGGTTTTTATGTAGTTCCTGTTTATAAGAATTGGTACCTTTACATTTGAAATTATTTTGAAAAAAAATTTTTCTGTTACGTTCGTTGCTCATTTTTGTCAATTTTTGGTGGTTGTCCAACAATTGGTACCACAGCTACTTTCATGCACTTTCAATCCGTTTTTTGACTTGTAACACTTGCAAGCAGTCCAAGCAACCAACCAACAAAACTCAAAAAGTCACCAATGGAATTTCAAGGGGAAATTTATTTTGGAAAAAATTCAATTAAGTAAAAGAAGAGATAAAAATATTTTTTAGAGGCAAAACTTTCGCCATTGTCGGATTTTGGAGGGTATCATTAAAAAAGCAGGAAAAATCTGTAAAAAGTGGTATGTTACAAGTTAAATTTTTGGAAAAAAGAAGCTTTTTTCCCCAAAATTTTTATTTTCAGTAACTTTTGCTTTTTCAAATTCTTTCTGTTTTCCCTGTATCTTTTTTTATGTCACTAAAAGTTTTGCAAGTAGCCTAATTCGGGTTTCTACCTCTAATACTTCACAACGGCGCCATTGTGCTCCATAGTATAACCTCTTGCGCATCAGTTACGGAACTTTCTTGACGATTTAAAGCAGTTGCTTTTGAAATGTCGAACACGAATTCAATCACAACGTACATTTTGCGCCATGCTTCTTAATTCTGGGGCCTATTTTAGAACTAACAACAGTTGCCAAATTCTCAGTATTTTCCAGGCTTCGTCGCCAAATCGTGTAAGAATTTATGGGTAATTGCATTAGACGGCTTTCCAGCAGGTCGTGCTGAGATGACGTAATAATATGTATAACATATGCGATCTGTGAGTTTTCACTAGAAGTTATGCTTTCAACTCCAGTGCTAGACTTTCTCGGCTTTAACGTAGGGAACCAATTGTTAATAAAAATGGGTGACTGACGGCAGTGCACCAACTAAATCCTAAACAAGTGTGAAAGAGCGAAAGTGTATAACAATTACAGCAACCGTAATTTCCTTTGATCTTCAAATTTGTGATCCACAAAAGTGTTATTGCGTAAAGACATCAAAGGTTATTTTTGGTGATTTTTACAGAACTCCAAAGCTCACAGTTATCTGCTTTGAGTAAGGGAAGACAAAGAAAAAGCAATTTGGGGTTTTGCTAAAACGTTTCAAGAGGTCATCCAGCAGCTTATGTATTGATGCATAGCTGATGTGCTTTCGGCTTCTTTGTGGCTTTGACAACATAGAAGTCATGAAACTTTGGTTTTCCTTTGTGTACCTGTAAAAGTAAATCCATTTGCGGCAAGCGCCATTTCAGAACAGTAATAAGATATAAGCAAGGTCGATTTACATGGTGGAAACGAGCGATGTTGAAGCGCGCTACGCAAGACTGGCAGTTTGACGACATCGTTTCCGCGTTCGCGATCAGCTTCGACGCGTGCTGTTTGATCACGCTCTCAAATGAAACTCACTTGTGCGGATATAAGAGAGAGAAAGAGAGAGGTAAAACTCGGCAGTTTCATACCTTTCGCTGGGTTTCACGATGCAGGAACGGAAGAAACTTGAAGCGTGCAAATCGTGCCAGTAAGTCGTTTTCTTAACCAATGTTGAAACGCAATTGCACGAGCTGTGAAAACGTCCAACTTCGACAACCAGTGAAGCGAATCGATGCGAACGCTTATGGTCAATCGATCGCACACTCGCAAGCTGTCGATCGACCGGTAAAAGCACAATGGCTTGGTTGGAAGCGATTCGATGGAGGCGCAGGTTGAGGGCAGCACTAGCCTTGAAATGATCTGATGTGATGTACTGTCATTGTCAACACTTTTTAATGCTTTGAGCAAATTGCCATATGCGAATCTGCTTATTAATCGCAGCTAGTTGTGTTTCTTTTGTGCAGTACCATATTGAGTACGCCCTAACACATTGTTGACGCAAACGCGCTTTTCTTGTTCTGAAAAATCTACGCCGAACAAGTACTAAGTAGAAACAGTTGAGTTTTTGTTTCTGAGTGGTCGCAAAGACTTCACACGGCAATCATAAAAATGTAAGGCCTGAACAATCTTGACAACAGAGTCAGTTTGCAACTTGCTTTAAAGTTCTTAAAGGGTTAAAAAGAGGAACTACAGATCTTCAGCGTAGATTTGCAATCAGCTATTGTTGAATTGATTTCCAACCAAGTAATTTATCACTATTTCAGAAGCACATTGCGCCTAAGCATTTTGCAGAAGTTTACCAGTGAAAGAGAAACTCGTAAAATTATAGCAGGCCGATAGCCACACGCTTTATTCAACAATGTAATCAAACAATTCAAGTCTGTGAATCTGTATTGTAGTCTGTTAGTGCAGTGCTTCCTAACCGGGTGAATGGTTCACCCCAGGATGAATGAAAATTTTGCAAGGGTTAATGAAAGAAGAGGGGTGAATGAAGGGTGAATGAAATTTCTGTTCCTAATTTTTTGCATCCTCTGATAACATGCATTGTCTTGTTTTTTACCCAAAACGTAACAGCAATTGTGAATAAAACGGCAAACTTCAAGCGTTCTAAGTTTGCATCTTCAGCAGTCAGCAACTTATCACTTCAGAAAAAACGTATTGTGGTGCAATTAACTGTGTATATTACGTAATGGGGATAGATTTCACCGAGAGTTGCCATGTTTTATTCAATCGAGCGGTGGAATCTCTGCTATGCAGTGATCTGCATGAACATCCTGGTGTGCAAAAATTATCTGCTGGAATCGCAGTACTTTCAAATGTTTGAGGCACCTAAACACTCATCAGACTTATCAGTCGAAGTGCAGGCCTAACCAATCGAAGTGCAGGGGTAGCCTATTACCAGTTTGGTTTCGGTTCCAACATCTAATATGCGTTTCTCTCTCAGGTAGTACCTGCAGAATGTCTATGAAATGCGTACAAAAACACTTTGTTTTGAGTAAATGTAAATCTATTGATGAAGTCGATCAGGACACGCCAGCTTAATCAGCTTCGCAATTTAAAGAACCAGGCTTGAAAAGGAATGTTAGGGGACGAGAATAAGTTGCCTTCAAAAATTGAAAGGCGGAAGTAGTATGATGGTTATATTAAGTATCGTTTTTTTCATCCCAGAAGTGAAGAATCGAGTCACCAGTCGTCTGCTCAATTAATGTTTTGCTATTTTAAATGTAGCAACCAGTGTTTGGCTCATTCAAAACTACGGAGTATTTACAAAACAAACACGGCATTTATCAGAACAAGTCCTCGCAATTTTTCAAGCAACAGCACGAATATTTATGCAAACAGCAAAATTCCCTCCATTCATCATTCGTAAATGACTCTGCTAGCAAAAAGCCTTTTCTCTTTTCCTTTTCAAAAAGCGCATGTGCTGATGAAATGAAAAGAACAATTCGCGAAGCTGAGTCTGCAATCAAACCATATTTGAAGATTGTAGCCACTTTGCTGCATTGCGGAAAGCATGCTCTGGATAAAGTAGAGCAAATACCGTGGTATAACAATGAACACTGGATGCTCTGATTATTGTCGCATTGGCCATACATTCACAAAAGGTTGAATGGGAATGCAGCAATCGATGGCAGGGTGAACGAAACCACAAAAGGTTAAGAAGCACTGTGTTAGTAAACAGTAATCAAACAAGGCTGCTTGTCTTGCTATCAAAGTGCAAGACTCCCAGCACGTCTACGTATCTGTGGCGAGGTTCTACTTCTAGCTTAATTTTCAGACAAAACGATTCAAGCAGGAAATACCTTGGAAGAATTTGTTATTGCACCAGTCAGTCCGTGTTTTAACTCAGTGGCGTAGCCATGGTTTTTGAATGCAAGGATTCAAAATTTTGGAACCTGCCATTCTTATTCAATTTGAATAAATACAACTTGTTCCGAAAAGTAGGCCGTGTTATCCTTATGGAATCATTTAAATTGTCCTATTATTTCAAATGATCTCAAACTTTAATGACATGGGTAGGAACAACTAAAAACTTTGTTTCCTGAGCTATCTTTTTAGATATAGAAATGACATCTACTTCAATAGAAAAGGAGTTTTGCCTGTTAGAGTATGCTCGTACACTATCGACCTAGTCCTAGACTGTACAGTGGGCATTTATAAGAGAAATCCATGCGAAAGCGTTAGCTGCACTACAGATTTGGAAATGGCACAAAAAGTTCAAAGAGGAAGATTGTTTGTGTTGGGACAAAGGATCTGGACGACCATCAGTACCAGAAGAGATAGTCGAAAAACTTCGGGACGTATTTGTTCAAAGCAGAAAGTCAATAAGAAAAACAAGTTTGGAATCCCAGATTTGTGCAAATCTGGTGTGTAAAATCCACATGTGTTTCAAATCTTCAATCAGTTTTTATGAATAAATCTTGTTCCACTAACCAGCATATGTCATTTCATACGATCAAAGTGTGTGGTTACTCAGGTATCTACGTCTCAAATAATAACAAATATTTAGAAAACCTGGTATACCAAATTTCATACTATTTTTCGTTAAACAAAGTGAAAAAGTTGTCATCGACTGTTGTTCAAACCCCAAGTTTCACCAAATCTCGAAGTTTGTCGGTGTTTAGGCTACTAGCGTAAATAACCTATCCTATGTTCAAATTAGGGGCCGCAGCCCCATAAAATGCCTATGTAAGTGAGAAGCCCAACGCAGGATGAAAAAAGGGCATTTAGCCCTGTTCCATATATGCAGGAAGAAGGTTTTCTGTTTGTGGTCTGACATTTCGGACCTTTCCGAAAATTTTCAGATAAACATGACATGCACAGCACATTTCTTCTTACAGTAAGTCATTCGCCGCATGACTAAAAATGAAGTAAATTTATTTGTAAGGAATGTTTAAATGATACTGTGTGAAGACAAAGATATGTTAGCCAATAGCTCAAGAGAGGTAGAGACACAAATCTTAAATAATAATCATGGCATAAGCCAACAAAAATCAGTTCCAATTCTTCAAATCACACACTGCAATATACTTCACTGGAAACACCAAATGGATAACCTATTAAAGTCCTTTTCGAAGGTTTGTGTCACGTTGCAATAAATGTAGTACTTCAGCATGTGTTTACTTTGATGCTTTTCAATCCCATATAACGTACATGACACTCCTAGCAGATGTTAAAATTGCCTTTTTCTTTCTAAATTATCCTTTCAATATAAAGTGTTCAAATCTGAACATAGTGTTAAAATGTTACGTCTGCGCTAAACACCGATTTCAAACATCTCAAGCCTATTGTAATTATCGTTTTCTCCATGCACTTGTTCATTTGTATTCTGCTACCTGATCAAATGATTAAATACTCCATTGATTTGAGTTTTAAGCATAACGACCGAATAAGACTTGTAACATCTCAAACATGCCACTGTTTTAGAATCAATTCTTGCCTAGGGCAGCATTACCCAATATTTATAGAATATAGCAGATTTTTGTAAAGATGTTTTAGGGACCTGATTCGGGTCCCTAAAATCGGAGAAAATTATCAAGGGAAATATCTGAACGTATACTGCAATCAAATTTAGTCGGAAAATTTTCGGGTCCATACCAGGCACCTGATATTTTCCTTAAAAAAACCCTGGATATAGTGTTCAATTCTACAGAAGTTCCGCTTTTTTCCATTTGCAATCAAGATACATTACAAACACCTTTTTTCTGCTTTCAATATGTAGATGAAGGTACTCGCTTCTGCTGCTCACTAGTTAGAGTTAGTGTTTCAGTCATCTTTTGTTTTACTTCCCATTTCTTCTTGCCCATGCAATGTAGAAATAGCGATTTCGTTTATTTTGTAACAATTACTGTACCCTGTAGTATCTTATCTTTTGTTTTCAGTTTGGTCAGTTTACACTGTACTCGCTTTGCAGTCCCTTCAGAGTGTCGTGAGTGGTCACCTGGACATCGAGGCTGATGGTGCGTGCTCAATCTAGAACCTACTACACCAATGTTTCCCAAGTTTTTTTAGTATTGTACCCTTGGGGCAATACTTTGTCTATCAAGTAACCTTTGGCTGTATTTATGAGCACAATAATTAGAATGTACCTATTGCACTTTTACGTTAAAATTTGATCATGAAAACTCTTAAAAATTTGTGTACCCGTTGGAGCATCTTTGCGTACCCCAAGTGGTACGCGTTCCCCCGTTTGAGAATTAATATCTACACCACTTAGTTGGTTCTTCTCAGTTTTTACTGCATAATCTTAACAATATCCTATGCAAATGCTGTTTTAATTTATATTTATCTTCATGAGTCAATTGCTTTAACTTGATCTTATTGTTTCTAACTCCTAACGGGTCTGACAGATCTACCGATAAATTGGTCTTTCGTGAACTGTCTGTGCCTCATTTAAAAACAGCTCTCCAGTGGCAACCATTCTCAATTAAATACAGATCCTATCTTTTCATTGTGGTACGATCAATTGTTGGTTTGTGAAAGGCTGTACGTGAGTTGGGTTTGCAATGAACCTGTCGCAGGAGTCACACAAACGCGTAAAAAAGTTTAAATTTGTTACATCATTATCTTGAAAAACAAGCTCCGTAATATTTTAATAACGGAAGAGTAGACCGTAAAGGCGCGTTCAGAATTTACGTCACCTTACACCCAGGGCCTACTAGAGGGGGTTACATGAGGTTCATCGTACCCGGACCCGGGTGGAGGAAAGTACGCTCTTTTGTAATCAAGCCAGAATTTAGTGTAAGCCAGTTGCTAGTTTAACAATTAATTTATTACTAAATTTTAGCATGATAGCTGTTTTATCTACATTCTGATTAGTATTACTGTACAAACAAGTTTCGACGAGATCCCCAGAAGCTAGAGGGGTCCACTATCGGTCTTCGCACCCCCTGGTAAAATTTCTTTCAGAGGCCCTGCTTACATCCATCCCACAACAACTCTTCTTGGTTGAACATAATTGTTCAGCTAAACATGCCTTTTGTCGCGTCTGGCGCTTTTGTGCTTCTCCGATCGATGCATTCCCAAAAGCGATTTATGTTTTCTTTGCTTTTCGCCAGCAGTGCACTTCATGCTTTGATTTGCCCAACTGTATTTCTTGAAATCGAAATTAGAAATGTAGTAACAGATAATGTTATTTGTTTTCGATTATCAAGTGTGGTTTCGCTGTTCCTTGAAAATGGAGGCATTGACTTTCAAGTGCAGACGCTATCACCACACATAACGTACCGTCACTGTTGATTCGTTTCTGTTTGAAACAAATCATATCATTCCTCCTAGTTACGCAAAGCCTTGTTTTTTCGCCGGGGCTTGAATGAGAAGGCTTTCTAAGATGAAGAAATCAGATTGCTTGCAACTCTCAGCATTATTCATGAGCAACTTTGTTTCATGATCTGTCTACTTCCGTTTTATCTGTCGCATCTCAATCGTTGGTGAAAAAACATTTTCTCACTTTTCTTTTGTGTTGCAGCTAAGACCTACGAAAGAGCATAAACAAAAACTTATTGGAATTTTTTTATGCTAAGTCATCTTGAACATAATAAAAGCGAATGCCACGAGCAAATTCCTCGACAGCTTGGAACTATTTTGTGAAGCGGACAGATCCTGATGGAAGCAACCCAGTGCTTGAATGCACCATAACCGGTTGCAACAAAATACTCACCTGGCATAAAAGCACCACTTCAATGTTGCAGCATTTGAGATCTGTCCACCCTTATGTGTTTTCTGAAACTGCGAAAGATGCTTGCAGCATTGTAGAAAAGTAAGATATTTTTGCTCTATGCATACCAAAAATGTGTTAGATAGCAACATGTTGCACAATCAATTAAGTATATTCAACAGCCGCCGTGTAAGATTGTTACATTTTATGTCAGGTGTTTACAGGTACTTTAATTGGTTTTACGGTCATACTGTTTAACGGGATTGCCATTTGTCAAATTAACGTAAAATACTTTGGTTTTCATTGTTTTTCTAAAACGCACATTATTCCTGTGGCGCTGGGGGGTACAGGCCTTCATTTGTTAGAACATTTTAGTGGCGCAGTAGAGAATTAACGAAACAAAAGTAAGTTTTAATCATTAGCATATTTCATGAAGAATAAAAATGATGGGTGTGCTCTACGTAGGTAAAAGATTTCAGTGAAAGCATTTTTAAGGAACTAGAAACGCTGAATACATACTGTAAAATTCAGTCGGTACAACTGGCAAACAATATTTGAATCTGAATGACTTGGCGCAATCCTGCAAAGTCACTTTACTTCTAAACAGTCGAAGTAAAACAAAAGCTAAAGTTTATCCTTGGTTGTTCCTGAAGATCAGCAGAATGAAAATATCGTCCCACGCGCTAAAGTCTGAGCACTTCAAGGTTCGCCTTCGAAATTACAAACGATTTTCGATGTGCAGGTTGTGGGTTTACTTTACACTGATGCAAAGCTGTCCAAAAGAAAGTGTACACCTCATAAATCGAAATTGAACGAAAGCAAAGCTATATCGTAAAACTTAAATCCAGCACTCATTGAATACATTATTGTATTTCCGTCCAGATGGCTTAAACAGCAAACATGCCAACCTTAGCAGAAGGCACCTAATTTTCGTCATTTTGCCTGGGTTTAATGACAAAAAAATGTTTTCAGTCTCAAAACATGCACCGGCTCGGCTTCTAAAAATTAGGGTTTTTAGGCCACTTTGTCCTTTGCACTAGATGCTTAATGACGTGCAAACATTTACGTTGATACTGTTCCTAAATAATTGGCTTCGAGAAAAAATGATTGTCAAAAGCGCGAAACAGTTTTTAAGTTACGACTTTTTTGTATTTTGCAATACAAATTCCATAAAATTAGAATATTTTTAAATTAAGGATTGGCATTAAAGTGTGCAGACTATCAAACTTAATGTTTGACCAGATGTATATTTCCAGGATTGCAGAACCGCCGGAAAAGCAGATGAAAGTCGAATCCCTCACCTTGTCGAAAAGACAAACATTTTCAATGGCCACTGATCTTCCTCAGATCAATAGCGTCCATAATTTGCTTTACGAAAAAATTGCGAAGTATGTCATTCAGGACACACGCCCCGTGAATGTGGTGAAAGAGAGCGGCTTTCGCGATCTTATCGAAACGCTTAGTCCCAGCTCAATCATTCCGGAACCGCACGGCTTGCTCGATTTCATAAAATCATGGTATCTCGCGTGTCAATTTCAACTGCAGTTACTCGTCAACAAAGCAGTCTACGGGGATGGCAAAGTGGCATTGGCGGCGAGCCTTTGCGAGTATTCTGAAAACCACTGCCTTTCGCTTTCGATCCACTTCTTAACCACTAGCTGGAAATGCATGCACTACACCCTGGCTGTTGCAATCCTACCCTCGGACTATGGCAGCAAGCACGTTGTAGACTGCATTCTGGACATCATAGCAAAATACGAAATACCAGGATCGGCGGTTGTGGCGCTGGTGAATGATGGCAACGAAAAGCTGATCTCAGCAGCTCGTGATCTGTTTCATCTCGTCGGTTGGAAAACAGTGACGTGCGGAGGTCACGTTTTGAAGTCGGTTGTGTCCAAAGCGTTGAAAGCTAACGCTGAAGTTGTGGATGTTATTAAAAAAGCTGAAAATTTGGTACGCTTTATAAAAACAAATGAATTCCTTGTTGACGTCTTGGAAAATAAACAGTCAGATAATGAGATCATTTCCAAACTGCAAACACATGAACCGTTTTGCTGGAAAAGCACGTTTGAAATGATGCAATGCCTTGCGGATCATCGCTGGATCATTGCATCTATTTTCAAAGAACACAGTTATACTTCTGTAACCGCTGGCTCCGATTCGTTCCAGTCAGTTGATTTATGTCACAGTGAGTGGGAGTTGCTGCATCAGATGGTTGAGTTGCTGAAACCGTTCGAAGCTGCAGCAGCTTTTTTTCTCAGAAAGACGTTTCCCAGTGTGTCAGCGTACCCCATGTTAATCTCAGGCTTAGAACGCTACACGCGCCAACGATCTGAAAGCAAGGACGAAACCGGTGGGATTTCTCCACCTGGCGCCGGGCAAGTTGACGGCGTCTTTTCGTCGAAAAGGCAATTTTGTCCAGCCGTGGAAGATGTTCGAAAGTTGGTTCATCGTGAACTGACGCAGTGCTGTGATTTCGACGTCAGCGCTGTCGAAACTGTAGCGGCTGCGCTTGACCCAAGGTTTAGCAAATTGAAACATTTAAAGCGCAGTGACAAGACCGCTGTGCAGGGTGTGATCACTGCTCTATGCGATCCACGTCCCCCTTCTGCTTTGTCTTCATCGGTGGATAATAGTTTAACAGAAGACGACGGTCGCGTTATTGACAGTCTATTGGGGATTAGCGGAGGTGAGACAAACATTTGGTCATCCTCTTCAGATGATGAAGATGGGGAAATAAGTGATGAGGTATCACGCTATTTCCGTACCAAAGTCTCAGATAAAAACATTAATCCTCTCGAATGGTGGAAACAAAAAGAATCTTCTTTTCCATCTCTGGCGAAATTGGCTAAACAGCGGCTGTGCATCCCTGCAACCAGTGCTCCATCGCAATTGGTTTTCACCTCATTGGGGCTGAGGCTTTCGAAATTGAGGTCATGTCTAGAACCAGAAAACTTGGACATGTTGGTCTTCTTGCATGATAACGAATCCTTAATGCGGCCAAGGGAAACATACGAACAAGAAGACGTCACTTTATGACAATGATGTATTCACCTGCAGTACACAAACGTCGAGAAAGTGCAACTCAGTTCACGCAGAATCGTTTGAAAGTATTGGTTGGAGGGCCTTTTGGCAAAGACTTTTTTACACAAATTTGTGAGCTGTTTTTCTTGTGTCTTGTTAGATTTGTCCAAATTTTTTCAAATGCCTCAATGCTTGGCATGCTATTTCCTGTAATTTTGTGGAACAGTGACAAAATCCTCTTTTGCATTTAGACTGAGATTAGGTATACTCCATAGTCATACGCCTCTATCTTCCTTGATCACACTACATTTATGAGGCTGTGCTAAACTGTACGAGCTTGGTACTTCAGACGAAACACGCAATACAGTTATGTGCAGCAATATGTCTCCACAAGTGTGACGCAGTTGAATCAACCAGCAAATTATTTTTTTTACGAAATAAGGAAAAGTTTGAAAACTACTGGTAGCTACCTAATTAACAGCACAATCACTATACCCAGCAGTGCTTGCTTAACTAAGCACGCTGTTGAAAAGAGACGCCGAAAAATGTTTTCTTATGCGTGGCGCTACCCGCTATGATTTGACTCATCGCCGCGTTCTTGAAGCGAGTCATGTTCCGTATTGGCGTCCGTTTGTTTTTCAACTATGGCAGGGGAGGCCAACTTGTCTTCGACTGGGATCGACTAGAAAATTTCTTGGTAACTCGCGATCGACCGGTCGGTAATAAAGTCACAAGTGCAAAATGTCATTGAATGCAACGCTTTTATTTTGAATACATATTTATTTACCACACATTACCATCGAGAGCTGTGCTTTCATGTTTCGGTTAAATTAGTACTTCACCTTATCACAACAGTACTGTCTGGAATATTGATTGAAAAATGTTCTGTTTAGGTATCTTGCCAATTCGATGCAAAATCAGGCGCGATCGACCAACTGACACTAGGCAATCGACCTGCTGGCCACACCTAAGCTATTGTGAGAACCAGCGTTATGGTCACAGCTTGCGTTTTAGCATACAGTTCGCATGCTTTCCTTAACTTGCTTTAATTATTCATTTCACTCGTAAGCTTTTGCTTGCAATTTTCAGGTATGAAAACGCTTAAAAGTAAGTGAAATCGCTTCCCTATAAAAACGAATTGCTGATTGATTTGACTGCCTCGCCTTTGTGGAGACCTATTGCTGAAATGTGGAAATGTCCAAATCCGAATCATTGCGAAGTTATGAAAGCAGAGCACAATCGGATGATTCCTCGAAAGTTTGCAGCAAACCTAAAATTTTTATTTTTCGCAACATTTGTATATTTTAAAAAACAATATGTCTTTCAATAAATTGTGATTGAGAAACGAATTCGTTTCGATGTCAATTAGCGTTTGAGAAGTGTTCAGCCAGTGCTCGTCCGAAATTGGTACATCTCAGTTTTCTCGAAGAAAACATTGTTGACTCAACGATGCTGGAAGTTTTCAAATGGTTAAGCCGCTGAGAGCTTTATTAAACTGCGAAATTTGCATACACTGATGCATTGCGAGCGGTGTTGTGACCTTTTCACTTGCTCTTCAACAAAATCAATATAAGCAGCTGATAGGTCGTGCTGCGCGCCCCGCAAAGCTCTATTTACAATGAAAGCAAGGACCTCTAGGTGTCTAGATATCGTTGTGTGAAAGATATTTCGAAGTCATAACAATCGGTTTGTCAGTGATGTGCAGTAGGATGGCTTTAACAAATCTGTTAACTGCTTTCGTTAACCGACGCAGAAAGTAGATGCAAAGCCAGAATTGAGTTACGCAACCACGCCTAGACCTGGCTGCCTTCGAAGTTTGTAGCTGAGATATCATTCACAGACCGAGTTTTTAATATTTCATTTTGTGGCTTTGCCGCTGAGTCATAGTCCATATCACAAGGGTAATCGAATACACAGAATTACAAAAATGGTTAGTCATAACGCATTACAGAGCAGGGACGGAGCCAGGAGGGGCGAGCAGGGCGATTCCCTCCCATGAAACCCACGAAAGTAACTTGATTCACTATGATTTTGTACGATTCGGAAAAGAGCATTTGCGATGTAAGGCCATTTTGTTGTCCATTGCTTTGCCACAGCAATGTTGTGAAGTATACTTCATTTATCTTACAGTAATGAACCCGTAATGACACTTGAATACCAAATACTACTGAAATCGCTCCCCTAATCTTACTGCCTGGATCCGCCCTTGTTACAGAGTAGGTGTTATATAGTAGTACACAATCAACACTGAGAGGAGCAAAACACTTTAACAGCGCCCCAACTGCAACGTCATTCACTCACCGTCATTTAGGGATCTGGCAGCAGGAGAGACATGAAGACATTCTAACAAGAAATTTTGAGGTAAATGGCTAACAAAAAAATAAAGAAATAAGTTGTGGTTCTCAGCAGCGCACAAGTGCAAGCAAATTGTTTTGATCAAGGTTTCAAATGGTTTGCAAGACATTTTAGCACGAGGATGACAGCCATAGGCGTACGAGGCGGGGGGGAGGCCGCCCCCGTGGGCTTGAAAATTTTCAGAGCAAACTCTGTTTTCATGGTATGCGCAAGTTGCTTAAAATACATATTCAATACAGTGAAAAATTTCAGGGAAACTCTGTTTTTCAGGGCAAGCGCAAGTTGCTCAAAAATCCTGAATGATAAAAAATATTTCAATACAGTAAAAAATTTCAGGGCACATCCTGTTTTTCAAGGCAAGCGCAAGTTGCTCAAAAATCCTGATGATAAAAATACATATTCAGTACAGTGAATTCAATGCATCCTCTGTTTTTCAGGGCAAGCGCAAGTTGCTCAAAACTGCTGAATGTAAAAAGTGTATTCAATACAGTGAAAATTTTCAGGGTACACTCTGTTTTTCAGAGCAAGCGCAAAGTTGCTCAAAAATCCTGAATGGTAAAAAATATATTCAATACAGTAAAAAATTTCAGGGGAAACTCTGTTTTCAGGGTAAGCGCAAGT